>ENA-ORSY01000121-ORSY01000121.1-human-gut-metagenome-genome-assembly--contig:-NODE-121-length-82808-cov-6.023480_pt1 | contig 82808 bp, 69 predicted proteins | sample MGYA00242193_ERZ509160 | MGnify/ENA primary metagenome ERZ509160 (study PRJEB26280, sample SAMEA2338670) | human gut metagenome | biome: human gut; feature: human-associated habitat; material: faeces...
ACCGGTGCAAAAGTACCAGAACATGAAGACTACGAGATATGGAATTTGCATCATCGTGCCAAAGATCCCCGAACTTTCTTTGAACTTGAGAAATATTTCAAAAAAGCTGGAATTTCTCAATATGATTTGGTTTATAGTGATGCGTTGGGTTTCTATTATTACCCAGCATTGTTGCATTGCATCGGAAAAACTCCTTTAATACATGCTGCGCATAATGTAAATCCATATCCTGTATGGCCATGGGACTTGAAACTTCAGGTAAAATACATATTCCAGAATGGAAAGAACTTCCAAATGTTCTCCAAGCATACGGCACGATGGTTTAAGGAGCATTATCCAAAGAAGTCTTTCTTCTATGCACCGATGGTTGTGAAGGATTTCGGAAAGGTTCAGACCGATAATTATAAGGTTGATGAACAGAAAGTAAACCTTCTGTTTTTTGGTAATGTGGTGGCTAATAAGCGCCTCGATTTGCTAATTGATGCTGTGAAGGAGTTGCCTGAGAATATACAGAATAAAATACATCTTAATATTTGTGGCAATTGCCGAATGAACAAGGAGGCTTTTTTGCAGCAGATAGGTGATTGCAAGAGCATCTCTACCTATTTCAAGCGCATACCTGATGAGGAAATTCCGGAGTTGTTTACCAAACATCAATTCTTTATGCTTCCTTATCAAGATGTGGCACAAAGTGGTCCTCACATGATAGCTTACAATTACAACCTTCCTGTAATAGCCAGTGATATTGAAGGCTTTGCTGAGCGTGTTGAGGATGGTGAGAATGGTTTCTTATTCCGTGTAAACGATAAAGAATCTTTGAAAGCTGCCATCATTAAAGCTGCGATGATGTCCACTTCTGATTATCAGAAGATGAAAGATAATCTAAAGACTTATGTGGCAGAAAACAATAGTTTGGAAGCTGTTTCTAAAAAGTATATTGAATATTTTGACAAGATAAGTAAGTTATGAATCCATCAATTGTTCTAGGAACATTTCAAAACAATAATTATCAAGATTTGCTGAATGTGGTAGATGCTGCTTTTGAGAAAGGCTGTACTGCTTTTGATACCGCACCAAGTTACGGAACTGAAATAGATTTGGGGAAGGCTATAGCTTCATGTATGTCTAAATATCATGTTGATAGAGAGAAAGTCTTTGTTTCAGATAAGGTCGATGCATGGCAGATGATCCAAGGCAAAGGAGATGTTAGCAGTTATATACATGGAGCATTGGAGAAGATGAACCTTGATTATTTTGATATCGTATGGGTTCATTGGCCTATCTCTGATTTTATAGAACCAACTTGGAAAAGTCTTTTGGATTTGCAAGAACGTAAAGTGGTTCGTAATATTGGAATATGCAATGTTAGGGTAAGACATTTAAAGGAAATGGAGAGCAAGGGTATCTTGTCGAAATTTATCCAAATTGAAAGACATCCTTTGCGTATATGTCAAGCAGAAATGGATTAATGTAGAGCTCATGGCATCAAGGTGTATTCGTATTCTCCAATCTGTAGAATGCATCCGGACCTTCGCAATAGTGATGTGTTACAACAAATTGCAGATAAATATCAGAAAAATATAGGTCAGGTTATTCTCAGGTGGCATATAGACACTTGTGCTGTGCCAATCTTTATGTCTAAGAACCCTAAGAGAGTTGTGGATAACCTTCAAATATTTGATTTTGAATTGACGGATGATGAGATTAAGAGAATTTCATCTCTAGACCAAAACTATAAAATCTTTCTTGAATCATGGGGATGTCCTGGTTTCTAAAAAAATAAGAAATGACAAAATCTAAGAAGAAAAAAATAATGGTGTTAGGTCTGATAGCCCTATTTCTTTTTGTATGCTTGATTGGCATAGTGGGGATTATCTGGGCCGTTGCCATCGGAATTGTCGGTATGTTGTTTTTGCTTCTCAACTTATATGCAAAGAATAAAATTGCATGGAATGCAGATCATCTGTTTTCCGATATAGGGCGCAATTATGACTACTTGTTGATAGGTGAGCCATGGAACTGTGATGAGTTGAAAGGTAAGAAAATATGTTTCTTTTCACCAAATCGCTCTATGTTGTCAAGCTATGAGTTAGGAAGAAGGCTGTTCTCATTATTAAAAGAAGGAACAGGAACCATGGTAATCAGTTGCAGAGAAGGACGGTTAGATACTAATAAATTATCAGTATTGGATATACCTTATTTGCATGAGATTCAGCAACACAAATATGGCATTACTCATGGTAAATTAAAAACATATTTTCCATTTGTTTTTGCTCCTATAGAATCATTACGCTATTTCCTATCTACAAAGCGAGAAAAAGTGGCGGAAGTATCACTTTCAGGATATGCTTCTTTGGCAGATTTCTGTAAAGTTCGAAATATTAATTTGTTAATAATAAAAACTAAATAGAAAATGGAAAATCATTATACAAATGCAAGAAATGTCCAGATAGTTATTGCCTTGATGAAGGCTCATGGAGTCAAGAAGGTAGTAGCTTCTCCTGGTGCTACAGATATGGCTATAGTTGCGAGTTTACAGCAAGATCCTTATTTTGAGATGTATTCCTCAATAGATGAACGTTCAGCCGCCTATATGGCTTGCGGTATGGCTGCAGAAAGTGGGGAGCCTGTTGCTATTACTTGTACGGGAGCTACATCTTCAAGAAACTATATGCCTGGCTTGACGGAAGCTTATTATCGCCAGCTTCCTATCTTGGCCATTACTTGTAGTCGAAGTAATGCAAACATCGGTCACTATGTTGATCAGGTGACCGATAGAACCCAATTACCAAGTGATGTCGTTATGGAAAGTGTGCAGGCGCAGAGCATTCATTGTCCAGAAGATGAATGGGATGTAATGGTAAAGGTAAATAAGGCAATGATTGGATTGACTCGTAATGGGGGAGGACCAACCCATATCAATCTTGTGACTGCATCAAGTTCAAATTTTGCTGTCAAGGAGATTGCGCCAGTTAGAAAGATTTCCTTATATCTGAAAGAGGATAAATTCCCAGAAGTTCCGCAAGGTAAGGTGGGTATCTTTGTAGGTGCTCATGAGAAATGGTCTGATGAATTGACAGCTGCTGTTGATAACTTCTGTGAAGTTTATAATGCGATGGTTATCTGTGATCCTACTAGTAATTATAAAGGAAAATACAGAATCCTTATGCCTTTACTTTGTGAGCAGGCTAAAGAGGAAGTTGGTGGTGAGCAGTTGGACTTGATGATTCAGATAGGATTTGTTTCTTCCATGTTGTTTAAAAAGGCCAAGGTAATGTGGAGAGTTGCCAAGGATGGAGTTGTAAGAGACACCTTTAGAAAGACAAATTCTATTTTCCAGATGTCTGAATTGGATTTCTTTACCAAGATGGTTGAAGGTAAAGACAAGAAAGAGAATACTGTGTATTCGGAGTATAAGGAACGTTACGATTCATTGTTGCATTCGCTTCCTGAATTGCCTTTCTCTAACATTTGGGTAGCTCAGCAGTTGTCTGGTCAATTGCCAGAAAATAGTGTGTTGCATTTGGGTATAAGAAACTCATTACGCTCATGGGGATATTTTGATATTCCAAATTCAGTTTTGTCCTATTGTAATACAGGTGGCTTTGGTATTGATGGTGGTATTTCTTCATTGATAGGTGCTTCAATTGTTAATCAGCAGAGTCTTTTCTTCGGAGTATTCGGTGACTTGTTGTTCTTCTATGATATGAATAGTTTGGGCAATCGTGACATCAAGTCAAATCTTCGAATTATCGTGATTAATAATGGTCTTGGACAGGAGTTCAAGAATGTTTCATTCCCTGGTTCTTTATTACTAGGAGAAGATATTGATAAATTTACTGCTGCTAAGGGACATTTTGCCTGCCAGTCAAAGACGCTGGTTAAGGACTATGCGGAGAATTTGGGATTTGAGTATCTTACAGCGTCCAATAAGGAAGAATTTGTTAAAGTATATAAGCGCTTTATAACAAAAGAAGTTACAGAGCGTCCAATGCTTTTTGAGATATTCACAAATACCAAGGATGAAACCGAGGCGCATCATTTAACAACCTCTATAGAATTGAAGAGTAAGGTTATCAGAAAGGTTCATGATACGCTGATGAAACCTGAGTTGTTAGCAGTGAAGAATATTGCAAAGAAAGTGGTGAAGTAACTTTCTTTGCAAATTGATGATAGCCTATTAGGATGGAAAAAATAGTAAATATGCCAGTGTAAACCAAATGTTCTAATAATAATTGATGTATGAAAATCGGACTTTTAACATATTATGGTGACTTGAATTGTGGTACGAATATGCAGGCGTTGGCAACTTTTCAAGCCATAAAAAAGGTGTATCCAAAAGATGATGTGGAGATTATTCCATTTCATGGCTTTCGAGCTAGGGTTATGCCGTACAAGACTTTTTCTCTAAAGTTGATGTGGGATGACGTGAAGCGTTTCAAGAAGTATTATGACTTTAAGAAGAATATTTTGCATGTTCATCATGATACGATCATTAAGAATGTTGATGCAGCTTTGCGGTTTATCGCTTCCAGACATTATGATATAATATATGTTGGAGCGGACACGTTGTTGGAACTTGATAGACTTGCTGCTAACTATGATGGTATATCTGCTTATTGGCTGAAAGATATCAAAGCGAAAAAAGTAGTTATTGCAGGTTCTTCTAAAAATGTCTCATATGACCAGTTGACGGATAAGCAGAAAAACGACTTAAAGGTTGCAGCTAGCCAATTCTCTCATGTGGGAGTTAGAGATCGTGCTACAGTGGCATTGTTTGAAAAGTTATTGGGTGATAGTAAAAAGATTGATTATATCCCTGACCCAACTTTCACGTACGACATTGATTATACTTATATTGATACTTACCTGAATAAAAAGGGAGTCACCATTCCTAAGAAATCGGTCTTTTTACAGTTTTATGGGGATGACTATTGGCTTGCTGATGTCGAAAAGGATTTAAAGCAAAGAGGATATACTTTAGTAACAAACAGGGGTGTAGCGTGGAGTGATATTGTTTTGGTTGATATGTCTCCGCTAGAACAGGTAGGCTTATACAAGTATGTTAGTTTTGTCATTACCCATCGTTTTCATGATGGTGTTTTCTGTATGAAAAACCATACTCCTGCCTTGATTTATGTGAAAAGCGGTAAGGAGATGATGACGGGTGGTGAAAGTAAACATATTTCTTTACTTAAGGATTTTGGTCTTTACCCTCAAGCCTTTTTGGGCGCACTTGATGCAAAAGAAGGCTTGAAAAATGTATGGGAGAGTTACCAAGAGACTCTGAAGGTGTTTGATAAAACTAAAATTGAGAAGACCTTACAGAAGAACAGAAATACATATATGGATTATTTGATGGGTACAAAATTATTGTAAGATGAAGGAAAATCCTTTATTTGAAAGCAATAAGTATTCTTGAATTCGCAAACCGTAGTAAAGGTGATTTTTCATTTTAGAGGAAGAAATTTATGCAAGTTAAATTCCAAACTTTTCCGGTAGGTTCTGGTGATTGCATTACCTTGTTGTTAAAGAATGGCGACAAGGAAATGCATATCATGGTGGATTGTGGCCTCTATAAACCAGAGGTTAATGACTATATCAAGAATGAATTTCATGGTCATATTGATTATCTGAACGTTACACATATAGATAATGATCATATCAGTGGGGTGATAGAGATGCTGAAATCCACGCCCAACCTCACCATCAATCGTATCTTTTATAATTGCTATCAGCGGACAACTGATGATTTGCAGGAATGGGACGAGAAGATGGTGGAGAATATGAAGCGAGTTTACGGTCATTTACCTGTTGTGGTGGATATGCTGGAGCAGAAGATTAAAGCAGAAACTTCTATGACTCTTGCAGAATTGATATTAGAAAACGAAAATTGGAAAAGGGCATGGAGAAGAGAGTATATCACTGAAAATTCTTTGGCAATTGATTTGGAAAATGACATGGGAAGGTTCATTTTCCTTTCTCCAACCAAGAAAGCTTTGGATGACTTGGATAAGGAATACAGAACTTTGTTTTGGAAAACATTATACAAGCAGAAAAAAGAAGATTATAAAAAGGAGGAAACCATATACGAATCATTGATGCGTATAATGGAGCAAGAAGATAATGAAGGACTAGATGAGGAGCCTGTATCTTCTAAGGTTCTTGATGAGAATGCCTTGAAGTTTTATGCGGATGAAAAAATGAAGGGATTATCTCCGGCAAATGAAGCCTCTATTGCATTTATATGGGAGCATAAAGAACATCGAATCTTGTTTATGGGTGATGCTAATCCTAACCTGGTAGTGAAAAAAATAGGGGATGTTTATAAAGATACCCCAAAGCCTGTATTGTTTGATGCCATCAAAATATCGCATCATGGAAGTGCGCATAGTACATCTAAAGAATTGGTAAGTGTTGCTGATAGCGAACGTTATTTTGTAACAGGGGGTGCAAGCGCCAGACCAAGTTACCAAGCCTTGTCTCGTATTATCATTGCTCCGCTTCCTGAAGATTTATCTCATCGGGAAATCAGATACAATAGAGAAAATGATATATAGAAGTCGCTTGCCAGTAACGAATCTTTGAAAGATAAGCTACATTATTCAATAACAGCTAATGCAAATGAGTATGAAGTATCCTATTGATATACGAAAGGCTATTTATGCTTCTGTCGTGCCTGTAAGATGTGACAATGAAAGAGGTACAGCTTTCTTTGTCGCTCCTGATACATTGGTTACGGCTCGACATATTGTTGCGCAAAATGCAGTAAATGGTGTCCCCGTCATTATCTCTACTGATAAACAGGTGCTTTGTGATGTGGAGTATATTGCGGAAGAAGGTGTCAATGTGGATGTTGTGTTGCTAAGATGCAAGGATTATCAGCAAGAGGATCACTTAAAGTTGTTGGCTGCGGAGTTTAATGAGGACAGACAGCTTACCATAGTTGGTTATCCGAAGGAGTTTGGCAACTGTTCCGATATCATTAGCATGGAGGTGCAGGACAGACTCGGTAACAGAAAGGAAGACTATGATACAACGGTCGTAAGAACTGATTCTCTGGCTTTCACTTCTTATAAAGGATTCTCTGGGTCTCCTGTCCTCAATGAAAAAGGTTCGGTGATAGGAATAACTGTCAACCAGCTTGGCGGCAGTTTGGGGTATGCTTCTATCAAAAGCCTTGCTGCCCGATTTGAAAACCACAATGTGGTTGTTTCCAAGGATTGGCAAAGTGAGGACTTTTCACCTTGTGGTAGAGGTACAAGCCAAAGGCAAGTGGAAAAGGCTGTTGGATATGCTGCATTGAGATATAATAGAGATTTGCATGTTAGTAATGCTAAAATGGACGAAGCATTGGATTTGTTTGCTTTTAGGCCATCAATGACCAATGTAGAGAAAGAACTGAAGCAAATAGAGTCAGATGCCTTAACTTATCATTTTGATTTTAGTGATATCTTACAAGGGTATCCAAGAGGATATTACGAAGACCTGTTGGAAAAGCTGTATGACTGGAAAAATGAACATGAAGAAAAAGAATTTACTTCGTTCACTCTAAAATTCTTTCAAGACTCTTTTTCAAAACTTCCAACACTTATTGAGCAGTGGAAGAGGAGTAAAAATCAGATGGTTCTTTTTCGAGGAAAGGCGGGAATGGGAAAGACACATTATGTGTGTGCCACAGCAGAAAGACTCTGCAAAGAGATGAATGTTTATCTGTTATTTGGCAGTAGATTTTCTGAAGACCAAGATTTTGAATCTCAATTATGTAGTATGATGGGCATAGGTGAGAATGCTCTTCAAAAGCTCAACGACAAGATGAAGGAAGAGGAATCCAACGCACTCATCATTATAGATGCCTTGAATGAAGGAGCTACGGAGAGCTTTTGGAACGTGGCGATGAAGAGAATGGAAACTTTGCTCAAACAGAATGACAGACTCAAACTACTGATTACCTATCGTGAAGATGAAGATTTCGATTTGAGTATTCCATGCAACATAATAGAACTCAGAGGGTTTGAAGATAATACGCAAGAAGCTATACAAAAGTATTTTGCTCATTATCTGATAGACGATACTGATGGTAATATTCAAAAGAGATATTTTGCGGAATTTAGCGAGCCTCTGTTTCTGACCATGTTTTGCGTTGTTGCAAGTCATGATCTGCGATATATGATGGACGACTTTACTTATTCTGACCTTTTCCATCAATATATCAAATATCGTAATGACATGGTTTCAAAAGGCGTGGATGAGGATTCTCATCGCAATGTGACAGAAAATGCACTCATGAAATTTGCCAATTACTCGCTGTACTACAACAAATGTAAAGATATACCGCGGAAGAAAGCAAGGCATTATGCTGATCAAATATGCAGAAACAGAACGTGGTCGAACAATCTATTGAACTGGATATTGAAGGAGAACTTGATGTTATCTACGGGGCAACAGGGTGAACGGCTTATGTTTGGATACCAGAAAATGGGTGATTTTCTGATGGCAGATATATTTGCGCATAATAAAATGACTGATGCAGCCAAAGTAGATTTTATACTTGAGAAAGGTACGCATAGGGAGTATGCAAGCTATCGCCGTTTCATCATTGCTTTGTTATCTGAATGGAAACTTACTCCTCAATTATTGGAACGGAAAGAATCGAAAGAAATGTATCGTTCTATAGTTGACAGTTTATTACACCATGGGAAAAATAATCAAGCTATCTTTAAATGGATGCAGAAAAACAACATCTTCAGCGTTGAAATACTGCATAATTTTCTGCAAGACTTAACGTTGGAAGTTTTTATGTCAGCCCATCATGTACTAAAAAAGGCTGATATGGCCTATCGGGACTTGGCTTGGTCAATAATGGTAAATCAGGAGTATTCGCATCGTTATGATGCCCAGAGTTTTTCAGACTTCATAGCCATAATTCCACGTGATGACACAGATCAAGGATGGAGTAAGGTTGTTATTTTGCTTTGTTGGATGTGTACCTCTCCTCATCCATATGTAAGAGGGGCTGTTATGAGAAAGTTGGTCGAGATATTCTGTAACAAGACTCAAATGGCTCTTTTCGCACTAAACGAATTCTTTGATTGCAATGATCCATACGTTGTACAAGTCATCACATGTGCCATCTATGGATACTTGCTTAGGAAACGTGATGCAACCGAAGCTACTAAGATTGCAGATTTGATATTGCACTTCTTTTACCAAGACCATAAAGCGCCTGAAGATATATTGGTGCGCCAATGGACAATGTTGACTTTGGCTTTAGCCGATGAACTGAATGGAATAAATACTCACTTTAGTGCTATAAGGCCACCTTTCGTTTCTAAGAATCCTTATGATTTGGTTGTTGACAAGGCTGAAGAAATATCTAAGGATTATTTTGGTTTAAGTAACGGCTCTTGGAAGATGTATGAAACACTTTTTGGATTTTCTGATTTCCGAAGGTATATTATAGGAACAAATAGTCGTGCAAACAGTGATGTTTTTTTGAAAAAAGAAGGTACTCACGTTAAGGCTCTGCTACTTGCAGATATCATATTGATGGTTGCCAATATTGCCAAGCATGATTTCCACTGGAATGATGACTTAGGCAAATTGGATGACAATGTTTATTCTGAAGGAAGGTACAACAACCTGACTGAGCGTTTTGGAAAAAAATATCTTTGGTTGGCTTTGTACAAGGCTGATACATTATTGAGCGACCATTTCAAGGTTGCTGATGGTTGTAATTATTTGTATTCTCCGACAGAAACCGACATAAAGCCAACTCCTTATCCATGGCATACAAGAGAATATTCAAGGATAGATCCTACTATTTTGAATGCTTCTGATACGCAGGCTTACACTTCATTTCAAGCAGACGAGCTGGAGGATGTACAGTCAGAAACGAATGAGCAATGGATGTCGAAAGAACATCAAATACCAAAACCGAGATTAATGGTGAAAGATACTGATGGCTCAGAATGGATAGTGTTGACGTGTTATGATGGTTATAGGCTTGATGCAGAAGAAGGCACTGTAAAGGATTTGTTTTTGTTCTCTAATGCTGCTTTTGTCAAATATACGGATCTCGAGAATTTTTGGAGATGGGCTGCTATGCAGAATTTCTATGGACGATGGATGCCTGAACGCAGGAATGGTAGCATAGATTATCTTTGGAACGAATACCCTTGGGCTGAAACTTATAAGCGAACTCTTCATGATGTTGATGATTGGGAAAATTCTGGTAAAGGAGCAACCTTTAAAATCAATCTTTCATACGAAGCCCAATTACAGGAAGAATGGATTGGGTTGGATGAAACGGAAATGTATTTGAAAGAAGTAAGTATGCCGAATCACCTTGTAATGGAAGCATTAAACTTATATACCGCAGAGCGTGGTGTTATCAGAGCTAAAAGTGATAATACAATTGTGGCAAGAAACTTTTCTATCGGCAAAATGAATGGATTGGCCATGAGAAAGGAGTATTTGGATCAATATCTTTCAGATAATAACCTTGTTTTAGTCTTCTATTCGCTTGGTGAGAAATATATCATTCAGAAAGGAACTTATCAAAGCATGGGACAAAGATATGATTTATCTGGAGCGTACTGCTACCATGATAACTCTTTTGATGAGATACAGCCTATGCATATCAGTAATACGTTATAAAAAATGAAAGTACTATTAATCGACGTATATAATTATAATAAAGGTGGTGCGGAAACGGTTTGCTTCAATACTGGTAAACTGTTAGAGGAGCATGGCCACCAAGTGGTTTACTTTACCTTGAAGTGGGAAGAGAATAATCCTTCGCCTTATAGCAAGTATTTCCCTGAATCGAAGGAAACCCGTAAGGGACCTTTGAAACAGGTGAAGAATATGGTTAACTATTTCTATCACTTTGAAGCTGCAAAGAAGATGGAACAGTTGATTAAGGACGAACGTCCTGATATCGCCCATATTCATCTGATGTGGGGACAGATTACTCCTTCCATCTTTCCGGTTCTGAGGAAATATCATATTCCAATCTTATTCACCGTGCATGACTATCGTATCGTGTGTCCTGCCTATACTTTCAGGGATGGCAGTGGTCGGATTTGTGAGGATTGTAAGGGTAAGTACTTCTATAAATGCTTTACCCACACCTGTTGTAAAGGTAGTAAGGTGATGAGTGCGGTGATGGCAGCAGAGCAGTATTTCCGCAATGCCTTCTTCAATCCAGCCAAGTATATCGACGGTTTCCTGTATGTGAGCAACTTTGCGAGGGATATACAGGAGAAGTATATGCCGGCAGTGAAGAATATACCGAACATTACGCTTTATAATTTCTCTACTTCTATAGCAGAAACACCTAAGACAATGACTAAAGAGAAATACTTCCTGTATTTTGGAAGATTGTCGTATGAAAAAGGTGTTAGAACGTTGCTAGAAGCTTTCAAGGATTTACAAGAGTGTAAACTGAAGGTGGTTGGCACAGGGCCGAAAGAAGACGGACTCAAAGAGCTTGTTCGTACTTATGGGATGAAGAATGTGGAGTTCCTGGGATACAAGCGAGGTAAGGAATTAAAAGACTTCGTTGCTAATGCTTACTTTGTGATTGTACCATCTGAATGGTATGAGAACAATCCGATGACGATAATTGAGGCTTATTCTGCTGGTACTCCTGTTATTGGCGCCAGAATAGGTGGTATTCCGGAAATCGTCGTGGAAGGTGAAACGGGTTATCAGTTTGAAAGTGGAAATAGCAAAGAGTTGAGAGAAGTTGTTGTAAAGGCAAATTCTTTATCAGCTGAAAATTACATGAATTATAGTGCAGGGGCAATCAAATTTGCTCATGATAAATTAAGTTTGGATAATTATTATCCAAGATTAAGCGCTTTCTATGAAAGCTTCTTGAAAAAGTAATCACTTGATTCTCTTGTGATTGATAAGAAGCCACAGTGCGGAGAGCATCGACACCAAGATGATGCCGAAGTACTGTATGGCTTCTTTGATATAGTTTGAAATCTTATTCATGCCTATAAAGGTAATATTTTTATTTTGAAAATCTCTAGTTTTTATGAAAATAGTTGTAACAGGTACTCGTGGTATCCCGAATATCATGGGTGGCGTGGAGACGCATTGTGAGGAATTGTTCCCTAGAATGGTGGAGCGTGGTTATGATGTAACGCTGATCCGTCGCTCGAACTCTATGAAGGATGACTTGCATGAATGGAAAGGTGTGAAACTGGTGACGATTCCTTCTCCTAAGAAGAAGAGTTTCGAGGCCATTATCCATACTTTCCGTGCCATCAATGAGGCGAAGAAGTTGGGTGCTGATGTATTGCATATCCATGCCATTGGTCCTGCGCTGCTGGTTCCATACGCCAAATTGCTGGGTATGAAGGTGGTGTTTACGCATCATGGTCCTGACTATGACAGGGACAAGTGGGGATTTGCAGCCAAGACAATCCTGAAGATGGGTGAGCGTATGGGCTGCATGTTTGCCGATGATGTCATCGTCATCTCGAATGTCATCAAGAACCTCATTGCCCGTAAATATGGAAGGACGAAGAATGTACACCTTATATATAATGGTGTTTCTGAGCCTGAAATCTGCGATTATCCTGAATATTTCAAGGAATTGGGGATAGAGAAGGGCAAGTATATCCTGGGTATGTGCCGATTTGTGCCTGAGAAGAACCTGCATCATCTGGTGGAAGCGTATAGACAGTTGATAGTTAAGAATGAAAAGTTAATAGAGCAGGGCTACAAGCTGGTGCTGGCTGGTGATACGGATTTCGAGGATGAGTATTCGTTGGGATTGAAGCAGATGGCAAGGGAGAATGGTGTGGTGCTTACTGGCTTTATCAAAGGCAGAAAGCTTCATTCGCTGCTCACCCACTGCCTGTGCTACTGTCTGCCGTCGAGTCACGAGGGACTTCCGATAGCACTATTGGAGGCGATGAGCTACGGTGTGAAGGTGATCGTGAGCGATATCCCGGCCAACAAAGAAGTCGGACTGCCGGACAGCGACTATTTCCCCGTAGGCAATGTGGAGGCACTGGCCGAGAAGCTGCGAGAAGTGATGGCAAAGCCTATCGAACATGTCAACTACGACATGCACAAATACGACTGGGAAAAGATAGCCGACCAGGTGGTCGAGATATATAAGAACTATAAGAGATAATCATATAAATAACAACAGTTTATGAAGGGAATCGTATTGGCCGGTGGTAGCGGTACACGCCTGTATCCTATCACCAAGGGTATCAGCAAGCAGCTCATACCGATCTTTGACAAGCCGATGATCTATTACCCGATCTCGGTGCTGATGCTGGCGGGAATCCGCGACATCCTGATCATCTCCACCCCGGCGGACCTGCCTTCGTTCAGGCGCCTGCTGGATGACGGAAGCAACTTCGGAGTAAGGCTGGAGTACGCCGAGCAGCCGTCGCCCGACGGACTGGCGCAGGCGTTCATCATCGGGGAGAAATTCATCGGTGACGATTCGGTCTGCCTCGTACTGGGCGACAACATCTTCCATGGCAGCGGGTTGGTGAACCTCCTGCAGGAAGCCGTCCGCACGGCCGAGGAGGACAGGAAGGCCACGGTGTTCGGCTACTGGGTGAGTGATCCCGAGCGCTACGGCGTGGCCGAGTTTGACCGTGACGGCAACTGCCTGAGCATCGAGGAGAAGCCGGAGAAGCCCAAGAGCAACTATGCCGTGGTGGGACTGTACTTCTATCCGAACAAGGTGGTGGACGTGGCAAAGACCATCAAGCCGTCGGCACGCGGTGAGCTGGAGATCACGACAGTGAACCAGCGCTTTTTAGATGACAAGGAACTGAAGGTACAGACGCTGGGACGCGGCTTCGCCTGGCTCGACACGGGCACACACGACTCGCTGAGCGAGGCGAGCACCTTCATCGAGGTGATCGAGAAGCGGCAGGGCCTGAAGGTGGCCTGCCTGGAGGGCATCGCCTTCCGCAAGGGATGGATCACGGCGGACAAGCTCCGCGAGGTGGCACGGCCGATGCTGAAGAACCAGTACGGCCAGTACCTGCTGCAGGTGATCGACGAGGTGGAACGGACGGGAAATCCGAACCTCTGAAAGGCAATTATCAATAGGATAACAGAAAAACAAAAGAATCATGGAAGTAATCAAGACAGCGATAGAGGGCGTGGTGATCATCGAGCCGCGCCTGTTCAAGGACGCGAGGGGCTATTTCTTCGAGAGCTTCTCACAGCGTGAGTTCGATGAGAAAGTAGGTCACGTGGAGTTCGTGCAGGACAACGAGAGCATGTCGTCGTATGGCGTGATGCGCGGCCTGCACTTCCAGCGTCCGCCCTACACCCAGAGCAAGCTGGTGCGCTGCGTGCGCGGCGCGGTGCTCGACGTGGCGGTGGACATCCGCAAGGGAAGCCCGACCTACGGCAAGCACGTGGCCGTGGAGCTGACGGAGGACAACCACCGGCAGTTCTTTATCCCGAAGGGCTTCGCCCACGGTTTTGCCGTACTGAGCGAGACGGCCGTATTCCAATACAAGTGCGACAATTTCTATCACCCCGAGGCCGACGGCGGCATCAGCATCCTCGACGACTCACTGGGCATCGACTGGCGCATACCGACCGTCCACGCCATCCTGAGCGAGAAGGACACGAGGCACCCGCTGCTGAAGGACTTCGAGAGTCCGTTTGTGTATGACAAATAAATAAGGAGGAACAGGCAATGAACATTCTGGTGACAGGCGCAAACGGCCAGCTGGGCAACGAGATGCGCATCGTAAGCAAGAATACGGACTATCAATATGTATTTACCGACGTGGTGGCCCCCGAGGGCGTGGAGACGACGATCCTCGACATCACGGACGCGGAGGCCGTGCACCGTATCGTAAAGGAAAACGGCATCGGCTGCATCGTGAACTGTGCGGCCTATACCAACGTGGACAAGGCGGAGGGCGACGAGGCGCTGTGCCGTAAGCTCAACGCCGACGCTCCCAAGATATTGGCTGAGGCGATGAAGGAGGTGGGCGGACTGCTTATTCAGATCTCCACCGACTATGTCTTTGGCGGTGACCCGTACAACACGCCCTGCCGGGAGGACCAGAAGGGCACTCCCACTGGCGTATATGGAGCAACAAAGCTTGAAGGAGAGAAGAACATCATGGGCGTGGGCTGCGACTACGTGATCCTCCGCACGGCCTGGCTCTACTCCGAGTTCGGACACAACTTCGTGAAGACGATGCTGAACCTGACTGCCACGAAGCCGCAGCTGAATGTGGTGTTCGACCAGGCCGGCACGCCGACCTATGCCTACGACCTGGCGCTGACCATCAAGGCCGTACTGGACGACTATGCCGCAGAGGCTCCCAAGACGGGCTACGGCAAGGCGGGCATCTATCACTTCAGCAACGAGGGCGTGTGCTCGTGGTACGACTTCACTAAAAAGATAGCCGAGCTGGCAGGCCATACGGCGTGCGACATCCGGCCCTGCCACAGCAACGAGTTCCCCAGTCCCGTGAAGCGCCCGGCCTACTCGGTGCTGGACAAGACGAAGGTCAAGGAGACCTTCGGCATCAACATTCCCTACTGGACCGACTCGCTGAGGAAGTGCATGGAGAATATGGGTGCGCTGAAACACTAATGTCTGACCATTAAACAAACTCATACAATGGAATACAAGAGAAACATCATGATCACGGGCGGTGCGGGCTTCATCGGCTCACACGTCGTCCGACTGTTCGTCAACAAATATCCCGACTACCACATCATCAATCTCGACAAGCTGACGTATGCGGGCAACCTGGCCAACCTCAAGGACATCGAGGACAAGCCCAACTATACCTTCGTGAAGGCTGACATCTGCGACTTCGACACGATCAGGCAGCTGATGGAACAGTACCACATCGACGGCATCATCCACCTGGCCGCCGAGAGCCATGTGGACCGCTCGATCAAGGACCCGTTCACCTTCGCACGGACGAACGTGATGGGTACGCTGAGCCTGTTGCAGGCCGCGAAGCTCTATTGGGAGAGCCTGCCCGAGAGCTACGAGGGCAAGCGGTTTTACCACATCTCTACCGACGAGGTGTACGGCGCACTGGAGATGACGCACCCCGAGGGCATCGAGCCGCCGTTCACCACAAAGGCATCGTCGGGGAAGCACCATCTGGCCTACGGAGAGAAGTTCTTCGTGGAGACGACCAAGTACAACCCGCACAGCCCGTACAGTGCCAGTAAGGCATCGAGCGATCACTTCGTGCGTGCCTTCCACGACACTTACGGCATGCCGACGATCGTGACGAACTGCTCGAACAACTACGGGCCGTACCAGTTCCCGGAGAAGCTGATCCCGCTGTTCATCAACAATATCCGCCACCGCAAGCCGCTGCCGGTGTACGGCAAGGGCGAGAACGTGCGCGACTGGCTCTATGTTGAGGACCACGCCCGCGCCATCGACCTGATCTTCCATAAAGGCAAGATTGCGGAGACGTACAACATCGGCGGCTTCAACGAGTGGAAGAACATCGACATCATCAAGGTGGTGATCAGGACGGTGGACCGGCTGCTGGGCAGAAAGGAAGGCGAGGACATGGACCTGATCACGCACGTCACCGACCGCAAGGGCCACGACATGCGCTACGCCATCGACTCCACGAAGCTGCAGAAGGAGCTTGGTTGGGAGCCGAGCCTGCAGTTTGAGGAGGGTATCGAGAAGACGGTGCGCTGGTATCTTGACAACCAAGCGTGGATGGACAACGTGACGAGTGGCGACTACCAGCGGTATTACGACGAGATGTACAAGAACAGGTAATACACGGATAAAATAAGAGTCAAGCTAAAATAAACGCTATTTAGAGGGAGGCAATAACATAATATTACCTCTCCTCTAATGAAATATATCAGTAAATGTGCATTTCATTCAAATGCAATCAACATAGTCGCAACAGGCTATGCGAAGAAAACATGGCCGATAATATACTTCCTTTTACTCCTTGTGATGGGAGGCAAGATCCATGCTCAGGCTATGTATGGGACAACCGGACTGCTCCATGCTCCTACCGCTGAAATGCAGAAAGACAAGACCATCCTGATAGGCGAAAGCATGATAGACCAAAATATCTATCGCAGTGGTTATTGGAACAGCCATAAGGAATATAATCCTTATACCTATAATTATTATCTGAATATCACTTTCTTTCCATGGCTGGAAGTGGCATACACTTGTACGTTAGTAAAAGGCGTTCCCGGTTGGCCGCAACAGACTTTAGGTAAGTTCGTCAATCAGGACCGTTCTTTTCACTTCCGGTTGAGGGCATGGAAGGAAGGCTGGTGGAAGTTATGGACTCCCCAAATTGTATTGGGAGCCAATGACCCTGGCAGTCATTCTGACCATGGAGGTGGAAATATTACATTTGACAATGCTGACGAAAATACTAATCATCTGACCCGTTTCTATCTTGCCGCCACCAAGCATTTCATTTTCCAACGCTGGGGAACGCTTGGCGTACATGCCTCGGTCATCCAGTTTGACGGATTGGATTTTGACAATGACCATGTTTTTACTCTTGGTGCAAACTTCCGTTTCAACAGACAAGGAGACAGCTTCTGTACAAAAGCCTTGAACGGTCTGAACCTGATGGGTGAATATTATGACGGTGTGGTGAACGTGGGTGGCAATTATGCCGTGTGGAAAGACCGCATCAATCTGACGGCTTCGCTCTATGACGGAAGGTATTGGTCGGTGGAACTGTATTTCAGGGTGTGCTTGAAATAAAACGTGGTCCACAGCGTATTGTCAGAAGTTAAAACAATGAGTAACGCTCTCTTTTTAGCTATAGCTCATCATCATGTTGCGTAAATACCAACATACCATTAAACATTTTCTCTTTTCTGAATGGGCACAGCATTCAAGTATCATGATTCAGATGCCCACAGGAACAGGCAAAACACACTTGCTTGCTTCGGTAATTTATGACCATTTGAAAGAAGGGCAATACCAATGCGTGTGGATTGTCGCTCATCGTCGGGAACTTGTGGAGCAGATTGAGGAAACCGTCGCACGCTATGGCATATCCAAAAGTGACGAACGTGTGAAGGTGATGTCCATCCAGTGGCTATCAAGGCATTGGGAGGACGTGAAGGGTGATAATCCGAGCCTGATTGTAATAGACGAGGCGCACCATGCACTTGCAGAAAGTTATAAAGAACTGTGGCTGCGGTATCCGAATGCAAAGAAACTCGGCATGACCGCCACGCCCTGCCGGTTGAACCGCAAGGGATTCACGGACTTGTTTGACATGCTGATAATATCAGACAGCATCGCGGACTTCATCCGTCAAGGGTGGCTCTCCGCTTTTGACTACGTGTCCATACGCCCGAATAGTGAAGACCAGCGGTTGATAGACTGTTTAGAGAAACGGGGCGCAGACGGGGACTTTCAGGTGAAGGAAATGGATGCCGTGCTGAACAGACGGCCAAGCATCGAGCGACTGTATGAAAGCGTACGGCAATATGCCTACGGAAAGAAAGGCATCGTGTATGCTGTCAGTATCAGCCACGCACGGAACATCGCCGAATACTATAATAATAAAGGCGTGAATGCCGTCGCCATTGACAGTAAGACGCCTGCCAAGCTGCGCAAGCAAATGGTGGAGGACTTCAGACAGGGTAAGATTCAAGTGCTGGTGAACGTGGATGTGTTCAGCGAGGGCTTCGATTGCCCGGACGTGGAGTTCGTGCAAATGGCTCGGCCTACCCTTTCGCTTGCAAAATATCTGCAACAGGTAGGACGGGGACTGCGCAAGACGGACGGCAAGGAAACCTGCATGTTGATAGACAACGTAGGGCTGTACCGCCTGTTCGGGTTACCAACCGCTTTCCGGGACTGGCAGGCGATGTTCGAGGGACGGTTGGCAGGAAAAGGCTATCCCGCCGCAAACGCAAGAAATGTTTCCTATATGGCTGCCGGACAAGTGAAAGACGAGACATTGAATGCGGACGGCTTGCTGGAGACGATTGTATCACACGGACAGTTGATGGATTACCTGCAAAACGGTTCTTTCCTGTTTGATAATAACGCTTCGCAAGCAGAAGCTCTGAAACCATATAAAGACCGTCAAACTGGGCTTTGGGGATTGAAAATGGGACAGACCATCACCGCCAAAGCGCAATACCGCACCGTATTTGACGTGAAAGACAATTTTGCAGCCGTAAGATTCGAAGACAACCGGGTCGGCATCGTGGATGGAAACGGGAACATACGGATGAAGCTCAACCGGTATCGGTACATAAAATTCCTGCCGGACGACATTGTAGCCGTGACGGACAATACCGGACATACATTTTACATTGATTTGAAAACAGCCAAACTGTATAACGGGAAACCGGAAGTGCTGAAATATGGGAGGATTGAGATGCTGAGGGTCGGAAAGGTGTATTACAGCCGCACGAAACATGTCTATAAGAGCCCGTTGGGAATAAACAGCTTTGACTTGGTGCCACGGGGCTTCTATTTGCGGATTTATACTGGTCTGGCTGACAACTGTAAGTTCAGACACATAGACAGCGAGGATGCTTTCCTTCATCAGGATTGTGTGTGCATCCTGGCGGATGACGAAGACGAATACTATGGATTCTGCGGCGAACTGGCAGACGGCAGCATCGTGATTACGGATGGAAAGGGAAATTACTACCATGCCATGGATGGCAAGGAAAAGCAATACATCGCCTGTGAGCACCCAAAGACACAAGATGAGGATTTTGACGTGGCGGTGTCACGACTGAAATCGGAAGCTGAGGCGAGAGCCGCCAAGATGAGAGAGAACCGCCAACGGGAAAAAGAAAAGAAACAGCAGACGCGGCTTGCCCAAATACAAGATGTCGTTCCGTTCCAATCGGGATTGAGATGGGGACTGAGAGCAGGCAGCCGCGTCATCGTGCCGCCCATTTACCGCAGCATACAGAACCCCGTGGGCAACTATTGTGTCGTGGAAACCAATCCCCGTCAATGGGGCATCATCAGGCTGGACGGCAAGGTAGTAGTGGAGGCACGGTACACGAATGTGGAGATAAGCAATGGCGGGACAGCCCGGTTGACCGTCTTCCCTGGCATAACAAAGACGGTGAATTTAAAATAGTCCCGAAGTTTATCTGATGCTATTTTTACATCTCCACTTTATTTGTTATTATTGCATTAAATTCAACCATTAAAGAGAATAATATGATAACCAAAAAAACGAAACAGATATGCCTGACAACCTGAAAACGGGCATCGAAAGCCTCTCCAGGCTTTTCAAAGGATGACGTGCGTGTGCATTACAATTCCGACAAGCCTGCCACCGTGCAGGCGTTGGCATATACGCAAGGAACATACATTCACGCGGCTCCTGTCCAAGAACGGCATTTACCACATGAGGCATGGCACGTGGCTCAACACAAGAAAAGCCACCCCTAAAGGTGGCTGTCTTGCTGAACGTGTCCTTGTCGCTACCGAAAACGGAGAATAAGTCAGGACACGGAATATTACATTAATGTAATGATAGTGGGATGCCGAAGCTGCGGATGAATGAAAAGGTTTCCTCCAATCCCGTTGAGGGTTTCTCACCGGAAAATACGGGTCTTCCGCTGGATGAGCCCTTACCAGATATGAATCCGTACACCTTCTCCTGAATTTGCACGGAACATCCGCTTGTTTAATGTCGCTACCCCCATAGTCCGACACTGCAAAATTATAAAAAATCATGGATTATCCAATAGAAATAACAGGAAAAACGATAAAACAGGTCACTAAACTGAACTTATCCAACCTTGGACTGACTGAAATTCCCGAAAATGTTTTTCTTTATACGAATTTGACCAAACTGACACTAAGCGGCAATCAAATACGGAACATACCGAAAGACATCTTAAAATTAAGGAAGTTGAAAACCATCGACTTGTCTAAAAACGAGATCAAGACATTGCAAAGCGCCTTGTTCAAACTGCCGAATTTAAGGACACTCAATCTTTATTGTAATAACATTACCGCTTTACCGAAACAGTTTTATGACTCTTCTATAACGTGCCTGATAGTCGGTCACAACAGGCTAACGGCGGTGGATTTTAAGAAGCTGCACAACATCGAATCGTTAGACTTGACATACAACCAATTAACCTCCATTCATATAGGAGCGGAAGCCAAGGAGTTGAAGGTGTTGAGAATTAAAGGAAATTCTTTGGAAAATTGTTCTATAGACCAAGCTGTGAGAAATCAGTTAAGCTACATAGACGTTGACATTAATAAATATGACAATAATAAACTATCCATCATGAAAGCAGCAGAAAGTATCGTTAAAAAAGGTACAGGAATTCATCACATATTTATAAGTTACTCACACGATGATGCCAAATGGCTGGAAAAATTGAAGAAACACCTGAAGGGGCTGAAAAACTATTATGATTTTGATGAATGGGACGACCAAAGGCTCAAGGCTAGCGATGAATGGGAAAAGGAAATATCAGAAGCGTTGGAACGTTCAACAATAGCCATCTGCCTTGTGTCCGCTTCATTCATGGCTTCCGACTATATTATGGGAAACGAACTGCCACCCTTGTTCAATAAGGCCAATCATAACGGCACAAAAATAATACCTTTGATGGTCAGTGCCTGTGGCGTATTTGAAGACTGTTGGCTGTCAAAATATCAAGCTGCAGGCAGCCCGCAAAAAACTCTTTCCGAATGTACGGACGCAGAAGTCGAACGTCGACTGGCAAATTTGATGAGAAACCTCAAAGAACTGATCAAGTAATCCTGCTATATTAAAGAACTAAATGCCATTCCCTATTCCTGTTATCAGGAACAAGGAGTGGCATTTTCTTTATCCGGCCATTCATGTATAAAGTGTTCATTGCTGAATACATTAAAATATAATATATTTTTTACTTTCTGGAACTTTTCATCAAAAGGATTACAGCATTGTACAACCAACGCTTAACACGAGGTCGGTAGCTCACGTTCAATCTGTTCCATCAACCGTTTATACGAGCACTTTCTCTCCCTTTCATCAATCAGTGACACTCATCGAGATAGGTACAAGTCATATTTGCCTTAATTTTGCGCGAGAAAATCAACAGAAATATCTTTAAGGAGAAAGGTAAAATACAAGCAGGATTTCTTGCATAAATGGAAAAGATTGTTTAACTTAGTAGTCTAATAATCAAAGGTATGGAGTACATTGTATTACTGGCTTTTGCCTATATTCTTTTGAAATTGTGCGGGAAAATGCTAAGGCATTTCCTATCGCCGGAGACAACCGCTTTCTGGTTGGTTGTCATCGGGTTGTGCCTGTTCGGGTTGGAATGGGCCGGATTATTGTTGATAGCGTGGCGGTACATTGTGATACCGATTGGAATATATTATGAGAGGCATCCGGGGCGCAGGTATAACAGGAAAAGCCATGGAAATTCAAATATCAACCGGGCGGTCATGTGGCTGATACCCGTATTCTGGCCGTTCCTGATAGCAAGGATGTTCTTGTCGGGAAAGACCTATAAGCCGGGGATGAATGAATATGACTACGAGCAGTTCTTAAAAGGAAATGGAAAGTAAGCTCAGCCGATTGTCAGACGTGCCAATGCTTCTTCACGGGTTTCCTTAATCAACTGAAGCAAGATGGCCGGGTCAATGTGCTTCTTGCCGTATTTGGCGGTGATGTGCAAGTGCGGACCGGTACTACGCCCCGTGTTGCCACTGATAGCCACTACTTCTCCTGGTAAGACCTGTGCGCCTTTCTTTGCCAATGTCTTTGAAAGATGGCAATAGCTGACAGTGTAGTCACCGTGACGGAGGACAATGTAATTGCCAGAACGCTTATCAGAAGATACTTTTATGACCTCGCCAGGCATCATGGCATAGACCTCCTCGCTGTTTGCCCGCAAGTCCAACCCTTTGTGGTTGCTACGTTTGCCTGTAAAAGGATCTTTGCGCCTTCCAAAAGGTGAAGTGACTATGATTTTCTTCAAAGGGTAAGACACGCTCATATAACAGCCTATCCAATGGCTCCGCATTTCATCTGACTGTTTCCCTGCAATCGAAGTAAAGGAAACAAGTTTGTCTGCCTCTCCATCTCCGGGGAGGCATTTTGTTTCTGTAGGCTCGGCCACTCTCTGCATTTTGTACAGTGGCTTGCTATATGCAATGGTATGGAACTGTGCTTGTAAGGACAAGCAACAGAATGATAAAGTGAGTAATAGCCATGACTTTTTCATGGCACAAAAGTAATATGTAGATGCGTATAAAGGGAAGAATTGCAATGAGAATGGTCATATTATAAGATTTTATAGGGAATCAGACCTACGAATCAGACTTAGAGTGTCTATAAAGTCAAGGCTGACCGAGGAAGTGCAACCCGACTATGTGGTGTTGACGTTACCCATCGGCAAGCCCCATCAAGAAAGACCCATCAAGAAAACCCATCAAGAAGGACTTGATGAGAGCGTTAATATTGGATTTCTGCAAAGAGCCCAAAAACTTTTTGGAAATAATGAATTTGCTCAATTTGAAAGACAGGGTAAACTTCAAGCGAGTGTATATTTCTCCCTTGATTGCGGAAGGTTTGCTGTCAATGACAGACCCCGACACCCCAACTAGCAGAAACCAAATGTATGTGGCAACCAAGACTGAAAAGTCCTAATTGCACCTGTAAACATAACCACTTATACCCGAATGGGGCTTCCCAAGGCACGTTCATGCCGGGAAGCCCCATTTTTCGTTTTGAGTATGATTGATAGTATGATTTTTCTCTTTAGCTATAAATAACCCAAAATCTGAGCATTTTTCTTCCCGGCTTTTACTTGGCTTCATTCTACCGCCTTACATTTGTCCAAGTGTAACAACTATAATTTGGACGAATGAACAGATACAAATTCTCGGAAGAGGAAGTACCCTATGGTACTCTCGAACAATTCGGGCTGACAAGGGAGATGGTTGGTGACCTGCCGGTGGATGTACTGCAAGCCATCCTTTCAGGCCGCCGCTCACCCGTTTTGCCCATCCGTGCGGATGATTCGGAAGGCAACACCATCCATGCAAGAACTCGCTTCTCGTTGGTGCGGCGTGAGGACGGCACAGCCGACGTGCTGTTTTACCCAGTACTGGTAGAAAGCCGCCTAGAGCGGTTCAGTGATGAACAAAAGCAACGCCTGTTGGAAGGAAAGGCGGTCATCGCACCGATGCATGGCGACAATGCTACCCCTGTACAGGCATTTCACCAGATAGATTCCGGCACGAAGCAAATCCTTTCCGTTCCCACACCCGTCATCGGACGCAACCTGCAAATCATAGCTGATGAATTCCATCTTTCTACAGCGGAAATCAACTGCCTGCAAGTGGGTGAACCGCTGACCGTGGCGGAAGGTGACGAACTGATGACCATCGGCATTAACCTGAACGAGCCGACAGGTGTCTTGGTGTGCGTGGGTGACGGCGTACAATGGAAACAAGAAGCGAAACGCGAGTGGGACAAGTATAACTTCGGCTGTTTCGGCTGCTGGGTGGCAGACGGCAAGGGTGGTCTTGACTATGTGCATGAGGACGACTACAACGAAGAAATGTGGAACGAGTTGAAGCGGAGCAGCCAGCGCAGGATGCAGAACGCCAACACTCCCAAAATGTAAGGCATCATGGCAAAGGAAGAATACTATCCGGAAGAGACCCTCGTGGAAAAGGTGCAAAGCGGTGAGTACGGTTGGAAAGACTATGTATGGTACCATTCGAGGGAGTGGAGAACGGAATACGAAAAGTACTGCCGCCTGCGTGACCTGCCAATGGACGACGACACCGCCTTGCGCTTCCTCGACATGAAGCAGGAGGAGATGGAAACGGCACTCGCCTACGGCGATGCCTGATGAGCGTATAACCGCATGACAACAATATGAAATGAGCATACGAAAGAACACTAACCCACGCCCTTTGGAACTGCCGCCGGAGATGCGAGACCTGCTGGCCCGCAACGGCATGAGGGGGCATATAGCAGGAAGCAGCGAGGGTTTTGTCCTGATTGTGCAGGGACATGATTCCCCGTTGCTTTCCTATCCCATCACCGAAAAACAGCTGCAAGCACTGACCGACTGGGGTACGAATTACGCAAACCGAAAGTGCTATAACACCTTCGCAAGTATTGTGGCAGCGGACTTCGACCTGCCCAGGGATTTCGTACACGCACGGAATGCCAACGGACGGGTGGCCATGGGCTTACACGGCTACCGTATCGGCGCTGGTGAATACGGACGATTAGGCCGGGCGAATCACATGCACCGCCACCCATGGGGAGCGTGGTTTCTCGGTTGGACACCCCGGCAGCAGGACGGCTTCCACCTGCGGCGCATAGGCGGCAACCTCTATTTTCCCGACGCACCGATAGTGCCCAACCGCCCCGACGGACGCATGAAACCCGGAGAACTGCAAAGCGGCGGTTATGGTTTCTACTATAAGGGGCAACCCACCACGACAGTAGCCGGACAGGATGTGTTGGAGGAACTGGAAACGGTCATCACACCTTTGCAACCCAGGCCACGACCCACCGAACCGGCCAAGCCTTACCACACGCTCATCACTTCCCCCGTCTATTTCACCAACGAGAAATGGCAGGAATGCTTAGCGAGCCACGGCATACTCATAGATTCCGAGCGCAAGACGCTGACCATACAGTCTTCCTCCGTCTCTGCCGATTTGCAGTATGACCTGAAAGACGAGGAATTGGCAGCTTTGACTAACAACTCTGCACAGGATGTGCCGGTGGAAAAACGGCTGGAAATCATTAATGGCATCATCAAGGAGGATTTTTCCGCACCTATCACAATGGACATGTTGAATAGTGACAAGATGATTGCCATCGAACTGCATCCGGCGCTCAAGGAAGACTTGGACCGCCAGCTTTCCCAAGTGGGGCAAATAGAGCAAGGCGGGCAAGGGCAATATGTCAATGAAGGCCTGTCCGTAGAGCCTGAAGAAAGGGTACTGCCAAAGGGAACGGTGGTGATGGACGGTAACGACCTCGCCTACATCAACCCGGACAAGGGCTGGTTCCGAGAGGGCCGGCATGGACGGGAGGTGACCGTGGACGAGATACGGGTAGAACCCACCGAAACTGAGGGCAAGTACCGCATGACCGCCGTCATAGACGGCGAAGCCGTGAGCCACGAAATCACCCAGAAGCAATATGACAAGTTCATGGCCATTGATGACTACCACCGCCTAAAACTGTTTTCCAAGATATTCGGGGAAGTGGACATGAAGTCGAGGGACAACGTGCCGTTGGGAACGAAAATTGGGGCGGCTTTGTTGGCGGGCGTAGCCGTCATGGGCGAACTGGGCCGTGGACCACGCCCCGACATTTACCTGGAAAGGCATGGCCCTCCACCGCCTCCCCGGTGTTACTTCAAGCCCGGAGTGGACACCCCTATGGACGTGGCGGCACGCAATTATGAAGCAGCCGTGAACACGGAACGGATGCAGCATGAAATGAGACATGGAATGTGATTCAACGAAGAGCGAAAAATTAAGAATGAAGAATTGAGAACCAATCATGGCAGAACTGACTTACGAGGATTACAAGAGGAGGCTGAGCATACAGGAACTGTTGGTGGACGCAGGCTATCGGCTGAACCGCCGTGACGGCCTGCGCTATCCGTCTTATGTGCGCATTGACAGCGATGGGCGGCGTGTGCGAGGAGACAAGTTCATCGTCACGGCCAACGGCTTCTGTTGTTTCCAGCCGCCCGAACGCAAGAATTACAATGTCATTTCCTTCATCAAGGAACATCCCCACTTCTTTGCCGAATACACTCCGGGGATGTCCGCCGACCGGTTGGTCAACCTCGTATGCCGCCGTCTGTTGAACGAGCCGCAAGAAATCCGTGAAACAAGGATATTCAACCCTGGCAAGGAGGGCAAACCGTTTGACATGGATGAATACGACCTGCAAGCCTTCCGCATGGACGATTGGGAGAGCCAGAAAAAGTTCTATCCCTATTTCAAGAACCGGGGCATTGACCTTGACACCCAACGCGCCTTTTGCAGTCATTTCTTCCTTGCCTCCAAGCACCGGACGGACGGCAAGGTATTTACCAACCTCGCTTTTCCATTGTCACTGCCCGCATGGCCGGGCAAACAGATTGTCGGCTTGGAAGAACGCAGCCGCCCCAATGCCGAGGGCAAGACCGCCTACAAGGGCATGGCGGCAGGGAGCAACGCCACCAAGGGAATGTGGATAGCCCAGCTGAACAGCCACCGCAGTGATGTCGGTTTCAACATTCCGTTGTCAGGCGTGAAAGACGTGTACTGGTTTGAGAGTGCCTTCGATGCGATGGCGTTCTACCAAATCGAAAAGAAGGAAACTGTGGCATACGCCGACTTGGGAAACGCCGTATTCGTTTCCACGGGAGGCACGCCGAGCATCAGGCAGTTTGCCGGGATGCAGGAACAGACCCCTGATGCCAACCACCACCTCTGCTTCGACCGCGACCAGGCGGGACAGCTCTATGCCGTGAACTTCGCCTTGCAGATGAACGGACGGGTATTCAACTCACACATGACGAAGAAAGACACCTTGGTGGTGACTGACCTAACCGGGAAATACGGAAGGACGGAACTGGACGTTCGCACATTTGACTTTGAAGCTATTTGCAAGGAACTTGGCTTGGAGAAAGGACGCATTGACTACCGTCCACCCAGCGAGGGCTACAAGGACTGGAACGACCAACTTATAGGCAAACGGATGGATGAGGATAAGGAACAAGAAAATACGGAAGAACGACAAACCCGATTCAGACGATGACACAAACTACTTCACAACAGCCATTTACGCGACCCGACACCCTGCAACTGCGGCCACGGACGTTGCAGTTTTTTATCGACAACCTGCCGTTGCTGACGCTCGACCTGTGCGGTTACGCTTGTGTCGGGATGGACGGAATGCTGTTCAAGGGATTGTTGCTTTGGTTGTCAGTGGCCATGTCGTTGGTCTTGGCTTACCGTTTTATCTACCTTAAACGCATGATTTACCGCATTACGGACGAACAACTGATATACGAGCACGGGGTGATTACCCGGAGCAGCGATTATGTGGAACTATACCGGGTGGTGGATTTCGCCGAGAGGAGCAACCTGCTGCAACAGCTTTGCGGACTGAAAACCGTGAGCGTCCATTCGGGCGACCGCACCACGCCCCGGCTTGACATCATCGGCATGGACATGAACAATGACCTGGTGCCTGTCATCCGTGGACGGGTGGAATTGAACAAACGGAGAAAGGGAATCTATGAAATCACGAACCGTTAAGATACTGGCTATTGTATTTGCCTTGTGCTTCTGTATCAGTGTACAAGCGCAATACGTGCAGACCAATCCTTTGGAATGGCTGGCCCTGGCGGAAGGCAACGAGGCCATCAACGGCCAGACACAAGACCAGATAGAGGGGCAGACCAAGACGGCGGTCTTGCAAAACACCATAGCCGCCGAGTTCAACCGTATCCACGAATGGGAGCGGAAGTACAGCGATTACCTGCAGACGGTGGAAGGTTATGCCTCCTCCTTGAAAGCAGCCACCACCCTGTATGAGGACGGGGTGCGCATCTTCATCACCCTCGGTAAGCTGCGCAAGGCCGTTACCAGTAATCCGCAGGGCATTGTCGCCACGATGAGTATGAACAACCTCTACATTGAAACGGCTACGGAATTGGTTTCAGTTTATACGCTGCTCAGGAATGCCGTGGCCACAGGAGGCCTGCAGAATATGCAGACCGGGGCGGAACGGAGCGAAACCCTCTGGGCTTTGTCCGACAGGTTGGACGCTTTCAGCAAGAAACTGCACTTGTTGCATCTGAGTATACGCTACTATACGATGACCGATGTATGGAACAATGTTACCGCCGGGATGATAGACAGGAGCAACGGGGAAGTTGCCCATGCCGCCTTGGACAGATGGCGAAGGGCGGCAAGGACTATCCAATGAAGAATGAAAAATGATGAATGAAGAATTAAGAATGGCAGGGATAATGAGACACATCGTGATAATGGGCTTGCTGCTTGTTTGCTCGTTGCAATTAAAGGCACAAATCGACCCGACCCTGGCCGGGATGGTGTACCTCTATACCGAAAAGGCGGAAGACCAGTTGAAAGCACAGGAGCGGGCGATGCTGATGCAGACCACCGGGCATATCTGGACACGGGAGGAAGTGGAAGGCACGACGGACATCCAACGGAAGTTCAACGACTACCTCGATTCTTTCCGCGACATCATCAGCTATGCGGCACAGATATACGGCTTTTACCACGAGGTAGGCAAACTGGCCGAAAATATGGGGAGCCTGAACGACCAATTGCGCAGCCATGCGGGAAACGCCATTGCTGTGGCACTCACCCCGAACCGCAACCGCATCTACCAAGAGCTGATATTGGGCAGCGTGGAAATCGTGAACGACATCCGGCAAGTATGCCTGAGTGACACCAAGATGACCGAGAAGCAACGGATAGAATTGGTGTTCGGCATCCGGCCAAAGCTGAAAGCGATGAACCGGAAACTGCGCCATTTGACATTGGCGGTGAAATACACCTCGCTGGCCGATGTGTGGGCGACCATCGATGAAGGGGCAAGGCCGCAGAAAGCGGACAAGGCGGAAATAGCCCGTGCCGCCATGCGCAGATGGAGAAGAAACGGAGATTTATAAACGGATGGAAACAACTACAAAATAAGTATAGGATATGGCAGGATGGGCAAGAATACTGGGTTTTGGCAAAAAACTGGTCAACAACTCCGCCACCCGCTCATTAGGCGGTGCGGTAGTGCATCCCCAACGCACCCTAGCCGGATTAGGCCATGCCACCAAAACGGCTGTTGTCGGAGGCGGCATGGGCTACCTTGCGTGGGAGAACATCGTGAACGACAAGCCGGTGGTACGCACCGTGGCCGACGTGCTGGTCGGCGAGGGAGCAGTGGACAAGGGCATGGAGATGGCAGGGGAAGCCGCCGAAAAAGTGGAACAGGCTGTTGACCGGGCAGGTGAAGCACTACAAGGGGTAAAGGAGGGCGTTTCTACCATGAACAAGACATGGGGAGGCATCGGAACATTCTTAGGCAACCTGACCGGTGGGAACGGCTTGGATATGTTCGGCAATTTCTTCTCCAACTTGGGGAAAGGAAACGTGTCGGGCTTGGGAATGCTCGGCTTGGTGGCTTCCGCCTTGTTGGTGTTCGGACGTTTCGGCTGGTTAGGCAAGATCGGCGGCCTCCTGCTAGGCATGATGCTGATTGGCAACAACTCCAAGGTGGAACGGATGCAACCAGCAACACAAAACCCGGAAGAAGCGCAGGAACGGCAGGGAGGAAGGAGAAGATAAATTAAGAATTAGAAATGGAGAATTGAATTGGCAATGACAGGAAATATGAGTTATACGCAAGAGATGAACCTCGCATCGCGAAGCGGCTATTGCATGCCGTTCGAGGAACGCGACGGGGAAGTGAGGCTGGCCTTGGGTTACGGAGAACAGACCCATCCCAAGACCGGCGGGAAATTCTTCCATCACGGTGTGGATTTCGCCACGAACCGCTACCTGTTGGCAGCTGTGGCAGACGGCATCGTGAGCGGTATCGGGAGCAACTCCACGCACGGGTTGTCCTTGACGACACGCTACGGCAAGTACGAAGTGACATACGCCCACTTGGCAAGGGCGATGGCCCCATTCGGAGCCAAGGTGAAAGCCGGCAACATTCTGGCCATCAGCGGAAACCTGTTACATATGGAGGTAAGGTACGACGGTGAGGAAATCAATCCCATAGACTTCCTGACCATGCTGTACGGCAACCTGAAAATGATGCGGCAACAAGGACATACCGGGATGCCCGATTTTGAGACCATCGAAATGGACATCCCCACAGACTATGACGATGACCAGGATGAGGTGGAGGAACTGATGCTGCGCTTCTACCCGGACTACCTGTCGGAAATAGGACGCGGGTTGTACCGTGTGCCGGAGCATACCGCCCAATCGCTGCGTAACATCTTCTCACTCTCGGCCGTCCGTAACTATTTCTACGAGGTGATACCCTCATTGGCCAACCCGCTCGGCATCGGCAATCGCTCCATGCCCATCGCCGCCAAGGTGCAGAACCTGTTGATAAGCGACTTTCTGGACTATTTGGCGTTCCGTCACGGGGTGTTCCTCTCCACGTTGGACGGAAACGGTAAAAAAAAAGACTTGACGAAGCGGTAGCCGCCATCGGCGTCACCGACCCGCTGGCGGATTTAGAGATTGACGTGCGCAGTTTCGACATACCCAGATTAGTGACCGTCTATCCCGACCGCGCCGGACTGAGGTGGTGGACGAAGGCCTGGTTCAACAACAAAGAGGACGGGGAAGCCTCGGTGGAAATCAACCGGCAGACGGCGGTGGGCTTCATTCGCGATGAGATAGCCAAGGACGCGATGCTGGAGAAATACTACCCTAAGCAGATGGAGGCCTGCCGCCACGCAATAGAACAGACAAGAGAACAACTGATGAAACAACTGAACATCACATGAGCAATGGAATACGACATGACGGACGGTTCGCCGAGGTGGAATACTGCCTGCAAAGTTACTTCGACACTTATATGGTGGCTGTCATGCAGGACGTAAAGGACTACATCGGAAAGAAAAAGGCTGAGGAGACAAGCGAATACGCCATGAGTCCGGCAGGACTGCTGGGCAGTCTTGCAAACGGAACCACAGGAATGCCCGACAACACGCTCCGACACCTGCGGCTCACGGGAGAATGGAACAGCAAGACCGCCGAGGATTATGTGGAGATGTGCAGGGAAAGGATTGCCGGAAACGAGGACATCGCCTCCGACCTTACCCTGCTTGCCGGGGAATGGCGCAATGCGGTCGTGACCGAGATAGGCAGGGAACGGTATGACAGCCTCTCTGCCCGATTAGGGGGCGACCTGGCTTTCGCCTATGTGGACTACCGCATGGAACAGCTGATGATAGACCACATGGTGGCCGAGCGGATGCCCAAGTCATCGGTGGAATACGTGCTGCGCAAGGGTATGGAGGGCAGCCTGTTCGGTTTCGCCGACTCCCTGATGAAATCTCCCCTGCAACAGGAAATCGACGCAAGAAGCGAAGCCGCCTACAAGCCGTCCATAGGAGAAAGGGCAGCCGGACGTGGCGTTTCCCTCGTGGCGGATGCCGCAGCCACGGGCGGCATCACCTCATGGACAGCACTGGCGGGGACTTTGGGGCTGGAAGCTGTTTCCTACGGTGTGGAACGGTATATCGACGGCGATAAAGAAGGAGGCGTAAAAGTGCCGACCGTAGAAGAGTGCATCAGTCGTGGCGTGTTCGGTGCGGAAGGCAACGTGTTCACGGGCTTCCGCCAAAAAGGGAAGCAAATCGTTTCCTACGAGAATGACTATGTGCTTTCCGTCAACAGCCGGCTGGTAAAGCCCATGGGCATCCTCACGGAAAAACCGTTATGGGCGGATTATTCGGAACAATACAAACTACCCCATATGGATCTGAAATCATTTATCCCGGAAAACAAGCGCGATGACGAACGCTACAAGGACGTGCCAATGATTGTCGCGCCTGGGCATGAGGAGGAATACCTCCGGACCTTGGTCGAACAGGAAGAAGCGCAGAAGAAGAAAACGGAAGCCGTGCAATCGGAAAGCGAAGGACAACACACTGGACAACAACCGCAACAGGAACAAACACCGGAAAGCGGCCAGAACGAAAACCAGCAACAGACCAATGAGAGCGGTTGGGATTCCTTTCTGAGGACATTCGGGTTGGACGGGCTGGACGGCGTGGGCAAGAACCTGGGCTATGTGGTTTCCATGCTCCCCGATGTGCTGATAGGCTTGTTCACCGGTCATACGAAATCTTTCGGGGTAAAGGACAGTCTGTTGCCCGTCGCTTCCATATTGCTGGGCATGTTCGTCCGTAATCCCTTGCTGAAAATGGTATTGATAGGCATGGGCGGCTTGAACCTGCTCAACAAGGCCGGGCAAGAAGCTCTTGACAAGCAAGAAGAAACACCTGCCAGACAGCTATACAAGCCTTATCCCGATGAACAACTGAACGCAAGGCTCGCCAATCCCGTGCTTCAAGGCGACCACCTCTTTATGGAAATCGACGGTGTGCCGTGCAGCGTCCTGTTGCCACACAATGCCGCCGAAGCCTGCCGGGAGGGGGCATTGCCGATCAATACCCTTGCCAATGCCGTGTTGGCCAAGCATGAGCAAACCAAGCGGATAGCCCAAGGGAACTTTCGTGCCTCGGAGCAGGCATTGGAGGAAGGCAGGGAAAGGACATTTGGTATCAAGTAACAACATTATCTGAAAAAAATGAGCAAGAATAAAAGTCCTCAAGAGAAAGCCGCAGTGGAAAGAGAAAAGGAACTGCTGTCAGGCGCATTAAATGGAGCGGCAAGCAGCGGCGGCTACTGGCTGAACGCTTCGGGCAGGACGGCTCCCATGTTTTACCCGAAAGGCCCTGAAGTTAGTCCATTCAACGCTCTCATACTCGCTATGCACACCGACCGTGGAGGTTACAAGACCGCCCGTTATTTCTCGTTCAACGAGGCCAAGAAATACGGACAAGCGGTGCTGCAAGGTGAGAAAGGTGTGCCCTTCCATTGGTACAAATGGGAGAAGTATGTTAACCGCAACGACCCGAACGACACGATGTCGAGGGAGGATTACCTCCGGATGGACAAGGAAGAGCGGAAACAATACAAAGGAGTGCGCAACCGGGAGATACGCATCCTGTTCAACGTGGACCAGACCACGCTGCCCGATTCCAATCCCGAAACCTACCGTGCCCTGCTGGAGAGCCATGGCGGCATCAACGACCGGGGCAACCTCAAGGCGGAAGAGCGGCAGTTGCGGAACGCCGTCAACCATTTCGTGGCGCATGTCAAGGAAAACCTCGTGCCTATCCGCAAGGACGGCACAGGCATACCCCGTTACGACACCGCCAAGGATGCCGTCTATATGCCAGACCAAAAGCATTTTGCCTCTTACCCCGACTATGTGCAGGAATTGGTGCGCCAAGTGGCAAGTGCCACCGGGCATCAGCAACGTCTTGCCCGTGAAGGCATGGTGATGCAAGGCGGCAAGGCACCTTCGGAAGATGCCGTGGAATATGAACGACTGGTGGCTGAACTCGCCGCTGGCGTGAAGATGACGGAGTTCGGTCTGCCGGCCAAGATGTCAGCGGAGAACCTGCCTTTGGTGGAATACTGGACGAAGGAACTGCACGAGAACCCCATATTGCTGGAAGCCATCGAAACGGACGTGAACAATGCCGTGGAGGTGATGCGCAAGGCGGAGCGTGGCGAGAAGATAGAATACGCGGCCTTGCGGGATCACAAACGCACCACCGAACTGCGCGAGAAACAGAAGCCGCAAGTAGATTCAAGGGAGAGCGCCATCCTGCTCGACATCATCCGTAAGGGAGGCATGGGCGTGGACAGCCGCAATTTCGCCTCTCCCGCCGAGAAACAGGGCTTCATGGAAAAGTTTAGTCTGGGCTTTTATGACAAAAAGGTGGAAGAAGCATTGTCGAGAGTACGTGACGAAGACCCCGAAGTGGTGGAGATCGCCTTTACCGAAGCCGCCAATTACGGCACCCAGATGGTGGAGTCCTGCAAGGAGTACATTCCTGCCGAGTGGAATACCAAGGGCAGCTATGCGGTGTCTGACAGCTTGAAAGGGATACCTGACCGCTCCACCAAGGAGATGGTCATCGTGCGCGACAAGCAGACGGGTCTCGTGGATGTCGTGCTGCCTGGCGGGGCGTTGGAAGGTGGCCATGTGGTCTTGCCCGACGGTGACAAACGCCCGTACAGCCTGACACCGGACGAGGTGATGAGTGCCCAAGAACGGTCGGAACGCGGGGCAAAGGCGGTGACGAACAACCTGCCCGGCTTCTCCAAGCCACGCATCGAGAGTGCCTTGCGGGCGCAAGGCGCTGCATTCGTCCGTTTCTTTAACAAGGACGGCTTACTGGGTTTCCGTCCCGATGACAGCTACTTTGAGGGCAAGGAGGTAACTACGGCCAAATTAGAGGGCAAGGAACTGCGGACACTTTCGCACATCGACGTGTCCGAGGCGGTGAAAAACGCGACCACCGTGCAGTTCGACCGCATACAGATGCTGCGTGACGATGACGGGCGGTGGGCGTTGTACCTTAAACCACAGGGAGAGGCGTCATTCAGCGTCTATCCCGACAAGGAGGATGTCAACCGTTTCTTCACCACCATCAAGCAAGGGCAACAGGAAGCGTCCGCCGAAGTCCGCCGCAGCTTGGCCAATAAATACTACGCCTTGGCGCAGAATATGCCGGAACTGAAAACGGACTTGTTCGCTGGTCACACCGAGAATGCCGACCTGTCAAGGATTAAAAGAGTGAATATTTTCCGCACTAAGGACGAGCGCATCCTCTGCGCCCCGGTCATTGATGGCGTGGAGAAGGTACAGCCGAGGCTGGTGACGCCCCAACAGTGGCAACGGATGTGGGCGGCGGAGGATATGGCCGAATACAAAACTAATCTGGCAGGCATGCTCTTTGCCGATGTGTTGCAACAGGCAAACGCGCAAATCCAGTCACAGGAATCCAAACAAGGAGAACAAACCAACATGGCATCTGAGGCCACCGCCAAAGGACACTCTTTCACCCCGTCCATGCAGGAACAGTTCGGCCAACTTAAATCCAAACACCCAGATGCTTTGCTGCTGTTCCGGACCGGCGACAACTATGTGGCCTACAAGGAGGATGCACAGACCGCCTCACGGATATTGGAACTTGATGTGGAACAGGGAGATAAGGCGGATACCATTTCATTCCCCTTCGTGGATTTGGACACCCATATTCCCAAACTTATCCGTGCAGGGCAACGGGTAGCAATTTGTGACCAATTGGAAGAATCCAAGCAAACGGTAAGCCATGAGAATGAGTCACGTGTGGGGCGAGGGAGATAACAGGGATTATTGACAATCAAAAGATTCAAATATGGGTAAAAGCAAGAACGAAATATATGCGGAGCAATACGCCAAATGTGCGATGGAGCAGATGCGCCGCTACGGAATACCGGCCTCCGTGACACTGGCGCAGGGCATATTGGAAAGCAGCAACGGCGAAAGCACTTTGGCAAAGAAAGAGAACAACCATTTCGGCATCAAGGCCACGCAAGGCTGGTTGGACGGTGGCGGCAGGTATGGCTTGTATACAGATGACAAACCCAATGAGAAGTTTTGCAGCTATGACAGCGTGGCCGATTCCTACGAACACCATTCCCGTTTCCTGGCAGAGAACAAACGGTATGCCGGATGTTTCAAGTTGCAAGCCGATGACTACAAGGGCTGGGCGAAAGGGTTGGAACAGGCGGGATATGCCACGGGAGGCAACTACGCTGCCTCGCTCATTGGCATCATCGAGCGGAACGGGCTTGACAAGTACGACCGCATGGTAATGGAAGAGATGCAAGCACAAGGCCGGACACCTGGCGAGGACAGGGAAAGCCACCTTACCGAAGAGGGCAAAGGTTATGCCTTTCCATTGGAACGTTTGGAGTTTCTGTTGGTGACTGCGCCGTTCGGCGGACAACGCAGCATCACCCTGCAAACAGACCATGAAGCCGTTTTGGCCACGGAAGACAATGGCAAGGTGGTGGCGGTGGACACCGGTAAATCACTGACGGTAGAGTATGCACGGACAGACGGCACCACCTATCAGGTCAGCTACCAAGACTTGGCAAACACGAATGCCAAAGTGGGCGATACGGTAAACGCCGGACAGCAGGTAGGCGTGTCGGGGGACAACCTTCAATTCGGTGTGGTGCAAATCTCCACGGACGGCAGCAGGCGTAACATCGATCCTGCAGCATACTTGGCCGATGTCGCCCAAAAGGGGAACATCAACCTACAACTGATGTATGAAGGCAAGGACTTGATGGAAAAATACAAGGCTGCTGATGGTGCGGCCATCAACACAACCCTGTCACCGGAAGAATGGATGAAAAAGTTGCTTTCCTCGGAGGACAGCGGTGCACGTCTTGGCTACGGCACTGATCCCGTAGTGGAGATGGCCATTACGATGTTCACTTCGCTCATGGCATTGGCCATGCAGATTGACAACAAGGATGAACAGATGAAAGTGGCCACCGAAGCGGCCTTGGGCAAGCGCATCGACCTTTCGGCATTGCTGCCCGCCTGCAAGGAATGCGTGTTGGAGATACAGGACGGCGGCCGCCCCATCTTGCATATGGACAATGGCAGCGGAATCTTCTCGCACGAACTGACCGCATCGGAGATGAACCGCCTTTCCCTTGTCCTTTCCGATACGGGTACCACAGCAGAGCAGAAACGCATCCAAGTGGTGGCGATAGTGAACAGCATCGCCCTTTCCGGCCAAGTGGCACAGAACTATGAGCAGGGAATGGAACAACACAATGGTCAAGGCGAGAACCTGCAAATCAGATAAAAGACAGAATAGCGAAATAACGAATACATCACCAATAAAGGATAACAATTATGATCAAATGCAATGTGACAATCAACGGCACGGTCAGCCGGGCGGCGACGGTGCGGACCAACAGCGAGGGACAATCGTTTATCTGCCTTACCGTCAAGGCAACCATTCCCGCCAAGTCGGGTGCGGGCAAGCAAGTGGAAATCTCCGTATCAATGGACGGAGAAGAAACAGATACCACCTCGTATGCCGTGGGTGCAAGGGTGGAAATGCAGGGTACGCTTACTTTCCGTAAGCGTAGCGACAACCTATACTTGAATTTCCATGCCGAAGCAGTGGATTTTGCCCCTGTATCCGACAAGGACAGCATAACGGGCGACATTGATTTTCGCGGCACCATCGGCAAGCAGGTGGAGGAAAAGACCGACAAGAAAGGCGGCAAGTATCTTGTATTCTCGGCTTTCAGCACCGAGAAAGACGGAGAAGCCTTCGCTTTCACTTGGGTGCGTTTCATCCGTTTCTCGGCAGAGCGGGAGACTTTCCTTGCACCTAAGACGGGTATAACAGCCAAGGGCAAGCTAGAATTGTCAGCCTACCTTGACAAGCTCAACATCGCTTGCCGGGTGGAAGAGTTGGCTGAATGGGTAAAAAAGGATAATAACTATCAAACCCAGGAATAAGCATGGCAAAGAGGAATGATTACCACAGGGATGGTCCGTCAGCCGAAGATCGGGCGTTGGAACGTTTCACGGAACTGATGATCGAGAAGATTTCCACCCTGCAAAAGGACTGGTCGAAACCCTGGTTCACGGCGGGCATGATGAAATGGCCGAAGAACCTTTCGGGCAGGGAGTACAACGGGATGAATGCTCTGATGTTGGCATTGGAATGTGAGAAAAGGGGGTATGAGCTTCCCGTGTTCTGCACCTTCGATGCGGCCTTGTCGCTCAATTACAGCAAGAAGAAGGACGGCTCGCGGCAGCCTTTGCTGGATGAAAACGGAGAGAAACTGTCGTTGGTGTCCGTGCAGAAAGGCGAGAGATCCTTCCCGGTTTTTATCACCACCTTTACCGTGGTGGACAAGGAAACGAAAGAGAAAATCAAGTATGAGGACTATAAAAGGCTGTCCGATGAAGAAAAACAGCGATATTCGGTTTATCCGAAGATGAACGTATATAACGTGTTCAATGTGGACCAGACCAACCTCCGCGAGGCTCGTCCCGAACTGTACGAGAAGATTCGGTCTGCCAATGAACTGAAACCGCCCGTAAAATTGGACGGCGAGTCATTCTCCTTCGCCCCGTTGGACGAGATGGTGGACAAAGGACTGTGGGTATGTCCTATCCGCCCCATGCATCAGGACAGGGCGTATTACAGCATCAGCAAGGACGAAATTGTCATTCCTGAAAAGGCGCAGTTCGTGAACGGGGAATCCTATTACGGCACCATGCTGCATGAGATGACCCATAGTTCCGGACATGAGAGCCGGTTGAACCGCTTGAAACCCGCTGCATTCGGGTCGGAGGAATACGCAAGGGAGGAATTGGTGGCCGAGCTGGGTAGTGCGCTGTTGGCTTCACGTTATGGTATGGCAAAGCAGGTAAAAGAGGAGTCGGCGGCTTACCTGAAGTCGTGGCTGGGCAGCCTAAAAGAGTCGCCGGAGTTCCTGAGAACGACCTTGTTCGATGTAAAAAGGGCGACCTCGATGATTTCGCAGCAGATTGAGGCCGTACAGGAGCGCATCGAAGCCAAGCCGGACATCATGGATGTGGACGGCGACGGGAACACACAAGAAGTGGCTCATGAGGAACGAGAGCTTGTGGGTACGGTGGCGGAGGAACACGTGCCGTACCGACGGGGACGGTAAAAGGGAAGTGGTCTCATAAAGGTACGGTCGGCAGGGTGGATTTGTTTGCTCCACCCTGCCGGCAGTTACCAATGTTGATGCATCCGTGTCAGAAATGATAGCGGATGACACCGCCGAAGAAAAGTACCGTTCCTTCCTCCAACCCGCTGACCCAAGACATGAAGCCGGCCGATAGCATGGGTTCGCCGTCGATGAAAAACCTGATGTTCGTATCCAGCGGATTTTCAATCTCCCTTTTTCAGCCAGTATGCCTCTCCGACGAACTTGAATACGTTTTCGGATGACACTTTCACGGCCTTGCCGTGGATGCGGGCCACCCACTCTTCCGTCCACTTGCCGATGCCGCCGTTATACCGCAGGGAATTTTCGTCGATGGGCGTGAACGTACCTTCGGGCAGTATGCAGCTGCAGAAATCCTCAATCACGATTTTACGGTATGCTTCCAGGACTTCCGAACAATAGTCGAAGAAGCCATAACCGCCTTCATACAACGTGAGCGCGTTTATGAAATCCTCCTTGCCGATGACTTCCGTTCCGATTTGAATGATGTTTGAGTACATGGTTCTTGTTTTTATTAGTTGGACATTGTGTGCATTCCCTGTTGTCCGGGCTTTCCGCCCTTACCGCAAGGACATTTTACGTGCGGATGGAAACGGCAGGACAGGGAAACAAAGGCAAGCAATCTCGAAGGATAGTATGGCGGTGCTTGACGTGTTTCCCATGCCGTAACTTTGCACTGGAAAATGGGGCGGCAAGAATGGGCGTATGGCAAAATCCAATAAGGTATAAAAGGATTGGTCAAAACAATATATAAAAGTGTATAAAAGGGTGCTGCGGCATGGAAAGCCTATGGGAAATCGGCAGGGCTTCCCATAAGCTGTCCTTGCGGCTCATCACACCACATTGTATTGGTACAGGTAGCAGTAATTGTCCGACCCTGCCGATTTCCACTGTCGGTTGAGGTCGCCCAAGTCCTTTTCGGAGCAGATGGCGCAACCGCACATTCTCGACACCCAGTCAAGGGTTTTCTCCAAGCAGGGGAAATATTCGGTCACGTACCCGTCATCAGGAAAGTGCGCATCCACGGCGTACCTGTCCTTGAAATAGCGGCCCTCGCTGTCGTTGGTCTCGTAAAAGTCCATCATCGGTTCTTCGGAAATGTAATAGTAAGTCAAGGAGGGGAACTTCTCGCAGATGAAGTCGTAGGTCTCGATGCAGGGCGCCCATGCGGTTTCCGTTTCCATGCGCAAGACATTCCCCTGGCATTGCAAGGACATCCATGACCCACGGCAATAGGTATTCTCCCACTTGCCGCCCAAGGCTTCGACAAGGCAACCCAACCAGTTTGTGCCAAAACCGTTTTCAACCAATGGAGTTTTGCGCCTTTCCAACTTTTTCATCGTTTGGTAAAGGGTCTTGATTTCTTGCTTGTCACCCTCGAATACGAGGGCTGTTGAACACCAATTAGGCATGATTGTAAATGATTTTAGTTATACATTATGTTTGGATGGGGTACAGGGCGTTAGGAACACCCTATACCTTTTGTCGTTCACTCAGGCAACATCATCGGCATCAGCAGAGCCAAGTGTTCCGACTGCACATCGCTTGAAACGGGTTCGATGATGGCGGCACGGCAGGCTTCGCTCATGCGGAAACGCACTTCGGCTGTATCCATGTTCTCCAATATCATCTTGAGGTTCTCTGCGTGGAAAGCGATACGGACTTCATCGCCTTGGTAAGTACAGAACACGGTTTCTTCGGCCGATGTGGCATTGTCAAAATCATGCCCTGTGAGGAGCAAGGCCATGCCCGAAAAGGACAACACAAGCTGGCGGCTCGTCCTTTCCGCGAATACGCCTATGCGACGGATGGCAGACAACAGGGCTTGGCGGTCGATGGTAGCTTCCTTGTTGCTGTTGGTGGGAACAATGGCATTGTAGTTGGGGTATGTTCCCTCTATCAGCCGTGTGCTGAAACTGTCCGTGTCGGTCTTGAACACAATGTTCCGCCCGTTGTATTCCACTTCCACGCTACCCTCCTTTTTATGCAACAACAACTTGACAATCTTTGCTGCCTTAGCCGACAAGACGAAACGGCAATCATCCGCATTTCCTGCCAAGGGATAGGTGTTGCGCACCAACTTATGCCCATCGGATGCGGCACACTCCAACTTACCATCGGAAATAGTGTAGTTTATCCCTGTCATCACGGGGCGCAAGGCATCGTAAGAAACGGCAAAGAGCGATTGGTCAATGGAATTGCACAATGTGGCTGCGTCCATGTCGAAACGAATGTCACTCTCGTTTTGCATCATGGGATATTCATCGCTGCCAAACCCTGCCATGCCGTAATGCCCGTTCAAATAGTGGATGGTCACACTTTTGTCCTTATCGTCAATGGTAAAGGTAATCGGTTGTTCGGGCAGGTTCCTCACTGCGTCCAACAAGGTGGATGCCGTGATGCACACTTTGCCTGCTCCCTCCTGTCCTGTGATATCCAGCGAGCCGTGCCATACACATTCCAGGTCGGAGGCGGTCACTTCCAGCGGTGCGTCCTCTTTCACTTCCAGCAAGAACGTGGAAAGGATGGGCTGTGCCGGTTTGTTGTTCATTACTTTGGCCATTGTAGCCAGTTTGTTTGCCATTGCGGTTGATGATACTGTAAATTTCATAATGAGAATGTTTTTGTTTCCCCTGCTTTCGGGCTGTTTGCCCTTGCCCGGAGGAAGTTATTTTTCGGTGCAGGATGAGCCGTCCGCCTATGACGCAAACTTTTTGGCAGGAATACGCTTTGGACAAAGGAGAAAGGAAGATTCCTGTCATCGGGAACAACCGCTTAGTCCGGCCTTTGTCCCAAAAGTTTTCGGTATCAACAGCGGGCGACTGAACTTCGCACCCGAAAATACGCCCGGCGGCAAGGGTATGGCGCGAGTGGTAAAAAGTCTGTATAATCGGATGACTGTCTGTATATAAAAGGATGGCAAAGTGGAAGTGTTGATTTGACATTTTCTTGAAAACCCGTTCCACAAAATATCGGTTTTATTATTTTTGCAGTCATTTATGCAGGCAAATAAGAGTATATGGAACGGTTTATCATCATAGTGTTGCTCATTCTGATACTGTCACTTACATGGTATTGGAGAAGAAAGCTGGGCGAAGCCTATTGTGCCGCCGCCCAATATGAGCCTACTTTGGAACTGCGCAGGGAGTTCAGCCGCAAGGCTGTGTTGGCGGGCAATCAGGAAGCGAGGTAGATTTTCCCCATCACCGTTGCGAGGTTTGCTACCGACCATCAGCCACCCAAAAGTGTTCAAAAGGAAGAAAATCCCATGCGTATTCACGGACTATTACTTCCAGTCAAGGTACAACCCATACCTAAGCGAAGCACAAAAATAGTTCTGCCAATCCTTGATCATCCATACCAACGTCGTAAACGGGTATCTATGATGAAGAGTCGGAAGACATTGATTAGACGCCTGACAGGACGATTATTTATGTGAACAGCATGATTAACTTGTGGTATGGCAAAAGGAATGGGAAGTATGTAGTGGTAAAAAAGGAAGTCTTGCCGTTAGATCCGGAGAGCGACAAACCATGCAGCGACGACTTGTCGGAATTTGACTTGCGGATATAGAACAGGCCGACTTTCACAAGCCGGCCTGCCCTTAAAACAGTGGTTCGATTTGATCGTGAATCCCCCTGTCAAGAATAGAACAAAACAAAAACCTAATCAGTCGTGTTCGTTACAGGAAACAACAGCCTTACACAAGCATTGCGGTTGGCTTCTACGGGCTTGTAATCGTCGATACCACCGGCTGAAACAGTTTCTATCCTGTCGGCATCCACGCCACGCTTTCGCAACTGTCCGGCCATGTATGCGGCACGTCTTTGAGACAAGCCGTTGTTGATGGCATCGTTGCCTGTCGCACTGTCTGCCGCACCGATGATTTGGACGCGCAGCCCGTGCTTTTGGGCAATCCGGGCGATGCCGTCCAAATTGACCAACTGCGAATAGTCAGTAAGCCTGTCGGTGTCCAGCACGAAGAAGAAATAGATGGGCGGGCCGATATATCTACCGTCCACAGGCAAGGATGAAACAATGGAATCGTTGCCTTGAAACGAATCATCACTTCTATAATTGGAAACCTCGCCGTATGCCATATAAACTGTGTCCTTGCTGTGGATAAAAGTGCTGTCGCCTTTATGTGTGTCCATGTCTGCTTGGGCATCGCGCAGCCTTGCACGAAGCGAGTTCAATCCGCTGTAATCATTCTTGGGATAGCCGGTAGACAAGCCTTTGCCATCACGTCTATCTTTTATCGAAGAAAGCCTGTCCGCATACTTGTCAAGCAGTCCTTCCAACTTCAATATCTTCTCCAATTCGGCAATGATGCGGATGCTCATGCCATTCTTCTGCCTGAACCGTTCATTCTCACCGCGCAAGCTGTGGACATAATCGGTTAACCGCTCGTTACGCTTGATGTAATGGGAGGCATTAACCACGCGCTTCCAACCTCTCTTGCCGATTGTGTAAGAGAATCCGGCGGTCAGCGACAACATACGGTCGCCCCACCTGTTGCCTGCGCCCATGCCGTCAAAGTCCTTGAAGGTGGTGGCGCAACCAAGTTCAGCGGTGAGGTGCAGGTGGTCGGTCAGACGGTATCGTCCTTGCACCCCGTAAGAAACGGCAAAGGGTTGCCGGTCGAGTTCGTCATTATGCAGGATGCCCAAACCAACGTAAGGAACCAAGTCCCAACGGAAATCCTCTTTGGAGCATGAGAGACCCGACAATACATTCCACATCAAGTCGGCATGGAGATGCTGGAAGTTTCTTGATTCAAACAGGGCGTCCTTGAACCGCAAGCCTTGGAAGGCGGCTCTCACACCGATGGCAGGCGTGAACCACTTGCCCGCAGAAACGGACAATGCAGATTTCGTGCGGTCAAAGATGTCACCGCATCCAGGCGGCGAACCGACAAATGCCGACACACCGCCTGACACGTTCACGAACCAGTTGCCGCGCCAAGAGGAAACCTCCACGGCATTCTCCAAATAGACCGGCTCCAACGGTTGCAGCCATTCTTCCCATTGCGGGAGGTTCTCCCATCGGACAGTATCCGCCATGGGAACATTGTACGCCCTTGCCATGAGCGGCAGGGACAATACGGATAGCAATAAAAATCTTCTTATCATATTAATCGGCGTATTTGTTTTCGATTTACAAAAGAAATGATTCGCCACGTCTGCAAAGAGCCTTCCTCTTGCTTTCAGTTCTCACTTAACAAGAATTTCAGCAGCGTCCATTTATCATACTGTCAATCATACTTCAAGGAATAAAAATAGAGGATGTTTAAAACCGCTTTCCTTGTCATTTTCTGCGGACACTTTTGCCTCCTTTCGGCTTCATCATCCGGCTTGCCTGCATCAGGCAGCGTCTTGCCCACGCCCGGTCGTCCTCGTCCTCCTTCCGGCCCCAGGGCAGGTCACTGCCGCCACCTCCACCGCCATGGCTTTCAGCGAATGTCGTGGCCAAGTCCACATAGTTCGCAAAGAGGTAGATGGCACATTTGAAGATGTCTTCGCCACGTTCGGCCACATCTTTCAGCAGCGTACCGTCGAACAGGCTTTGCCCTTCGCCGTCCAATGACGGAAGCAATGACTTGAACTCGTGCAGTATGTCGCCCAGCAGCGCATCGGCCAGCCGGTAGCGCACCTGGTGTTCCAAGTCGTAGGTCGCAGCTTTGAGGTCTCGCCGGTATTCGACTGCACGTTCACGTGTTTCTTCCTCTATTCGGTGAAGCTCGGCGAGTTGTCTGTTTGCTTCTTCCAATTTGTTGCGTTTGTCGGTAAGATTGTCAAGCACTTTCTGCAAGTCAAGGTCGAGTTTGCTTATCTTCTTGCGCAATTCCTCCGAATCGCCACGGCCCGCTTTCAATTTTTCCGCAAGGGCTTCCATCTCGGCAATCATCTGCTTCTTTTTCTCCTCTAAGTTGACGGTCATCGTGCCCAGTCCTTTCACCCGTTTCTCGGCAAAACGGATGTCAGCAAGCAACTCGCCGAGCAAATTCCTGTTGTTCTCAACCTGTTCCTCCAGGGTCGTACATTCCTCGCTCAACGCACGGCGGTATTCCTCCGTGGTCCGGTGTTTCGCACCGCTTAAGGCGATGCTCGTGCCTCGTTTCATGCCCCACTTCTCGTTCACCTTGGCGAACTCGTCATGATAGAAATAGAAACGTTGTTTGGAGTCGTATTTGTTGCCTCCAAAAACCTTGTTGTAGGAAATCCTGCCGCGTGGATCCATCGGTATCACGGAGCAGTGCACATGGGGGTTCAGCTCGTCAAGGTGTACATAGAAACCGACGACGTTATCTTCGCCCCAGTGTCCACATGCGAACCTGTACACGTCCTTCGCCCAACGCTCTATGTCCTTGTTGCGCCGGATATGCGAGTTGTCCGCCCCGTGCGTGAAGTCCACCTTCTGGTTCCCGAAGGCCAGCTGGTGCATCCGCTCCCTCGAACCGCCGAAGATGATGTTGGCCACCGTGCGGAACCTCGGCTCGGAGAGTCCATCGTTGGGATCCTTGATGCCACGGGATTGCAGGGATTCCGCCATGCGTTGCCCGATAGACTTGGACTTATCCACGGGCACAACTTTCCCGCCCTTGACTATTTCAAAGTTGAGCCGTTCGCGGGTGCGGTCATAATTGCCGTGCCTCGTCGCCCATTTCCAACCTCTTTCCGTCCAGTTGCGCTGGTGCTCGTTGCTCTGCCCATCGCTCATGCCCTTTCCGGGCCTGATGTCAAATACCTGTTTGATGCTTTCTGCCATATAATCCGGTCGTTTTTTACAGCTTGCTGCCGCCCCCAGCGGTTCCTGCATTTTGCCCCTTTAAGGGCAAAGTGCGTATTAGGCTACGCAGGCAGAGCCTGTCTTCGTGGGCAAGCCCTGTCGTCTGGGTCGGAGGTCAAGACCTCCGTTAATACCCATCCCGTCTGTCGGGATACCATGCACTTGGTTTGACGAAACTCGGCGCGGGAGAAGCAAGACGTTTAAATTTGGTTATCTGTTTCATCTGTGGACTTGGTTCCATCGTGCGGTTTAAGTCCGTTATGGGGCTTTTCTTGCGTTATAAAGGGAAGATAATACTGCAGAATGATGTCGGCGGTTTCATCGCCGCTACAAGTGGCTTGCGCTTTCAGTGGGGTCTCAGCCTCAATGAGCCGCAGTCCGACAAGCGTCAGCCGCTGAAGGAAACACGCAAGGTCTTTGCCGCATTCTTCCAAGAACAGCCGTTCAAGGGCTTCATTCACCCGTGTGTTGGCTGGAATGATGCCTGTGCGTTGGAGGATGGTATGGGATATCAGCTTATGCAGACGTTCGCCTGTGGATGCTTGCCGGTCGGAGCGTTTGCCTGTCGGTTCGGTTACGAACAGCTTGTCAGTTTCGGTTATGAAGTGTACAAGCATTTCCACCCATTCTTCAATGGTGAGGTATCCACACAGCCAGCGGTTCAAGAGCAGTTCCTCCTCCGACAACAAAGTGGTATTTATGTGTCCGTCTTCTGGCAATACACAAGTCATCGAGAGGATGAAATACCCACTGCGTCCTGTAACCTTGGCAACTTCCGATAATTCCAATTCGGTGAGGAATTTGCGCACCGTGTTACGATGCCAGTTCCAATGCTTGGCAAGCCCGCTGACCGTCAATGCCACCTGCCCTTGCGGCAAAGGCTTGGCGATGGCAGGGAACTCTTTCTTGTTCTTAGTGGAGAGGTCTAACAAGTTGCGGAACGCCGCCAGTTTCGAGTGCTTCTCGTTCGATTCGGGATTGAGGAATGCAAGCAATCCGCTGTCAATTAGGATGCGGCATCTTGCCGCTTTTTCTTCTTTCATTCTTGGGGCTGTTTTAAGCGTTATTCTGTTCAATTGAGTAAAAATGGAATGGCAGGGGAAGGACTTACATGTAAGTAATGATTCCGACAGCCAAAGGTCCTTATGACCATTTATAATAGGTGTCTACAATGCTATGAGGAAACTCCAAATTGTCATCCAACGTGTCAGGAAATGTGTTACGAGCCACCTGCGAGGGATAAAACACGGTGCCGAATACGACTGTGGCCAACGTAATGCCAAGGGGCAGCATATGCGGTACGAAGAGCAGGATTACCGCTGCCATTGCCGCCCAGGAAAGGTGATGCTTCCGTTGCAGGAAGTCAAACGCCCGTTCCGTGTTTTTGTGGGAATACAGGGCCAAACAGGCAATGGATGACAAGGCCAGTTCATGGACATTCCCAAAGAAATTCAGATGGTAGAAGTGGAACACCATGAGAGTGGCGAGCATTCCTAGCGTATAGCATCTGCGGAAGCTGCGCCTCCAAGCCATGCGCAAATAAAACTGGAGCATGGCAGGGCGTTTGCTCTTGTAGAGAAACGGCACGGCGGCATATGCAAGGATGTAAAGCATATAAAGGATTGGAATAATCATTATCTTGTGGTTTAAGGGTTACAGTTCAAGTTCCAAGTTGATGAGTTTGTGCGAGGCGAGGTGGATGATGTCCTCCGCGTCCTGCATGGAAAGCGTGCCCAGCCTGCAGCGTTCCTTGAAGCCCGGCCGCCGTTTGAGCGAGTTCACCGCACGGTCAAGACGGTATTCGGGAATATCCCACACATGCCCTTTGGGGTATGCGCCATGTGCCGTCCGTGCCACCAAGGAAAGCACCCTGCAACGGACGGGGTGCAGCCCTCCGCCGGAGTGCAGCATGAAGTTGCACTCACGGTCTGTATCCAGCACGTCCACCCAAGTGCGGCATTCATGGATGGTGGCGGCGAGTTGCCTGTACAGGACTTCCTTCATAGGCAGATGAAGTCTTTGAGCAGTTCCTCTTCCTTGACGGCGTACAGGAGTTTGCCGCCATTCGCCACTCTCGCAAGCTCCTCGCGGAGTTCGCTGCCCATCACTTCCAATGAATCGTAGAGGGTCACATAGAGCGTATCACACTCGATGCGGTCGTCGGCTTGCGCGTTCAACTTGTGCATGTGGCCGAAGCGGGGATTGGAGTAAGCACAGCACCGCTGGCCGAACGGGGTGTCTTTGCTCGGCACATGGTGGTAAAGGAGTTCCAGCTCCATCTGGTCCTCCAGCTCGTCGATAAGTTCCTCGATGGGATAAACTTTGGGCAGGCGGAAAGTGAGCAAGGCGTAATCCTCGTACACCTCCGCCCCTTGGAAAAGGCTTTGTGAAACCAACGCCGGCATCTGCAAGGATGCCAACGTTACAAAACGGTCAATTTGTTCTTTCTGCATATAGTCGTAGTATGTTTGATTAGTTTCGGAATCGTTGGGGACAAGATTTATTCATATCCCAAGATGAATGTTTTGATCAGCAGCGCGGGTAACCCGTCGGCATCCAGCGGGAGATCCGACTCTTCCAATTTGTCCAAAGCCTTGGGTGTCATTTCCGCAAGCTTTTCCATTGTCCGCATCTGTTCCTCGTCCATGAGTGCGTAAGCAAAGCCGTCCAATGAAATCCACGGTTGAAGAATCATCCACAGGTAGGCTGTAGCCTGCCCGTTATCAACCCGATGTAAACGGTGCAGACTCTCCAGACAGGCTTCCGCATTTTGCAACAACCGTCTGTTGTTACGCATCGCCAGCAGTATGACAACTTCTGATTTACCGAACACGGGATATTCATCGGCTGACAGGCTGATAATTCCGTGCATCACCTCGCCCGTTTTCTTTGTAATATCGTCAAGCGGTATGTTGCCAGTGCTCAATGTTGATAGATGGAGAAGAAACGAGCGGAAAGCCACATCCTCATTTCGTAGGAAGTCAATGGCATCATGCTTGGTGCGGATGCCTTTAGCAAGTGAGCCATCCAGCAATCGGTTGTATTTGCCGATGACCTCTTTCGCGCTTCCTTTCAAAGGAGCGGCTGTACCGGCATCGTGGTAGAACAGATGAACGGAAGCCACTAACTTTTGAGACACTGAATCCATCTCTATGTCATTCAATCCTCGCACCACGGCAAGGTAGTCGGAATAGCTCCACGTTCGGCTGTCAATCAAGCGAGACATTTGAAATTTGATGGAATCCCCAATGGAAATATGCCTGGCATCGGCATGGGCAGTCGTGTCATTTTCCAAGGTTGCCGAAACGGCAGTCTTCAATTTGCGCCATTCCTGTACCAGTGATATAAGTTCTTCCACGTTCAAGGCCTTTTTTGACTTGATTATCGTGAACAATTCGTTATAAGAGACCAAGGCATCGCCTATTGAACTGGGGGAATCATTGGAAACAGGTTGGCAACTTGCCAGCAATGTTGCCATAAAAGACAAAATGAAGATTAAAGTATGATTTTTTAGAGTCGGAAAGACATGGCATTTTCCACTCATAAAGTGCAGAAATTTTGTTGGCCATTTGGTGGCTGGTTCATCCGATAGTATCCGTTTCATCTTGGCAAATTTGATTTTGACGGTGCAAAATTATACCTTGCAGGCCATAATACCATATCTCTCCTACAACATTATCCATTCTTAGAAAATCATACTCCAAGTATGGTTTTTGTATTTGTCTGTCAGCCAGTTAGTGGCTAAAATGTGCTATAAAAAAGGAAATGATTGCGAGAACAGGAATTTATGGAATTACAGCTATTCAAACGTAAATAATCGGCCCGGACATTTGCCACAACAAACAGGCAACACCCAAACTGGACAAAGAGCCAAACAGGTGACATATGAAAAGAGAATTAAATTGGAAATTCAGCTTGGAGATGCAGGTTTTATCCTGCAAAAATCATACTTTTGCAGTCAGAATTAAATTTGGACTTAAACTATATGGCTAAGATTGGTTACATGCCGTATCTTCCCAAGTATGCGGAGGGAGCGGCTGATAGGAAGTGGATGGAGGATTTCGGCTGTGAGAACATCGTGGAAGAACAGCCGGTTGAAGGAGCGTACCGCTTGGGGTGGGACAGACTTTTGGCAAACATTGGCAAAGGCGACACGTTGGTCATATCTAAATTCGCCCATGTTGTCAAGGGAGCAAGGCAGTTGTCATTCTTTTTGGAACTCTGCCGGATAAAATCCGTGCGCCTTGTTTCCTTGCATGACGGCATTGATTCAGGCAATGAACTGTTCCCGGAAACCAAAGTGTCTGATGTATTGAGTATGGTGGCCAAGCTGCCCGAAGAAGCCAACGCCGTGCGCAAGATGGTTTCCAAACCGGGCAGGCTGACAAAAGGGATTAAAGTGCTTTCACAGGCTGCATACGGTCGAATGGAAAGGAAGAAACTGGTGGTAAACATGTACAAATGCGGCTATACCATCGAGGACATTTGGAAATCCAGCGGTTTCCGAAGCCGCAGTTCCATCTTCCGCGTATTGAAGGATGCTGGAGTGGAGTTGAAACGTTCCCGAAACAAGATGAAAGACAACTAAAACAGGGGTTAGAAAAGATTTTATAAAAGGACTGTGCGCAAGTGTGATGGGACACCCATTGGCATCCCATCCACTCAGAAAAGTCAAGCGGTCTGCTTTTGCCGCGCCAAGGTGTTTCGGACGGCATCGTTCACTTGCATCAGCCAAATGTGGCTACCGCATGGAAGTTGCTGTTCGTCCAAGATAAAGGGCAGGGAATGGTCTGCCACTTGTACTTTCAACCGTTCTCCGTCAAAGCTAAGCCCTGTTAGCGTTCTGCTTCGTGTGCGACCGTCTTCGTCAGTCCAACCCATGCGGATATCACCGCCCAATGGCACGGATTGGAGTTGCCCCTCTTGAATTGTTTGCTTGACGGCTTGCAGGGCGTTGTGCTTCATGCTGTCAAGGACAGCCCCGATGGATTGGGGCGTAGATGTTCTTGTAATCATAAGTTGTCCGTTTATGAAAAACATTCCTTCCAAAGAAACCGTTGATACTCGGCTTCGTCCTTGCCCCGCTCGATGGCTTCATCAATGACACGGCCAAGTTCGTCGAAATACACTTCCTCGCCGATGCACTCTGTGCCGGCATAGTTCTGCAAATAAACCTCGTAGTAGTCCAATGCGTTGTAAGCGATGATGACATTGCCACTGAACAACCGTCCTTGCACATGGAATTTAAGGGCTGCCATGCCCTTGTATTCCGTTGCCACAAAATTTTCGATGCCCCATGAACGAACGACATTCAACGGGGTCATGCCCACCAGTTGGTCTTTGATGGTATTCGCCATCTGCAATACAAAATCTTTATCCATATTCAATTTTATTATGATTAGTCAAAATTTTCTTCTTCCTCGATGATTACATGGACGCTCCTTTTGCCATAGATGCGCCAGAATGCTTGCACTATGATGTCAAACAGTCTGTCGCTTTCCGTGTACCCAATGTCCAGCTCCTTCGTCCAATAGTCGAAGCTGAAATCAGCCGTTTCGCCCGAATAACGGTCAGCCGTGTTGTAAACCGTTACATCCACATAGTCGGTCGTGCCACTTTGTAGGCTTACCAAATGCCCATAATAACAGAACTCCATGTTGTTGGAGGGGCTGGTGGTAATTTTCTCCGCCAGCCTGCGAATGTAATTGTATCTTTTCCTGTTCATAGCGGCACCATTTCATCAATTCCTACCGTAAACCCATAGCCGTCCTCCGTGCGGAACTCATACAGCCGTTCAAGGTCGTGAAGCACTTCGCCTTTGCCGAAATTCTCTATTGCTCCCTCTATCTCCACATTCATGGCGGCTTTCGCACGTTCAAGGGTGGCATATAAGGCATGGCAGTCTGACACGCAGTCATTTTGTTCAATCAAGGTGTAAACCAGATACACAGCGTTCTTTTCCATAGTCCAATGTTTTAGATGTGTGGGATATAATGTCCGTTCTCTTCCATGTAAGCCACGATGTCTTTTGCTTCCTCATGCGATGCACGGTTGCGGTCATCATACCGCCTTTTGTCATCGGCTATCACCACCAGGCACTCCTTCAATAGCTTATAGAGTTTTTGCTGCAAAGTCGGGTGCATCAGTGGGATGGAGGCGGCAAAGGTTGCATAGTCAAAGCCGTAGTCGTTCAACGCATTTTCCACCTGCATGGCAAGGCGGTACTCTTTCGTTTCTTTGAGGTTGTCAAATTTCTTGTTCATATCCGTAGATGTTTAAGTGAAACTTTTCCCTTTCATCGGCTCCTTTCCCCGAAGCCTGTTTGGGATTTACGGATGCTTGGTCCGGACATCGGTCCTGCTTCACCTGACGCTTTTTCTTGCCGAATACGCTCCGCAGGAGGAAGATTCCGCAAGAAATCCATTTCAAAGCGTGACAGGTCAAGCGCGATGCCCGACATTCGCAGCCGGAAAGCCAAACAGTGAGGGACAAGAGCGAAATGCCATGCAGACAGGTATAAAAGGAGCAGTGGTTGGCTATGAGAAGATAAGGGAATTAGGCAAGTATAACAGGGATAAAACCGGGTAAAGCAAGTGCTATAAGTGGAACCGGGCTGGGTAGTCCATGCAGGGAGGCCGTACTCCGACCTCTCCCACATGGATTTTCTTTGTCAGAACCATTCGAGATTATCCCTCCTTAGCTCCTCCACCAGCTCTTTGTCGGGCAAGGCAAGGGTACGCTCATCGGTGAAGAAAAAAATCTCATCGTAGATGTCCGATGCTTCCTTACTGGCAAATCCCTCGTTCTCGTCCTCGAAACTGCCGGGGTGCAAAGCATCAAGCAGGGCTGTGCTGCCTATAATCAGATATTCGCCTTGGTTGTCTTTCACCATGCGGCATGGGTACTCCACACCGCCAAATTCAATATTCGCTGTAATCATACGTTTGTATGGTTAAATGGGTTAGTATAAATTGGTTATCTCCAAATTCATGCGCTTTGCCCTGCGGCAAGTATAGAACGTGCCGCCTTTCGGCTCGCCATTGTAGTAGGCGATGATGTGGCTGGCTCGCTCCAGCATATAGTCGTTACGCCGAAGGAAACAGCCGTCAAAGTAAGTTTCGCTCAAGCATACCATATCGTCAGCCTTGCCAAGAATGGAACGATACCTCTCTTTGTCCGCAGGGTTGAACTTGCAGGATTGCCCACGGAAAGGAATGACGGCTGTCAGCCGGATGTCGGAATAGTCGGCTTTCATCGCCAACAGTGTTTCAGCCGCAAGCATGTCAAAGCCTGCCGCCATGCCGCAAAGGAAGTGGCGGATGCCCGAATGGTAGCAACCCGTGATTGCCCTTTCAAGATTGGTTTTCAACTGCTGTCTGTCCTTGTAGCGGATAAAACGGTGTCCTGTGAACGCTGCCGTCTTTGTAATGTCTGTCCGTATCATCATCATACCTTGTAGAATGTCTTTGCCAAGAACAAACCGCCCAACACGTTTGCCCCACACGCTTCCAAGTTGTCGGCTGTGGTGGCATAGGATATGCCTTTGGTGATGATGTCGTCAAAGAGCAACACATCTTTGCCCTTGAAGAAATCAGTGTCATAGTCTGCCATTTGTGCCGTCCGAGCCTCGGTTTCGTCCTTTCGGTGTTCGTGTACTGCCAACCGTCCTGCCGACACCTGCATATGGGGATAGCCGTTGATGGCATGGGTGAGTTCGCATACCCTTTCCGAAAAACGCTTGTAGCGCAGTTCGTTCTTTTCTGCCGTGGACGCTGGCACACACGAAAACACGATGCTTGTAATCCGACTGCCGAAAAGTTCTTGCAAGTGTCTGGCAGTCATTTGGGCTACTTGCTCGTATGCCCGTCCGTCCTTGAAATCCCAAATGGTCTGCCGGTCAGCCTTTTGCTGCTCACCCACGTTCTTGATGCGTACAGGATAGTATTTCATCAGCCACACCATTATTTTGTTCGCCTGTCCTATTATGTTTTTGTCCATCGCCATTAATATTGAGGGTTTAACTTCTTTCCCTGTCTTCGGCTTCCTTACAAGCCTGCATCGGGGTTATTTTTCTGCCCCGTCAATGGGCAAAGGACAACCGGCAAATCCGGTGGTGGAAATACGCTTTCAGTGCAGCGGAAAGGAAGATTTCCACCAACCACCCGTGGCGGCTTGCCGGATTTGCAAGGATTGGACACGGCCTGTTAGTTTTGCAGGAAAATAATCCGAAGCAGGTGCAGAAACCGCAATGGCATCAGACAAGTATAAAAGGTGGAGCGTTTTGTAAAAGGGATTCGTCGATAAAACTGGACTATAACAGTATTCCGGCTTGGGTGGGTCAAACAAACCCTGCTAGGCAGACAAAAGAGGACGCTTGTTGGGCGGGGGACAGGCATACGAGGTTGTTTCAGCAAGGCTGAAGTTCCCGTGTGCCTGCCAAGGACAACGTGCGTCCGTCTGTCCTCCTTGTGTGGGTCTGCCCAATGGACAGACGTGCGCAAGAACAGGCTTCCGCTGATTATTCCGGGTCGGGAAACCGGATATGCTTGGTATAAAGGAAGATGGCAAAGTCCATATAAAAGGCAGGGAAAATACAAGTGGCGGAAACCGCAGGTATAAATTGCTTTGGGCAGCTATATATAATAGGTATAGGGCAGCTTGTCTCCCGTCGGCTTGGGCTGCCAACAAAGACAAGCTCTGGCAAATGGGAAAATCCCCTGCCGTGTTTCTCAACAAAGCAGGGGAAAGTGTCAAATATGAAGTTGGCTATGCCGCCGGTACTGCCACTGGCTCGGTGCCTGGTGTCGGTACGGTTGGGCGTTCCGCTTCTTCAAGGGTGCGGTTGATGCGCTCCTCCAATTCCTTACACTCCTGTTTGAGCCGTTTCAGTTCTTCTTCCTTGCTCCAACGCCGTGCCATCACTTGTCGCAAGGTGGTGATTTCTTCCTCCAAATGTTTTTGCCGCTCGGCTTGGCGTTCCATTAGCTTGGGTATGTTTTCCAAAGTGGTCTGTGGGAACACCGCAGCCGCCGCAAAACTTGGTGGCAATGAGCCGGACATGCCGCACTTGTATTTCAAGCCGCTCTTGCCCTCCACGAAAAACGTGTTGCGGTCAAAGCTGCCGTCAAGACGGTACTCGCTGCGCACCAACAGCCGTAAGCCATTGTAACTGCCAACGGACGTAAAGTCGCCACGGTGTTTCCTTGAAATTGAATGCAAGGCTCGTCCTGTTTCTTCGGCTGTCAGTTGGGCATTGCCGTTTACCTCAATGCTGCAATCCTCCTTACGGGTGTTGAAATACTCCCAATCTTCTGTCATGCGCCCGATGTTGCGCTTGCAGTTGTCAATCTCTTGACGGTTGCTCTCCGCCTTACGTTCCGCACGGTAACGTTCCTTGTTGCAAACTGCCTGTTCCTTTTCCAACTGCATAATCTTGTTGTCGAGCTTCGCCTTGTCCAAAAGGTCGGTGTTGCCCGAAAGGATGGCCACGAACTCGGCAAAATTCATGCCTGTGTCCTCGTCCATACCGTCCTCGTCTATGCGGCGCACGGCTATCGTGCCGTTGTTGATTTGGTTGATGAAAAGCTGCTTGTTGCGCAAGAGGTTGAACTTGTAGGCATCCAAGGTCTTTTCCGTGCCGTAGATGATGATGTCAACCACGTTGCCGCCCCACTGCTTCACGGTATTGCCTTTGCGTACCGCCCGACCGTTGCGTTGCTCCAAATCGGCCGGCCTCCAGGGTACCTCCAAATGATGCACCGCCACTGCCCTCTGTTGGGCATTCACACCTGTGCCGAGCATGGAGGTAGAACCGAACAGCACACGGATAGTGCCGTTGTTCATGCCCTCAAAAATCTTCTTCCTTGCCTTTTCGGTCTTGGCGGTTTGGATGAATTGTATCTCATTGGCCGGAACACCCATTGCAACCAACTTGTCCTTGATGTCTTGGCAAACATTCCACTCATTAGGCTTGTAAGTGGAAAGGTCGCTGAAAACGAACTGTGTACCACGGTGAGCGTTTGATTTCACATAATACTCATAGATGGTCTGTGCGCAGCGTGAGGCTTTGTTGGCAGGGTCATCGCTGAACTGGTCACTCAACAGACGCATATCCAACGCCATCTTCCTTGCCACGTTAGTAGCAATCAGCATCTTTGCCTTGTCCATGTGTTCGGGCGCAGGGGCTTCCAAGCCCAAATCCGACCATTCACCGCTGTTGGCAAAACGTACCAACCGTTCTATCATCGCCTCCTGTTCCATGGTCGGTTTGTCCGAAAGGAAACGCACGTTCTTGTCGGGGATATCAAGATTTATCATTTCTGCCGTGCGGTAATCCGTGATTTCACGCAGGAAAGCCGCCAATTCCGGCACTTTGATGTAGGTACGGAAACGCTCTTTGCGTTTGATAGAACCTGTCACGTTCAACTCGTAGTCAGTCGTTTTCTTAGTAAATATAGCAGCCCATGCGTCAAAGCAACTCACACGCTGCTTGGCAAGCTCTTTCGGGCGCAGGTACTTGAAAAGCACGTACAATTCGGTCAAAGCATTTACGACCACCGTACCCGACAGGAACGTAGCCCCCAAGTCCTTTCCTGTGCGTTCTTGTATGTCACGGATGGCAATCAGCAGGTTCATAGCACGCTGTGAACCTTGGTTGTTGCCGATGCCCGCAACCCTCGTGTGGCGTGTCTGGAACATCAAGTTCTTGAAGTAGTGCGACTCATCTACAAATATGTGGTCTATGCCCATCGTATGAAAGTCTATGCCTCCGTCTTTCTTCTCCTCAATGCGTGTTTTCAACGACAGGAGGTTTGCCGACAGGTTCTCTTGCCGCTTCTCCAACGCTTTCTGCATACGGCGGTTGCGCCACCCCATGCCGCTTTCTTCCAGCACCTGCAAGGAGCGTTCCACATCGTCAAGTTCCTGTTGCATGATGCCGAACATTGTTTCTTCCGACTGCGGTATCTTTGCGAACTGGTCATGCGTCAGAATGATGCAGTCCCAATTATTGTTCTTGATTTTGCTGAAAAGTTCCTCACGGTTGGCAGGGGTGAAGTCCTCCTTGCCGGGATAGAGCAACTTTGCCGATGGGTAAGCCTTGCGGAAACAGTCGGCTATTTCATGCACGTTGGCTTTCAGCCCTATTATCAAAGGCTTCTGTACCAACCCCAAGCGTTTCATTTCGTATGCCGCCACGCACATCACCATTGTTTTACCTGCGCCTACCTCATGCCAGCACACACCGCCGCCATTCTGCTTAATCATCCAGATGGCGTCTTTCTGCGAGGGGTATAAGTCATCGTAAGGGAACTGTGCAAAGGAAAGGCGGGGGAATGTTTGCGCCGAACCGTCATAGGACGGACGCACATAACAGTTGAAACGCTCGTTGTAGAGCCTTACCAACTCGTCACGGACGGCGATAGGCTGGCTGTCAAGCCAAGCGTTGAACTTGCCCCTTATCTCCTGTATCTTGGTTGCCACCTCCTGCATGGCTTCTTCATCGGGTACTTTCACCCATTCACCGCCACGCATCACCTCTTTTTTTATTTCGGGTATGGTGTCATGCAGGGCATGGGCAAACAGTTTCTCGCCTGTGTAACCGTGCGAGGCATAGATGTTGTATGCGGCAGGGGAATATCCATGTAAGGAAATAACATAGGTGTCGTTCACGTCAAAGTACACCACATCGACCTTGACATCAAACAGGTATTCGGCAAAGTCGGCATAGACTTCTGTCGGAATCCACCGCTCGCCCATGTTGAAGTCAAGCTCCTCATAAGGTATCAGTTCGGGCGTGACCTCTTCCAACGCCCTTACCGTCTTTTCAGTCCAAGCCCTTGCCTGTCCTGCAAGGCTATGGATATGTCCGGCGAACGCTTTGCATTTCTCCACCACGTTACCTGCAAGTATGCGCCCCTTTTCTTCCCATGCGCTGGTTTCAGGGTTGTAGAACATTTCGCCCTCCAACGCCTCTATCACCTCGCTCTCGCTGCATCCTGTCGATTGCGCAAGGTAAACCATATCCACCCTGCCGTAATAGTTCAAGCTGCTTGCCAACGCTTCCATCGGGGCAAGGCGTACCGATGTGTCTATTTTCTTGAAAGCCACAGGCTCGCGCATGATGTCGGATTTCATCACCTCGCCACGCACTTGCATTTCGATGGAATACACCTCAAAGCCCAAGCTGTCAAGCGTCATCATTTCTTTGTTGCCGTCCGTGTGGAAATTGCCCCACTTGGTCACAAACGCATCGTATGTCTTGTTCAGCCGTTCACGGAGCAAGGGTTGTTCTTCCCTTGTTTCCGCTTCGCTTTCCGACAACTCGAAGTAAGCCTTTCGCACGGGAAGGTAGTCCTTTGCCCGTTCCATGTCCGCACCGTTGACTTTTATCGGGTTAAACCATGCGGTCATTTCGGAAAAACGGTCGGTTCTTCTGCTTTGTATAGTGCCAAGTTGCCCCTCGAACAGCACCAATGCACCGTCTTTCATCCAACCGGGCATTTCGTCCGTGTAGGGTCGTTTGCCAGTGTTTGGCTTGTACTGTGCCGCTGCCGTGGCTTCCCCGAAAAGGTCAAAGAGGGATAGCATCGCTCCCTGCTGCGGCTGCGCTTGCTTTTGCCCACCAAACAGGAAGGGCTTGAAATAGTGGGTGAAATTGGCTCTCAATATCTCGGCAAGCCGTTGGTGTATGGCTTCTTCTGTGCCGTTCCACTCGTACTTGCGCACCAACTTGCCGAATTGGTTTGTGCCGATGGTCGTGCCTGTGGACAACGTGCTTTGTGGTAAGGAGAATGCCTTGTTTGCGTGTTCTGTTTCCAGCCCCTGCGATGTGCGCTCCCTGCACGTTTCCAAGAACAGGCGTTCCCTTGTGGTGAGGTTTTGCTTGTGGCTGTCCTTTTGCAAGATGATAAGGTCGCTGCCTACCTCGATGCCACCGGTCTGCATGAAAAGCGTGTCGGGCAAGCGCAGGGCGGTGATGATATGGGCGTGATGCACCAGATAGTCACGCACAAAGCGATTGGATGGGCTGTCAGCCACGCCCCTTGACGTGATGAAAGCCAGCAAGCCGCCCTCATTTAACAGTTCCATCGCCTTGATGAAGAAATAGTTGTGAATGGCTTTAAGGGATTGTTTGTAAGGCGTTCCCCTGCGTTCAAAGTCCGCATCGAACACGTTTATTGTTCCGAAAGGTATGTTGGACGCTATCACATCGAATGAGCCGTGTTCCAACTCCTGTGCGCCAATGGTTTCAAAGCCGTCAACAATCAGCCTTGCATCGGGATGCAAGGCTGAAAGCACAAGCCCTGTCGCCAAGTCCTTTTCAAACGCTGCCTTGTAAGTGTCGGACATAGAAACTGGCAGGAAGCCACCAATTCCTGCGGATGGTTCAAGAAAGGATTTCATTAACAAACCGTTGACTTGGAACGTGGCTTGTATTTGGTCGGTCACCGCCTCTATGAGAAATTTCGGGGTATAGAAAGCGGTAAGGACGGATGCCTTTATGCTATCCACAAGCTCCCTGTATAGTGTTTCGTCGTCTTGTGCTATGGCTTGCAATACGCACACAAGATGGTCTAAAGTCTGTTTCATCTTGTCGGACATGGGGGCATTTGTTCCTAAATCCAATACTTCCTTGATGCCCCCAAATCCCGAATACAGGGAGAGGGTTTCACGTTCGGCTGCTGTCGCCGTCCTTTTCTCGTTCCGCACCCGATAGGCTGTTTCGATAGCTGCTGTGTTCGCCGCCAATGCTTGCAATTTGTTGTAGTTCATATTCTTCATATTTGACAGATTTTGTTCTTTCCCCTGCTATCGGCCATATTTCGATGGCTCTTGTAGGTTATTTTTCTGCCTCCGGAATGGGGCGGAATGGCTTTTCGGCAAATCGGACGGCAGAAATACGCTTGGAGTGAAGCCCCAAGGAAGATTTCTGCCAAGGCCGGTTTGCAACGGCAAGCCACGCCACATTTATTTTGCAGCAAAATAACCTGCAGGGCATCGATTGGCAGGATGACAAAAAGATGAAAGGGTAGAAAAGGAGATATACTACCCTAAAACAGTATATGTTAAGTGGAATATAAAAGGGATATAACAGGCTCGGCTTGCAAAAAAAGAACTGACGGGTTGCCGGGCAAACTAAAGGGGAACTCGCCATTTCCTTGTCAGCGGACTTGTACGCCGGCAGGAAAGGGTGTGTTCACGTTTGCCCATGCCGCAGAAGCCTCGCCGCCGTTTACAGCGGCATGGCCTGCGGCACAGCCCGTCATACCTGTGATATAGGGCAAGCCGTGGGTATCAAAAATGGATATAAGTGGGATGGGCTTATATAAAAGGAATGTAACAGGAGAAGGCAGGGAGGCAGGGCACACCGGGAATATTCCCGATATGCCTTACCTTACCCAATGGTGATTAAGCACTAATCTGCTTCCTAATCAAGTTCATATTGCTGTTTACAAGGTTGACGATGCGCTCGTGGTATTCTGTGTTTTTGTTGCATAAGCCACGGCTTTGTACCACGCATAATCTTTCCAAGTCAACCTCCACAGTTTCAATACGTTTCCCATCAATGGTAGCCGATAATATCAGCGAGTTCTCCTTGCGGTAGTATGCGTTGGCATATACACAATGGTGCATCAGCGTACCCTCTTCCGCTATCTCGGCCACGCTTTCCAACACTCTGACTTTCAGCGTTCCGTCCGTGATGAGGATGCCGAAGAACTTGCCTTTCTGCAACAGGTACTCTTTCTCATATTGGGCGGCTTCCTTTCGGCGCAACGCCAGACGTTCACGTTCCTCCTTGCGGTTGCGCTGTTCCACCAATTTGTCGTGTTCCGCTTTCAAGTCGGCAGGGCAGACATATTTCGGGCTGCGTGTGTCCTTGCCCATTCGCCTAAGCAGGTCAATGGTATCGCACCACATTGAGCCGTCAGTAATGGTATATCCATTCCGCAGGCAGATTTTCACAGACGGCCAGTAATCGTCCAGACAAGTTGATGAGTGCAGGCAATAGCGCAACAAGTCATATTGTCCGGCTTTCAGTAGAGTTTCAACTTTCGGGTCGGTCAGCAATGCCGGTATGAGTTTTGCCGATTCAATGTCTTGCAAGTCGCTGCGGAAACCGTTTCTTTGCAAAGTGTCGATAACGCTGTATCTCGGATAGGTGTCAAAAGTGGCAATATGGCGGTACACTTCGTTGTCTCCCCGAATGGCCATTGGCGAAACGAAAGAAAAGGTGTCCATGTACCTGCCCAATATGCGCTGAATGGCTACAAGCGTCTGTTTGCCTTTGTCATTCCACCAATACTGCCCGATTTCCAAGGCGTAAGGGTGCGCCTTGCAGCCTTTCTCCATTTCCACCACAAGCAGGAACATTCGCAGGGTTTGGTACTTCCCACACTTGTCAAGCAGGGTAAAATATGCCTTTTGCCGTATTTTGCGGACAAGGGTATTCTTGACCTCCAGCTTTGCGTGGCACTTCGGGCAGGTGCAATGCCCTGTCGCTTTTTCTCTTACCCATTCATGGCCGCAGTCCATGCAGGTTGTCCGACCCTTGGGCAGTCGGTGTGCAAAATGGCTGACACACTCACGGAATGCCCAAGCAAGCTGTGCCTTGCTCAAGGGGCGGAGCTTGCCGCTTTGGGCAAGTACAGCTTTCTCGAATTTGTTGCGTGGTTTCATCGTTCAAAAGCCGAATAAGTTAGGTTCTGTTTGTTTAGTCTCCTGTGGTTTTGCCGCCGACTTGCTCTTACGTTGCTGCATCTTGCGCAATTCCTCGGCTTGGTATTGGCTGATAGCCCTCTGCCGTGCCTCGGCTTTCTCTTCCTCGGTCAGTTCAATACGGTTGTTGACTATCACCTCGCAGTTGACGGGCTTGCCTATGTCTATGATGTCCTCGTCATAAAAATGGCAGGCGAGCGAATACACGTCATCGTCAGCTATGCCGACACAGCCCTCATTGGCCATTGCTTTGACTTGGTTGAGTATGAACGTGATGCAATCGTCCAAGTTCTTGTTTTCCTTGACATAAGCCACTGCAAAGAGTTCGTCCGTCTTGGCTCTTTCGTCCAAATAGCTCTTGATGGCCTGTTTGAAATGTTCAGTTCCTTTCATGGTTGTCATTGTTTGGTGGGTTGGATATAAAAGATGTCGCAGTCCACTACCTCTGTCGGCAAGCCGAAAGCAGGGCAAGGTGAAAAATAGGGTTGCAGGTTGCATTCACTGTCCATGACGGGCGAAACTACTTGTACGCCCATGTCCTTGTACCAGCGGTCGATGGTTTGTAGTTCTTCCTCTGTCAGTCCGCATGCATCTCCATTGACAAGGTAGCACAGACTCCATGTCGGTATCTTTTCGATTGTCTTTTCCATATGGGTATGCTTTGGGGTTAATTAATCTCTATCTCGTCAGGATAAACCACTATCTCCGCTCCGCTGCTCACTTGGACGATATAGCCTTTGTCGGTCTGTCCGACTATGGTTGCCGAGCGGTAGCCTTTCCACGGGGTCAGCAGCCAGCAATGCTTGCCGTAATCCTCAAATTCCTCTCTGTTGTCGTAATCGTACATATTGGTGTATGTTTTTGATGTTAAACTTTCCCTGTCATCGGTCCTTCTTGCCGTGACCGATTTGGGGTTTTATCGATGCGGCGGCTCGGCTATCGGGAAAGCCTCATGCGGCGGCTTTTGTTGCCAATTACGCTCCGCAAGGAGGAAGAATTTGCAAGAAATCCACTTCAAGCCGCCGCCATCAGGCGCGATGGCCGACCTTTGCATCAGTAAAACTAAACGGTGACGGCTGGAGGGCGGGATAAGGAATAGCCGGTATAACAAAGCGGGTAATGGTAGAACAGGTAGCTAATCATTTTCAAAAGGAGCAAGGCTTCACGTGCATTGAGCACGAAAAAAGCGGCCGAAGCCGCTCTTTTCGAAGAAGGAAGCGGTCTATGCCGCCTCCTTCTGTTTCTTGGCGCGAGCCTTAGGTTGGGGCTTCTCGGCCTTCTCCTGTTTCTCCACCGCCTCGTAGAACTTCTTGGCCACGAACTTGATGCCGTTCTGCTTCATACCGTTCTTGTCGGTCCATTCTTCGGGCTTCAAATAGCCCTCTATGGTGAGCAGCGTACCTTTTTTCAGCAACTCGAACGATGCGCTGCCGCTCTTGCGCCAGGCTTCCACGTTGATGAAAGCGGACACGCGGTTGGTGGCGTTGTCCTTGGTTTCCTTGCGGCCGATTGCCATCGGGAAACTGGCTACATCGTTGTTGGTGAACGTGCGGATTTCAGCGTCCTTTGCTACAAAACCTGTGATGATGAAAGAATTTTCTACTTGCTTCATGACTGTAAGTTTTTAGAAGTTGAACAATTAATTTTTACGGATGCAAGAAGATATTGCAGGCATAGGGTAGCACCAAGGGAGGCACGCAAATACGCAACATTTTATGTGAAGCGGAAAATGTCGGAAGATTTTCGTGACACGCCATTGGTCAGAACGTCAGTGTCCCGTAACGCCATCGGCGAGCTGCATTATATCTTTGCATCATGGAAAAATATTGTGGCTTCGATAAACGACGGCCATGTAAGAAGCAACACGAAAATTCAGCCACAGGTTGTGATGAAGGATGCTAATAATCCGCCTGCCAAAAGAAAAAAGCCCGTTCCGATGGCTCTGCAACGGGTCAGGTATGAAACGGCGATTCCAACCACATCTTTCATTATGGAAGCCGCAAGGGCGGACGCGATACCGATATTGCCAGAAAAAAAGGCCGCTCTACCATTGGAGAGGAGATGCCTGAAGATAAGACTGACGGATAGGGAATGTGGACAGAACAGCTGTCGGTGTGCCGGTTCCGAGGCAACGGAAGAAATTAAGGAAAGCCGGCTATCAACCTAAACCCAAGATACGATGAAAGAATGGCGCACGACTGCCATCGGGAAAGAGCATCGGTCGCCTTTGGCGAAATGTAAGCCAATAAAAGGCGTAAAAGTGTGGAAACTCATAAAATAAAGACGGACAAGCGCATAAAAATGGTATTTTTGCAAAACGAATGGTAATGCAACAAGAGAACAGGAAATGGAAGATTCACATAAAACAGTCGTCAATGAATCCGGAGTAGAAAAGGAGGACGGGGTAAGGCTCATCCTCTATTCGGCCGACCTGAGCAGCGAGCTGCTGTTGGACTTTGCCGATGGTGGCATCCGTGCAGGATTCCCATCCCCTGCACAAGACTACATGACGGAGAGCATCGACCTGAACCGCGAGTTGGTTCGCCATCCCGCCACTACGTTCTATGCCCGTGCCGTAGGTGATTCGATGAAGGACTGTGGCATCGACAACGGCGACTTGTTGGTGATAGACAAGGCCATCGATCCGCAGGAGGGTGACATCGTGGTGGCCTACATTGATGGGGAATTTACATTGAAGCGGGTAAAGTTCGATGTCAAGGGTGATTGCCTTTGGCTGATGCCCGCCAACAAGGACTATCCGCCTATCAAGGTGACGGAAGAAAATAATTTCATCGTGTGGGGAGTATTGACCTACAACATCAAACGCCAATATCGGAGGAAGTGAATCATGTTCGGTCTAGTGGATTGCAACAACTTCTATTGTTCGTGTGAACGGGTCTTCAATCCGGGATTGCGCACACAGCCAGTGGTGGTGCTGTCTAACAATGACGGTTGCATCATTGCCCGCAGCAACGAGGCAAAGGCGTTGGGTATAGAAATGGGTACGCCTTTTTACCAAGCAAAAGAATTGCTGGAGCGTGAAAAGGTTGCCGTGTTCAGTTCCAATTACACACTTTATGGTGACATGAGCCGCAGGGTGATGATGCTGCTTTCGGAATTCACGCCCGAATTGATGCAATATTCCATCGATGAAGCTTTCATCGACCTTACAGGCATGGGCGGTGGAGAAGCATTGCGTGAGTACGGCAAACGCATCGTGCGTACCATTGGCAAGGGTACAGGAATCCCGGTAACGCTTGGCATAGCTCCGACCAAGACCTTGGCAAAAGTGGCAAGCAGGTATGGAAAGAAATACAAAGGTTACGGGGGTGTCTGCCTGATTGACACCGAAGAAAAGCGCATCAAGGCATTGCAAGGTTTTGACATCGCCGATGTGTGGGGCATTGGCAGACGCTCTGCCAAGAAGTTGGAATACCATGGAGTCAAAAACGCATGGGATTTCACGCAGTGGAGTGAAAGCCGGGTAAGACGGTTGCTTACCGTCACAGGTGTGAGGACATGGAAGGAACTCCGTGGCGAAAGTTGCATAAACATCAGCGAACTGCCCGAAAAGCAGAGCATCTGTACCAGCCGCAGTTTTCCCGACAAAGGTTTGTCTGAGTTGGAAGTGGTGGAAGAAGCAGTAGCCAACTTTGCCGCTTCATGTGTCCGCAAGTTGCGTGAGCAAAAGAGTCGTTGCTGCCAACTGACCGTATTCGCTTATACCAGCCGTTTCCGCAACGATGTGCCAAACCATATTATCAACCGCACAGTTACATTGCCCATGCCCACCAACGACCAATTGGAGTTGGTAGCCGCAGCAGTCCAAGCACTCCGTACTGAATGGCGTGAGAATGGAAGATACCACTACAAGAAAGCCGGTGTCATCGTGTGGGACATTAGTCCAAACACTGCCGTCCAAACTGTCCTCTTTGACTCCATAGACCGTGCCAAACAAGCTCGCCTTTCAGCGGCTATCGATGCCATCAACCAATGGAATGGTTTTAATACCGTAAAAGTGGCAAGCCAAGGCACGGACAAACGTTGGCACTTGAAATGCGAACACAAGTCAGCCCAATACTCCACAAACCTTAACGAAGTCATCAAAGTCAAAATCTGAACAGTATTCTATTGCCTTCAAAAAAGAAAGGCTGGTGCAACTGGCAAAGTGGTTTACTCCTTTCCTTGTTCTATATATACAAGATGTCATTAAACTTAATTTCTAAAACTATTATTATTCATTACCAAAGAGATGTTGCAAGAGGTTTACTTCGTTCCTTGTAGTATATACAAGAAAATTTAAACCTACTTTTTAAATTCCTGCTTGCGCAATCAAGTCCGGGTAGGGCTTTTAGGCAAATCAGTCAACAAGTACTCACCGACAACAGCCATAACTTTTCTTTTGGAAGGAAAAAACAAATTGAATCCACTACTTTTGTACACTTGATAGGTCAACTCTCTTCTGCCGACACGTAATTGCCTTGACATACTATTTGATTCCATTATCTGGAAGGATGTCGTCAAGCGTCATAACATGCAGAACACGACTGACGCAGTTCACCGTCATTTTCCACTCCTTTGCGAGCTTTACTCTTTCGATTCATGAATTTTCCTTTCCATAATATTGATTTTTAATAATTCTCTTCACATATGTTATCAAGTTCCCTGATTATACATGATACACTTTTTCCAGTCAGACATTCAATGTCATACAGCAAATCCACCAAAAAGTGATATGCCTTACTTCCGGATTCCGTAAATTCTCCCGTACTGTCGAATACCTCACCGACACATCCAATTCCTTGTAGCAATTCTTCCAATGTCTTCATCCGTTTTTGAATTTAAGTTTACTTTCCCTCTGTTCGACGTCCTTCAATCGGAAGCCGCTTCGGTTTTTCGGTGCAGTAAAAGGTTGCCGAAAAAGCCATTCCCGATGTTTTTTCCGGTAAATTACTCTTGCAATGCAAGGAAGAATTTGTCGGAAATGCACTTCAAAACGGAGGGAACAGGCGCGGCAACCTATATTCGCACAAGATAAAACCTCTGGCGGTGACGGTATGGAGGCTGCAACATGGAATGTTCGGACTGATATAAAGGGCAAGAGGCTTGAGAAGCAAGGTCTATAGAAAGGGTTGGTAAGCATATATATAAGGATAACGGCAGACTTCAAGCCGACATTTCTTTGTAACTTACAACCGGTAAAATAGGAACAACCCGACACAAAATATCATGCAGGACGGATTGCTCCGCCCTGCATCAGAACTGAATTAGTCATAACTTAATTTGTTTGATGTTGTAAAATTACTCTTTTTATATTAACAGTCAGATTGAATCTTGACTAATTCAGATAATTATTGTTTAGTCTGATGTTAAATGTGTAGCTGCATCATTGAAACAATCTAGTTTCTCAGATAAATTCATCATGTCATGCTCTATCTTTTTATTGGTGATGCGGGCATAAATTTGTGTTGTTTTTATATTTGCATGACCTAACATCTTTGATACCGATTCTACGGGCACCCCTTTGCTGAGCATCATTGTGGCGAACGTGTGTCTTGCGAGGTGATAGGTCAACCGTTTTCTTATTCCACATAAATCCGCGATTTCTTTCAAATACGCATTCATCTTCTGATTAGAAAGAATGGGCAGTAATTTCCCGTCATTTGTTTTGCCTTTGTACTTGTTGATAATCATTAAAGGAATGTCCAGCAATAAAATATTGCTTTCGACATGGGTTTTCTGCCTCCTTGTCATTATCCATTTCTTCCCGTCAAGAGTTACAATGTTGTCTTGGGTCAGATTTGCCACATCTATGTATGCAAGCCCACAGAAACACGAAAATATGAATATATCACGGACGGATTCCAAACGTGGAGTGGAAAACTCTTTTTCCATGATTCTTGTAATTTCATCGTCTGTGAGGAAACCCCTGTCAACGGATTCGAGATGGAAACGATGCTGGGCGAATGGATCGTGCGTCAATACGCCGCACTTTTGTGCAAATATGACTACGGTCTTAAAAAACTTCAATGTCTTGGTTGCACTATTGGGCTTAAGACTGACCACTGTGCGCAGGTAAATATCAAAGTCATGAATGATTACATGGGTCAATTCAGACGGCATTATATCCTTGCGACCATATTTCAGTTTCAAGAAATTCTCAAAGTGTTTTCCAGCCGCAGAATATTTGTGATATGTGGCCAGCGTTTTTCCTTTACCAATTTGAGCCTTGATGTCCTCAAGGTACTTGCCGTAGAAATCGAGGAAAGTTGTACATTCCTTGTTCTTGCCAAGATAAATGCTCTTTATTTTATCAAGGGTAAGATCCTTGTCAAACTGGTGCTTTAGGAAGATATTCCGCAAATCTGATGAAATGTTGTCAATTTGGGCATTGGTGTTCAAGACCTCGGAAGTACGTCCTTTAAGGCGATTTGTTTCGTTTGACCATTTTGTCTTGTCAACGTTGATTCCTGCAGACCCGACAGTAAGCATTTTTCCATTAAGATAAATCCGTATCATCAACGGTGATTTACCTTCCTTGTTTACGTAATTTGTGCGTATATAATACGACACCTTAAAAATAAGTCTCATAATAACACGTTATTTGTGTAGCACTTTGGCCACAAAGTTAAACATAAATATCTGATATTAAGCGACTTACAAGGCGTCAATATGGGCTTCAAAAGTACGTCTCTGCTACATTTTTTTGGCGGTTGGTCTTCCTGTAGCAGGAAATGTAGCAGGAAATGACCGAAATGTGACTGCCAACCGATGCATTTATACCGTCAAGATTTGGCGTATATACATGAAAAAAGCACCGTAATCACTTGATTTACGGTGCTTTATAAGCTTTTCGACCCCTTATTTGAATGTCTCCGTTCGGAGCCTTGGCGGAGAGAGAGGGATTCGAACCCCCGGTGCCTCTCAGCACGACGGTTTTCAAGACCGTTGTAATCGACCACTCTACCATCTCTCCTTTTGTCGGGAAGACAAGCTTTGTGTTCAAAAGCGAGTGCAAAGGTAGTCAGATTTTTTCATTCCGCCAAATTTTTCGCGATATTTTTGCACGGATTATGTTTCCGGCGGTGATAAAATTGTTGGTTGTCTGCAGTCCGGCTGCCTGCTGTTTTTACGATGTTTTGTGGTTGTCGTCGTAACGGTTTGATTTCCAGTGTGTTATGAAAGACCGTGTTTTACAAGACGAAAGGTGGCCTTTTAGAAGGCAAAACATGACCTTTTAGCGTGCAAAAGGTGGCCTTTGGTGTTTTGTAGGCTTTAGCCCTGCAACGCCGTAATATGCAATTGGCAGCCTTGGAGTTTTGCCGTGACGTGCAAAATGAGTAATTTTGCAGCATGATTTATCCAAATACTTTTGAGAGCAAGCTCGGTTTCGACGAGGTGAGGGCGCTGCTGCGCGGGCGTTGCCTTAGTACGTTGGGCAAGGACATGGTTGACGCCATGGCCTTTTCTGACGACCCGGCCACTATCAACGAGTGGCTGGCGCAGGTACGCGAGTTCCGCCGTTTGCAGGAAGAGGCCGACGATTTTCCGTTAAGCTATTTCTTCGACGTAAGGCAGGCGGTGGCGCGTCTGCGCCTTGAGGGCACACATCTTGACGAGGCGGAGCTGTTTGACCTGCGCCGTTCGTTGGACACCATCTGCGCCATTGTTGCCTATCTTAACCGCGGCGAAGCAACCGATGAAGGCGAAGTGAACCATCCTTACCCTGCGCTCCACCGCCTGACGGACGGCGTACTGACTTTTCCGCAGCTCGTCCAGCGCATCGACCAGATACTCGACAGGTTCGGACGCATAAAGGACACGGCGTCGCCTGCGCTGGCGGACATACGCCGCGAGCTGGCGCGTACCGAGGGTTCAATATCCAAGACACTTTACGGCATACTGCGTTCGGCGCAGAGCGAGGGGCTTGTTGACAAGGACGTTGCCCCTGCCATGCGCGACGGCCGCCTTGTGATACCCGTCAGTCCGGGACTGAAACGCCGCATCCGCGGCATCGTGCATGACGAGTCGGCTTCGGGAAAGACTGTTTTCGTTGAGCCTGCCGAGGTTGTTGAGGCCAACAACCGCATACGCGAGCTTGAGTCGGAGGAGCGCCGCGAAATCATACGCATACTCACAGAGTTCGCCAAGTTGGTGCGTCCCTACGTAGTGCCTATACTCGACTCGTATAAGTTTCTTGCCAAAATCGACCTTATCCGCGCCAAGGCCGAGCTGGCGCGGCTCATCAAGGGCATTGAGCCAGACGTCGAGCCGTATCCCCACATCGACTGGATTAGGGCGTCGCACCCTTTGCTCGCCCTTTCGCTTGAGAAGCAGGGCAAGGCCGTTGTGCCGTTAGACATCATGCTGACGCAGCAGAAGCGCATACTGATAATTTCAGGCCCTAACGCCGGCGGAAAGTCGGTGTGCCTGAAAACGGCCGGCCTTTTGCAGTACATGCTTCAGTGCGGACTGTCCGTTCCCATTGGCGAACGCTCGCGCACGGGCGTGTTCCGCAATATCTTCATTGACATCGGCGACGAGCAGAGCATAGAGAACGACCTCAGCACGTATTCCAGCCATTTGATGAACATGAAGCAGATGATGCGTCATGCCGACGACTCCACGCTGCTATTAGTCGACGAATTCGGCACCGGCACCGAGCCGCAGATAGGCGGCGCGATAGCCGAAGCCGTGCTGAAGCAGTTTTGCGCCAAAGGCGCTTACGGCATAATAACCACCCACTACCAGAACTTGAAGCACTTTGCCGACACGCACGACGGCGTGGTGAACGGCGCAATGCTGTACGACCGTCAGCAGATGCAGCCCCTGTTCCAGCTCTCCATAGGCAACCCCGGCAGCTCTTTCGCCATCGAGATAGCACGCAAAATAGGCTTGCCGGAGTCCGTAATCAAGGACGCAAGCGACATTGTGGGCAGCGACTACATACAAAGCGACAAGTACTTGCAGGACATCGTGCGCGACAAACGCTACTGGGAGAACAAGCGTCAGGCTGTTCACCAGCGCGAAAAGAGCCTCGAACAGACCATAGCGCGTTACGAGAACGAGGTGAAAGAGCTTGAACAGAGCCGCCGTGAGATATTGGCGAAGGCCAAACAGCAGGCTGAAGAGCTGCTGGCTGGCAGTAACCGAATAATCGAAAAGACTATAAAGGAGATACGCGAGAGCCAGGCCGAGAAGGCGGAAACCAAGAAAATACGTGAGGAATTAGAGGCGTTCAAGGCCGGTATGAAGGACATCGACACCGCTGCCAACGACGAGATGATAGCCCGGAAGATGCGGCAGATACAGGAGCGGAAGGCCCGTCGCGAGAAGAGAAAGAAAGACCGGGAGAGTGAGAAACTAAAAATTAGCAATGAAAAGTTAACAATTAACAATGAAAATACAGCCGGTCAGGCCAATGCTTCACTGTCTCCCGGCGACACGGTGCGCATAAAGGGGCTTACCACCGTTGGCAAGATAGAGAGCATTGACGGCAAGATGGCGACGGTAATCTTCGGCGACATGCGCACGAAGATGCGTTCCGACAGGCTCGAAAGGGCGGAGAAGCCAAAGCAGGAGGAGCCGAAGGCGTATGTAAACGTCAGCCGTGAGACGCGCGAAACGATAGACAACCGCAAGCTGAACTTCAAGCAAGACCTCGACGTGCGCGGCATGCGAGGCGACGAGGCCATAACCGCCGTCACTTATTTCATCGACGATGCCATCCTCGTTGGCATGAGCCGCGTGCGCATCCTGCACGGAACCGGCTCGGGAATACTGCGCCAGCTCATCCGCCAATACCTCGCCACAGTGCCCAACGTCGTGTCGTTCCGCGATGAACACGTGCAGTTCGGCGGAGCCGGAATAACGGTGGTAGACCTTGAGTGAAGGTGAGAAGGTGAGAAAGTGAGAAGGTGAGAAAGCACGACAAAACATTTATGCCATGTTCTCACCTTCTCACTTTCTCACCTTCTCACCTTCAATTGCTTCTTCCGCCGCCATTCCCCATTCCTCTTCTTCGGGCAGTATGTACTTTATGGTGTGGTCTTCAAGATATATTTTGTTCAGCGTGTAGGCGAGCGATTGTAGCGTCTGCTGGCGTACTTTCGGTTTAAGCTGGCATTCCCACACGGTTATGCAGTGCCAGCCCATGCGTGCGAGGGCGCGCTGCTCCTCCTTGTCGCGTGTGCGGTTGCGCTCTATTTTTGCCTGCCAGAATGCGGTGTTGGTTTTCGGAAGGTGGAAGGTGGGGCAGTCGTGGCCATGCCAGAAGCAGCCGTTTATGAAGATGCAGGTGCGGTATTTGCGCAATACGAGGTCGGGATGGCCGGGCAGCCGCGGACTGTTCAGCCTGTACCTGAAGCCGCAGGCGAACAGAAACCGGCGCACGATAAGCTCCGGCCGCGTGTCCTTCGAGCGTATCGCGGCCATTATCTTGCTGCGTTTTTCTTTTGAGAACAAGTCCATCGGTTGCCGGTTACTCCTCTTTTTGCCGTGTGGAACTTTTACGCTTGCCGGCTTGTTACAGCTTGAATGTAATCCAAGTTGTGTATCTCACGTTTACAGCCTTGCCTTTTTGTCGTCCCGGAATCCAGTTGGGCATGATGTTAATCAGGCGCAACGCTTCCTTGTCTAATGACGGGGCAATGCCGCGGACGACTTTTGCATCAACGATTTTGCCGGTCGGGCGGATTATGAACTGCACTATGACGCGCCCTTCTATGCCGTCCATGGCGGCTTCTACGGGATATTTCAGGTTGTCATCTATCCATTGTGTCAAGGTTCCGTAGCCGCCCGGAAACTCAGGCTGTTGCTCTACAATGTCGTAAATTAGTTCGCCTTTGACCGTTCCCTCTGTTGATATTGTGCCTTTGTCTTGTCCGAATAGTATTGCCGGTAAAAAGCAAAGCATCAATAAAACCAAACTCTTTTTCATGTAGATAAGTATTATTGGGTAAAGTTAGGCATTTTATTCCAATGTTCAAACATTTGCCGGTGTTTTTTGTGTAGTCCTCTTTCATTCCTTCATCTTGCAGCGTACATTTGCTGCAAAATTATGAATTAGGGCACAAACAGCTTGCTGGATTTTGGTCTAAGCTGGTCTAAACAGGAAAAGGAGTGGGTTACATGCCTGCGGACGGGCACAAAAAAATGGAAACACTTGCCATGTCCCCACGCGTGAAATATGATGAATTGTGTTGAGAGCCTCTTGTCGGATTCGAACCAACGACCCCGAGATTACAAATCACGTGCTCTGGCCAACTGAGCTAAAGAGGCGGGGTGGGCAAGCTACTTGCATCGCGCCGCTACAACCAACTACCTTTGCTGCGTTCCCGCCCTGGAGGATTCGAAGGGAGCTGGCCGTACAAGACTTGCCCGTCTTTGCGGCTGCAAAGGTAATAAAAAGTTTGGACATGAATGTGTATGCACGGCCTTTTGTCTTGTTTTTTAACTTATTTTCAAAAGTCCCTACCGCTGGCGAAGTAAAAAATCAGGACAATTGAATTTTCCAAACTACGTTCATCGCAAGGCGGATTTTTGTCGTCTCATTTGCCTTTATTATTATATAAGGTGCGATTTTGCCATGTGCGGTTTGCAAAATGGTGTGGTTTTGAATGCTTGTAGGCCGTTGAAAGGCTTGCCGTTGACGGCCTTTTAGAGGCTGAAAGACCGTATTTCAGCCTGCAAAAGGTGGCCTTTTGCCTTGCCGTATGTTTTATTTTGTTACATTGGTTGGCGTAATGTTCTGTCTGCCAATGCGTTACGTTTGACGCTGAAAAACGTGTTTTTTCAGACCGGAAGTATGTTTCTTTCTCGCCACGGGTATTCAGGGAGCGTTAATGTAGGGTTCATCCGCAGTTTAAGTGCGAAATATTTAACGTGAGTCGGGTATGAGTATATCCTCTGTGTCCGTGATGATTTGCAATCCGCGTGTGGTGTTGTCAGCGTCGTACATTTTCCGTAACAATGTCAACTAAACCGTATCGGCGGATTTGCAATCCGCCGTACAAATGTGCAGCCATTATGAAGCCTCATATTTTCGGCCTGCAGCTGTCATAAATGTTTCATTTGCCCGCAATATTGTTTCTTGTCCGATAATGTCCATAAGGCGTTTCATTTTGTATCAGCAAATGCAGATACGGTCAAAATATTGCGATTAAAACGCGTATTTCTGGCGTTTGAGACGTTTTGAAACGTGCATGAAACAAATAGCAATTAATAAAAAGATTAAATAACGTAATTTTGTTGCCGTGAATATTTTTTACCTTAAATAACATTAAACAACCAAAACATGAAACACTCTATTAAAGTTTGCAAAACCCTCGGTTTGCTTATACTCATGAGCGTCTTCCCGTTGGTGGCGATGGCGCAGGGGTCGGCAATAACCGTAAAGGGGCAGGTCACTGACGACCAGGGGCCTATCATCGGAGCGACTGTAAGAGAAAAGGGCACCAAGGCCGTTGCCGTTACTGACATTGACGGTAACTATTCTATTAAGGTGCAGCCAAACGCCACTCTTACGTTTACTTATTTGGGATACCAGAATAAAGAGGTGAACGTTGGCAACAGGACGCAGGTTGACGTTACCATGGTATCTGACGCGCAGGCGTTGAGCGAGGTCGTAGTCGTAGGTTACGGCCAGATGAAGCGCTCTGACGTCACCGGTTCGGTTGTCTCTGTCAATTCGGAGCAGATTGAGAAGGCCGTCCCCACCAGCATTGATCAGGTGCTTCAGGGTCGCGCCGCAGGTGTGCAGATACAGGCAAACTCCGGTACGCCGGGTGCGAACACCAGTATCCGCATACGCGGTATCAGCTCGCTGAACTCTACCAACCAGCCGATTTTCGTCATCGACGGCGTTGTCGTAGAGCCGCAGAGCACTGATACGAACGACCCCCTGTCAAGTAACAACCCCTTGGCAAGCATCAATCCGAGCGACATCGTGTCGATGGACGTGCTCAAGGATGCTTCCGCCACCGCCATATATGGTGCGCGCGCGGCCAACGGTGTCATCATGATTACCACGCGCAGGGGTAAGGCCGGCGAGGCTACCATTACATACGACGGCTACGTGGGCTGGCAGGAGATGGCCAAGAAACTTGACATGATGAACTTGCGCGAGTATGCCATTCACCACAATGCACGTTCGGCAGAGGACATCTTGGAGGCGAGCGACGCCTTTGTAAATCCTTCAGCTCTCGGCTACGGTACCGACTGGCAGGACGCTTTGTTCCGCAGCGCGCTCATGACGAGCCACAACATCTCAGTAACCGGCGGCTCTGACCGTGCCACCTATTCTATTAGCGCTGGTTATCTTAACCAGGACGGTATCGCCATCGGCTCCGGCTTCAAGCGTCTTACGCTGCGCGGCAACACCGACGCGCAGGTGAAGAAGTGGCTCAAGGCCAGCCTTAGCTTCTCTCTCACCGACTCCAAGCAGGAAGTAGGAGCCGACAACAACATCATCATGAACGCCTTGCAGCAGCAGCCTTCGGTTGCGGTAAGGAGCGCCGACGGCTCTTTCGACGGCCCGGATGATGTCTACATGCCTGTCAACGCCGTGGCTCTTGCCGAGATGCGCGAGAACTACAATAAGAAGATGAACTTCCGAATAAACGGCAGTCTTGAGGCTACATTATATAAAGGTCTTACGTTCAAGACCGAACTTTCGGCCGACTACAACCTTAACAAATTTTATTACTACGAGCCGGACTATACCTTCGGCAAGCTGGAAAACAATACCCGCACGGGCCGTTGGACAAAGACCGATACGAAATATTGGTCATGGCGCAACATCCTGACATACCAAAACACATTTGCGGAGAAGCACGCTGTCAATGTAATGGTGGGTCAGGAAATGAGCCAGTCGCACTGGGAAAACCAGGTAAGCACGGCTACCGGCTTCCTCACCAACAGCACCCACGACCCTTCGGCGGGCGACATTACAGCCTCGACGGGTAACGGTACGCAGAACGACAACTCCATCTTCTCTTACTTCGGGCGCGCGTTCTATTCTTATGACGACCGCTATCTCGTTACGGCTACGCTCCGCCGCGACGGTAGCTCGCGCTTTGCCAAGGGCAACCGCTGGGGTTGGTTCCCGTCGGCGGCACTCGCTTGGCGCGTGTCAAACGAGAAGTTTATGGCTAAGACAAGCAACGTTATCAGCAACTTGAAGCTCCGTCTCGGCTGGGGTTCTACCGGTAACCAGAACGTTTCAGACTGGGCTTACATGGCTATGCTCTCATCCAAGAGTACACCATGGGGCACCGGCGTGCTCAACGGCAATACTCCCAACCCTGACTTGAAGTGGGAGACCACCACGTCGTGGAACGTAGGCTTCGACCTTAGCCTCTTCCGCAACCGCATCGAGTTCATATTCGACTGGTATTACAAGAAGACCGACGACTTGCTCTTGCAGTTGCCGTTGCCGGCCTACATAGGTTCTTACGGACAGGGCGCCGCCTCCAATCCTTGGGGCAACGTCGGTTCGATGAGCAACCAGGGCGTCGAGATGACGTTGAACACGGTCAACATCGACAAGGGCGGCTTCCAGTGGCGTTCAAGCTTCACGTTCTCGCTCAACCGTAACAAGGTAATCAGCCTCGACACGGAGAGCGCGTCAATCGACAAGACGTTCCAAATCGGCTCCGATGTCCTCACCGTCACGCGCACCGTAGAGGGCAAGCCCGTAGGCCAGCTGTACGGATATAAGGTTATAGGGCGCTTCGACAAGGCTGAAGACTTTTATTATAAGGATGCCAATGGAGTGGTTAAGCCTGTGGCGATACCCGAAGGCAGCACCATCAGTGAGAGCGGAACATGGATTGGCGACTACATCTTTGCCGACGTAAACGGCGACGGTGTAATCAACAACCAGGACTGCACGTTCATCGGCGACCCGCAGCCCGACTTCACTTACGGTATCGGCAACACCTTCTCTTGGAAGGGATTTGACCTCTCTATCTTCTTCAACGGCAGCTACGGCAACGACATTCTCAACCTGACAGGCCGCGAACTGTCTGATGTCCGCGTGAACAGCAACCTGTTGAAGGAATGTGCAGGCTATGCCAAACTTGGTGTTATCGACCCCAATCTGCCTGACGATGACTTCCGTAACCTGTATGTTACCAATCCTAACTCGCGCCTGCCGCGTCTCAGCGCGTCTACTACCAACGCCAACAACCGCGTCAGCGACCGCTACGTGGAAGACGGCTCGTATATCCGTTTGCAGAACATATCGTTGAGCTATACGCTCCCGAAGTCTCTCGTTACGAAGCTGAAGTTGCAGAATGTCAAGGTGTACATGAACTTGCAAAACGTTTATACGTGGACCAATTACAGCGGTTATGACCCCGAGGTCGGTGCAATGTATGGCGATGCGCTCATGACTGGCGTTGACTATGGCCGCTACCCGTCACCGCGTATCTATACGTTTGGTCTCAACATCTCGTTCTAATGCAGCGTGACAAAGGAAAAATCAAGATAACATCATATATTTAGAAAACAATGAAAACCAAGATATATTTATTCGGTTCGCTCCTGGCTGTCGGATTGTTGACTACTTCATGCGCCGAAGATTTCCTCGACCAGGAGAATACTACCAGCCCCAATGCCGAGACCTTCTTCAACAGCGACGAGGCCATCAACCAGGCAATGTATCCGCTTTACAACTATGTGTGGAACAGCTTTAACGACAAAGGCTATTACGGCATGGGCGACGGAAGGGCCAACAACATAACGGCGCAATACTCTGACTACATCTATCCCTATACCAACTTCAACGAGACATCGCTAAGTCCTGGTCTGCAAGATGCTTGGGGAGCGCTTTACTCTGTCGTTGCGCAGGCAAGCAACGCGCTGAACAATATCCAGACGCGCTCTACATCGAATGTAAGCGAAGAGGCGAAGACGCGCGGCATGGCCGAGGCTCGCTTCATGCGCGGTGTGGCTTACTGGTATATCGCTTCGCTGTGGGGTGACGCCATAATCTATAACAATACGAGCGACTTGGTAAACAATTATGTAATACCTGCCAGTCCGCAGATTGACGTAATGGAGTTTGCCGTCCGCGACCTTGAATATGCTGCCGCCAACCTGCCTGAAACGTCGCCTGCCGCAGGCCGTGTGAACAAGTACAGTGCTTACGGAATGCTCTCACGCGTATATCTCTCAATGGCGGGACTTACCACAGACGGGCAGTATGACGGCACGAACGCCGCTACCGACTTCAACCGCGGAACGCGTAACACCTATTATCTCGACCTTGCCAAGAAGGCGGCTCTCAAAGTAGTGGAAGAGTCAAGCTTTGACTTGATGGATGAGTACGGCGACTTGTTCAAGATTGAAAATAACAACTGCAAGGAAGACATGTTCCAGCTTCAGTGGAACCAAGGCTCTACCGACGCTATCGGTTGGGGTTGCAACCAGACCATTACGTCGTATTTCGGATGGTCAACTATGGTCTGCGACGGTACAAACTGGGGCGGAGCTACTTACTGCTCTTGGGACTTGTTCCAGGAATATGAGGCCAACGACAAGCGCAAGCACGAGTCTGTGGCTTGGTATGGAGAGGAATATCCCGAGCTTAACACCCGTGGCGGTGGTTATGTTTATGGTATAACGGAAGACGCAGGAAGCCAAGGTGCTAATATAAGAAAGTATGTAGTCGGTACAATCGATGACAACGGTGTAAGCTACAAACAGTCGAGCGGTATCAATACGCACATGCTCCGTCTGGCAGAAGTTTACCTCAACCTGGCCGAGGCGATACTTGGCAACGACCAGTCAACCAGTGACCAGACCGCGCTTTACTACTTCAACAAGTTGCGTTCACGTGCCGGTCTTGCCACAAAGAGCTCAATAACATACGAAGACTTGCGCCATGAGCGCCGCGTAGAGTTGGCTTTCGAGGGACAGTATTGGTACGACTTGCTCCGCCGCTCGTACTACAAGCAGCAGGAAGTCATCAACTATCTCAACAATCAAAACCGCAACGCGTCTTATTACGATTCTGAAACTCATGAGTACAAGCTTGACGAAGACTGGACCAATCCCGGTCCCGGTGTGGGTGTTGCCACAGAAAGAAGCCTGCGCCTGCCTTACTCTGACGCAGACCAGAACCGCAACCACTATCTCCAGACCGACGGTAACGGCAAGCTTCAGACCGTGCCTTACGAGTTTGGCGAGCGTGAAGTGTCAGAAGAAGAACTGTTTAATTAATTAAATGAGGTCATAAGGTTTGTGGGTTTTACGGTCGTGCGGTATGCTCAATAAACGTTGCAATGCCCATATAACCGTAAAACCTTATAACCCCAAAACCGATGGATAAATAACATAAAACGACAAATTCATCATGAAAACATTAAGATATATTTGGATGTTGTGCCTCGCGGTGGTTGCTGTCGGCTTCACATCGTGCGACGATGACGATGAGGCTTCAGGCAGCTCGGCCATTACCGTGACGCAGATTTACCTTGAAGACGCCGACGCAACGGTGACCGACCGCCCCGTGGACTTTGTCCGTCTCGGCCAGACAATACGTATTGAAGGTTCCGGTTTCAAGGGACTGAAAGAGTTGTACATCAACGGTTACGAGACATACTTCAACACGGCGTATGTCACCAACACCAACATGATTGTGTCAGTAAGCACCGATACACCTGTGACTGACGCCGACCCGGAGGCGCGTAACACTATCCGCTTCGTCAAGAGCGGCACGGAGTATGTCTATGAGTTCGACATCCGCGCAGCTTCTCCTGTCATTACGAGCGTTGATAACACGCTGCCGCAACCCGGAGAGACCGTCACCGTCTACGGCGAGAACCTTCAGGAAACAACCCTTGTGACGCTGCCTGACGGCACGCAGGTGACCGACATCACCAATGCTCCCGAGGATGAAGAGGGCGAATGGTTTTCGTTCGTGATGCCGAGTGGTGTCAGCGGCTACGGTGCTTTCACCGTAACGTGTGCCAACGGCACGGCGAAGTCAGCCGAGTATTTTAACAACCGCACTTGCATGGTGCTCGACTTTGACGGTACAGGCACACAAGGTGCATGGAATTGGAGCGAGACCGGCAGCATGATTGATGCTACTGACCTCGTTGACGACCCGCTTGGCACAGGCCGCGGCAAGGTGCTCAAAATCATCCCCGACCGCCTCTTGCAGGCCGGAGGCATAGCTGCAGGCAAGGCGCGTGCCACAGAATGCTGGACGGCAGGCAAGGACGACGCTACGGGAATGGACGACTGGAGCCGCATGTACGAGTTTATTTCAGACACAACTCTGCTTACCGACGTAGCGTTCCAGTTCGACATATACGTGCCTGACTCTTGGGTAGGTACCGGCCACATACAGCTTTGCCTGATGAACAACTTTAACTTCGGCGGCATAGGCTCTGACGACGATGCAGACAGCAAGCAGTGCGCATTCTATTGCCCGTGGATAGTTGACGGCAAGGCCGTTCCGTTCTCTACCGAAGGTAAGTGGATGACGGTAACGATACCGTTCAGCGAGTTTGGCAAGTATGCGGCAGAGGTGGCTGACGGCGACGCTCCTACGTTTGCAGAAGTTGTGGCAGACCGTAATGCCGCTACATATTCAAACTTCGGTATGGGCTTTGTCAACACCGACTTCACGCTTGACGGTCTCGAGGTAAAGTCTACCATCTGCAAGCAGGAAATCTACATAGACAACTGGCGTGTAGTACCGTGCAAGAGCGAGGTGATATCCGACTTCCCCGATGAAGAGGAAACGGCGGAGTAATAGGCGCATTCCGGCTAACAAGTGACAAGCAGGCCGGGCGCAAGTAACACTTGCCGGCCTGCCCGTCACTTAAAACCTGTCAACTTACAAACAATAAACAGAAAACATCATGAAACTGAATAACATAATATTCCCCATGCTGGCAGGCTCGCTTCTGCTTGTCGGCTGTTACGACGAGAAGATGGACTGGCATACGCCCGACGGCCACAACCCCGTGACTACGGACGATATTCCGCTGCAATTGCAGGAGCAAATCGACCATTACGACTACATAAAGAACTACATGGCCGAGTATATGCCCGGCACGCCTATCGGCGTCGGCCTTTCGGCGGACAAGTATCTCGACGAGGACGACCCTGACTATGCGGCGCTGTGCGACAACAACTTCCAGCAGTATGTTACCGGTAACGCCATGAAGATGGACGCAATGGTGACGAGCAGCGGCGCGCTCAACACGACAAAGCTCGATGCTTTCCTTGCCAAGGCACCGGAGGACGTGCAGATATTCGGCCACAACTTCATTTGGCATACGCAGCAGCAGCAGACATACCTCTTGTCGTTGATAGCTCCGAAGATGATAGTAGAGACTGACGGAGACATTATTACAATGCTCCAGAATGGCGACTTTGAGACAGGGCAGCTTGACCCTTGGAACGGATGGGGCGGCGAGTCCACCCGTGAAGTAGTGGCGGGCGAGGGCGTTGACGGCTCGTATGCGGCTAAGCTTTACAACCCTGCGGCCGGCAGCGAATATTCGGCGCAATTCGTTTATAACCTTACCGAGCCGTTGGAAAACGGCAAGACATACGTCCTCCGCTTCCAAATCCGCGCGGCGGCGCCCGGCGGTTCTATCCAGTTTGCATGGCAGAACCTAAGCTATGGCAACGGCGAAATATACCACACGTTTGACAACATAGGCACTGACTGGGTTACTTTCGAGCAAGAGTTTACCTGCACCAAGGACGATGCACAGCAGCTCTGTTTCAACTTCGGAAAGGTAGCCACAACTTATTACATCGACAACATAGAGTTCGGCACACGCAAAGAGGAAGGCGCAAGCGTACAGGCCAACCGCGCAACGCGCGCTACCACTATCACCTACGAGCTCAAGACGCCCGAAGAGAAGCGCACGGCGTTGCTCGGCGCAATGGAGAGCTGGATTAAGGGAATGCTCCAGCATGTCAGCGGCGACCAGCGTTTCGTAGGCTGGGACGTCATCAACGAGCCTATAACCGACGACGGTTATTTCCGCGGAATTGACAACCACTTCGGCGGATCTTGGGAGGATGACAACGGCAACACGCTGTATGACGCGGAGCCTACCGAGACTACCACCGAAGGCCTGAACCTTAACTGGGGCAGCGGCCACTTCTATTGGGGCTACTACCTCGGCAAGGACTACGCCGTGCAGGCGTTCAAGCTGGCGCGCCAGTATGCACCGGCCGACATGAAGCTGTACGTAAACGACTACAACCTGGAGACCAATCCGTCGAAGCTGGCGAAGCTCATCAAGTTTGTCAACTACATCGACCAGAACGGAGGCCAGACGCTGGTTGACGGCATAGCCACGCAGATGCACGTCGACATGAACAACCTTACGCGCGAGCAGGTAGACAAGATGTTCCAGACGATGGCCGCCACGGGCAAGATGGTACGCGTAAGCGAGCTTGACGTAAAGGTGGGCACGGCTACTCCTACGGCCGATGACTTGCAGAAGCAGTCGGACGTTTACCAGATGATAATCGAGTCATACAAGGAGAACGTGCCCGAGGCGCAGCGCGGAGGCTTCGTAATCTGGGGCGTGTCTGACGCCGCCGATGAGCACGAATACTGGATACCCAACGACGCGCCCAACCTCTTCGACGCCAACTACGGCCGCAAGGTGGCTTACAAGGGCGTATGTGACGGCATTGCAGGGACTGACCTCGGCGCCGACTTTACGGGCGACATGTGGAAAGACCTTGTTGAAAGCGAGGACGACGAGACCACCGACGACGGCGGCTCTACAGCCGAAGGGGAATGACATTAAGGACAATTTGAATAGTACATAGTTAGAGACACTCTTTTCAAAGGCCGCCTTTTGCATTGCGAAAGGCGGCCTTTTACCATGCAAAAGACGGCCTTTTGGAACGCAAAAGG
>ENA-ORSY01000140-ORSY01000140.1-human-gut-metagenome-genome-assembly--contig:-NODE-140-length-78805-cov-12.840444_pt1 | contig 78805 bp, 61 predicted proteins | sample MGYA00242193_ERZ509160 | MGnify/ENA primary metagenome ERZ509160 (study PRJEB26280, sample SAMEA2338670) | human gut metagenome | biome: human gut; feature: human-associated habitat; material: faeces...
GTGATAAATAATTTATTTTTGTCCAATAACTGTAACGGTTATTTAGGACTAGTCAGAAATTATTGTCATGCCTCAGACATTTTCTCAAGGGCTGACGGTTTCATTTAAAGTTACGGTTACCGGAGGATTGTCGCTGACAGCTGATCATACCGTGACACTGCCTACCACAGCATGGGAAGAAGGCAAATGCTACAATTACAAGGCTGAGCTGACTCCTGAGAACATCGACCCGCTGAACCCGTTGAAACCCGTTGAGTTTGGTGATCCGACTGTGGATGGTTGGGAGCCGTTCACTGATGATGATGTTACCGTTGCTCAACCTTAATTTTAAGCATCGGATATAGATATACTGATTGAGCATTAACAGCAAGAGGATGCATCCGTTACAGGGTGTGTCCTCTTTTGTATTGTCATAAATATCATTATAAACTATACCCTAAAAAAACAAATACTCTCTTTTTCCTCATTCATAACAAACACATAAATTTTGGTTATATGGCTATTATATTTCAACAAATAGTTACAAATACACTTATACAACAAAACAATTCTCTTTTTGTTTGCCGAAAATCTGCACAAAAAATCCTCTTTTTTCGTTCCAAAAGTTTCCAGCAGCCGATAAAGCCGTCTTATACAGGCTTATAGAAGCTAGTCGACATGACCTTTTTTTTCGGAATACTTCATTAAAAAGTGTAAAGAGAACACGAAAACTGCTGCAATCGGTATTTTTCAACGCACGGCAAGAAAGGGAGATTACATTTTTTTATACCTTTGCTCTGGTAAGCATGACTGATCATAAAAACAAGCATATCTACACAATGAAAAAACTGATTGCATTATTCTGCCTGCTGGCTTTCGTCATCGGAGTGCAGGCACAGCGTAAGGTCAGCCTCCAGGATGTGGCACAAGGTACCTATCGTGCACAGAACATCTACGGCATCAAGCCGATGCTGGACGGCGAGTTTTATACGCAAATGAGTGCTGATAAGAAACGTATCGTGAAATACTCGTTCAAGACGGGCAAGGAGGTAGGAACGGTATTCGACGTGACTACGGCAAGAGATTGTCCGGTCAAGACATTCGACGACTACATCATGTCGCCCGACGAGAAACTGATTCTGATCCAGACGGAAACGAAACCTATCTATCGTCATTCGTTTACAGCCGAATATTACATCTTCAACGTGAGAAACAACAAGATGGAACCGCTTTCGAAAAACGGACCGCAACAGGTGCCGCTGTTCTCGCCCGACGGTTTTCAGGTAGCTTTCGTCCGCAACAACAACATTTTTCTGGTCAAGCTGTTGTTTGGCAACAGTGAATCGCAGGTCACTAAGGACGGTGAATACAATAAGGTGCTGAACGGTATCCCCGACTGGGTGTACGAGGAAGAGTTTTCTTTCAACCGTGCGTTCGACTTCAGTGCTGACAGCAAGATGATTGCTTATATCCGTTTCGACGAGAGTCAGGTACCGATGTACAGCTTCCCGTGGTACAAGGGTATGGCGCCCGAAAAGAGCCAGTATGCCACTTATCCGGGTGCGTACGAATATAAGTATCCGAAGGCAGGAGAAGTAAACTCGAAGGTGAGCGTACATACGTACGACATCAAGAGCCACGTTACCCGCAAAATGGATCTGCCGCTGGATTCCGACGGCTATATCCCGCGCATCAAGTTTACGTCCGATCCGGAAAAGCTTGCCATCATGACGCTGAACCGTCATCAGAACCGGTTCGATATTTACATGGCTAACCCGAGAAGCGCGCTGTGCAAGCTTGCCATCCGCGACGAAGCTGAACAGTATATCAAGGAACAGGCTTACTCCGATATCGTATTCTATCCGGAACATATCGTGATGATGAGCGAACGTGACGGATATAACCACTTGTATCTGTATACCATAGCCGGCAATCTGGTAAAACAGGTTACCAAGGGTAAATTCGAAGTGAAGGATTTCTTAGGTTGGGACAAGCAGACCAATACGTTCTATTATACCAGTAATCAGGAAAGCCCGCTGCGTACAGCTGTCTACAAAACCGATGCGAAGGACAAGACAACCAAGCTGTCTACTCGCACGGGAACCAATTCGGCTATCTTCAGCAGCGACTTGTCGTACTATATCAACAAGTTCTCCAACATCGATACGCCGACGCTGATTACCGTCAACAACAACAAGGGTAAGGAACTGGCTACGCTAATGGACAACGCAAAGCTGAAGTCACAACTGGCTACGCTGAACATGCCGAAAAAGGAATTCTTCACCTTCCGCACTACCGAGGGAGTGGAACTGAACGGCTGGATGATGAAGCCTGCCAACTTCGACGCGAGCAAGAAGTATCCGGTCATCATGCACCAGTACAGTGGTCCGGGCTCGCAAGAAGTGCTTGATGCCTGGAACATCGGAAGTTCCAGCGACGGAGGTATGTTTGAAGCCTACATGTGCGACAAAGGGTATATCATGGTCTGCGTAGACGGACGTGGCACGGGCGGACGTGGTGCCGAATTTGAGAAATGTACGTACTGCTTCCTGGGTGTGAAGGAATCGCACGATCAGGTGGAAGCAGCCAAATACCTAGCTTCACTGCCCTACATCGACGGCAATCGTATCGGTATCTGGGGATGGAGCTACGGAGGTTACAACACGCTGATGTCGATGAGTGAGGGTACGCCTGTCTTCAAAGCGGGTGTGGCTATTGCCGCTCCGAGCGACTGGCGTTTCTACGATACGGTCTATACCGAACGCTTCATGCGTACCCCGAAAGAAAACGGTGAAGGCTACAACGCCGGTTCTGCCATTCTCCGCGCTCCGAAGCTGCACGGCGACCTGCTGCTGATACATGGTACGGCCGACGACAACGTTCACTACCAGAACTGCGCCGAGTACAGTGAAGCACTGGTTCAGGCTGGCATCCAGTTCGACATGCAGGTGTATACCAACCGCAACCACGGTATCTCGGGCGGAAATACCCGTAATCACCTGATGAACCGCGTTGCCAATTTCTTCATCGAAAAACTGAAATAAACTATTTGTATCATACAGAGTTATGAGGAATTAAAAGGTTTCGCCCAGACATTGCGGCGGATTTTAATTCCTCATTTCTCGTTTTTATCCCTTAACGCTATGGAACACGTAAAGAAGCCCGAATGGCTGAAAATATCCATCGGTACCAATGCCCGCTATACCGAGACCAAACGCATTGTCGATACACATAAACTGCATACGATATGCAGCAGTGGACGCTGTCCGAACCTGGGAGAATGCTGGGGAAAGGGAACGGCTACCTTTATGATAGGGGGTGCCATCTGTACACGCTCGTGCAAGTTCTGCAACACGCTCAGCGGAAAACCGCTCCCGCTCGATGCACAAGAACCTGCCCGTGTGGCCGAATCGGTACGGCTGATGAAGCTGGATCATGCCGTCGTCACCTCGGTGGACCGTGACGACCTGCCTGACTTAGGGGCTGCTCACTGGGCGGCTACCATTCGTGCCATCAAGGAGCTCAATCCGAATACGACGCTGGAAACGCTGATTCCCGACTTTCAGGGACGGGAGGAACTGATCCGCATGGTGACCGATGCCCGCCCGGACATCATCTCTCATAACATGGAAACCGTACGCCGCATCACTCCGCTGGTAAGAAGCGTGGCAACGTACGACCGGAGTCTGGAGGTGATCCGCCGGATAGCCGAAAGCGGCATCACTGCCAAGTCGGGTATCATGGTGGGACTGGGAGAAACACCCGACGAAGTTGAGCAGACCATGGACGACCTGCTGGCCAACGGCTGCCGCATCCTGACCATCGGACAATATCTCCAGCCCAGCCGGAAACATTACCCTGTACACGAGTACGTTACCCCCGAACAGTTTGCCCGTTACAAGGAAACCGGCGAAAAGAAAGGATTTGCCACTGTAGAAAGCGGTCCGCTGGTACGTTCTTCGTATCATGCCGAAAAACACATCCGCTACAAGTGAACAATTCGGAAAAGAACCTTGTTACACCTATAAAAAAATCAAGGCAGATGATGAAACTTATATTGAAATACAGAAACAAGATTGTATCGCTCGGACTATTACCTATCATAGCAACATTGATTTGTTTGCATTTTTTCCAGAATACCATCGTACTGGGAATAGGCTTCGCAGTCTGTGTCGGTCTGCTGTTGTATGGCATCATCCGCCTGAAGGATCTGAATTTTTTCCTGCTGCTGGGTAGTGTAGGCATAGGAGCCTGCTTCGCATTGCGCCTGTTCACCGGCTACGAGTTTGTACCGCTGGGAAGCATCACTCCTATTCTGGAGCTGCTGCTGCTCATCGTGGCATTCATCCACATCACGGCACCCGAAGTATACAAGGAATTACAGGAGCGACTGCACCTGAGGAACTGCTTCTCGTTCGTGCTGGAGGCAAAGACCATTGTCATTCTCTCGGCATTGCATCTCACGATTCTGCTTTTCGTCGACCACATCGACCATCTGTTTTCGGAAGACGGTTCCTTCTTCCTGATGTACGGCATACCAGTTATTATCTATATTCTCTGTCTGGTTATCAACGTGGTAGGCATTCATCTGGCACTTCAGGAGAATTTCCGTTACAGTCTGGTACGCATTGCAGTGGTTCACGACGGAAAGATTTACCTGAAGCAGCGCAATGACTGTACCGGCAATGATACCGAGGGAACTCCCGTATGGGACATCGCCGTGGAAAGTCCGTTCGAAGGACCGCTCGACAAGAGCAATGAATATGCCGCACGCATTGCCAAAAAGATATGCACCTCGAAGCACATCAGTCCGCGCCTCATCCTGAGATACACCACTACTCCCAGCGATGCCGATACCCGGCAGCGCGTATCGCTGTACATTCTTCCGCTTCAGGACAAGGACGAACTCCGCAAGGCGACCGAAGGCAGATTCTTTTCCTTCGACGAGATAAATGAAACCGCCGTACGGAGATACAATCCAGCCCTGCTTTCGGAACTGGATGCCCTGCAGATGGCGGCGGAAATGTGGCAGACATTCGGCAGTGCCGACTAACTGCTTCTTACTTATAAATCAAAAAGATGCACGGAATCTTTGTCAGGTCGGGCAATTGCTTCTTCCACTCCTGAACCGTTTTGGTCTTAATATACTCTCCCTCGCAGGTAATGTTGGCAGCCACGCAGACCTTGGTTTGCGGACGGCAGGCTTTCAGAATGTCTTCCAGCATCTTGTTGTTGCGATAGGGAGTTTCAATGAAAAGTTGTGTCTGGTGCTCGCTGTACACACGCTGCTCCAGTTCCTTCAGCCGTTTCTGGCGTTCGCCCGGCTCGATGGGGAGATAGCCGTGGAAAGCAAAGCTCTGTCCGTTGAATCCCGAACCCATGACCGACAGGATGATAGACGACGGTCCCACCAGCGGAACCACCTTGAGGTTCTTGCGCTGCGCGATGGCTACTACGTCAGCTCCCGGATCGGCTACGGCAGGACAGCCGGCTTCCGAAATCACCCCCATGGAATTTCCTTCCTGCAAAGGCTTCAGGTAACCCGAAATGGCTTCGGGCGAGGTATGCTTGTTCAGCGGATAAAACGTCAGTTCGTCGATGTTGATGTCACGGTCTACCTTTTTCAGGAAACGGCGTGCCGAGCGCACATCTTCCACAATAAAATGACGGATCTGAAGAATAATCTCTTTGTTGTACGAAGGGAGGACTTTCTCTACCGGAGTATCGCCAAGGGTAACCGGCAGCAAATATAATGCTGTATCCATGTAATCTATATTCTAATTTGTTCTAGCTCAGTCTAACGTCACGTTGCCGAGATCGGTACGTTCCAGCAATGTGGCAATGCTTACGTCGGGATGCTTCTTCATGTACCTTTCGGTCAGCCGCATGCCCAGCCACAGCCCGACAACAGGAGGCAGTTTCTCACCGTTGAGAATCATGTTCGGGTCGGAATGAGTGTAGGCACGGATCAGCATCGGGTCGGTACTGCTCAGATGACCTCGCTCAGCCATCCACTTCAACAGTTCCTTTCCATGCTCCTTGCACCAGTTCTCCTCCTTTTCGGTATATCCCAGCGCTTCGCCGTTCGTCTTGTAGCCAAGTGCCTGACGCACCACCCAGTGTATCTTTCCCTGATGCAAGATGACATCGTACAGCGAACGGTGCCCCGGACGCCACTCGAAAGGATACAAGCTAAGCAGATAAAAAGTAAAGCAATCGGGAAGGATGCGCTCGGGTGTCATCGACCGGCGCTGATAATCATAATAATACCGTCGGTAAAGCGGATAGTTCTCCCCCATGTATTTATCGAGGCTGAACCCCAGCAGACTGTCGCCCACCACTACCGACTGGTTCAAGGCCGAGATTTGCGAATAGACCGCCGGTACGGGAAAAGCGGGAATCTCCTCTTTCAGGAAGCGGAACCCGTCGGTAAATCCCTTCTCGAGGGTAGTCATATCCTTGAATTTCTCGGTAGCATCCTGCATGATACGGAGCAGAATGGTATCTGAGTAATAAGCACACAGCCTTTCGTTGATGTTAGGTTCGTCCACACGCCCCAGCATGAGCACATCCTCTATCAGGATTTTGGTGGCACGCGGACAGTCGAGGCTCATTTTCTGCAAGGCAGCCAGGCTGTTCATGGCTGTAGCCTCGTACTGAAGACGGTCGTAACGGAAAACTTTTATACCCTTATCAAGCAAAACATCGTCGCCTTGCTCTCCTGTATGGCAGGAAACAAGTACGACGATGCTCAGTAATATGAATATAAATTTTCTCATGTAAACAGTTGTCCGTCAGCTTTTATCCGTAGATAATATGTCCGTTTTCGTCTTTGTATTCATCCAGACCCTTTTCGTAAGTAGCCATGGCACGAAGACTCATACCTACGCTGGAGAAACCTCCGTCGTGGAACAAGTTCTGCATAGTCACCTTGCGTGTCAGGTCGGAGAACATTACGATACAGTAATCGGCACATTCGTCAGCCGAAGCGTTGCCCAGCGGCGACATACGGTTGGCAAAGTCGAACAGTTTGTCCATACCCTTTACACCCGATCCGGCAGTAGTCATGGTAGGCGACTGTGAGATGGTGTTGATACGTACATTGTGTTCACGTCCGTAGATGTAACCAAAGCTACGTGCGATAGATTCCAGCAATGCCTTGGCATCTGCCATGTCGTTGTAACCGTAGAATGTACGCTGTGCAGCCACGTAGCTCAATGCCAGGATAGAACCGTATTCGTTGATGGCATCCAGTTTCTTGGCCGACTGAATCATTTTATGGAATGAAATAGCTGAAATATCCAGCGTCTTGTTCAACATATCATAGTCGAGGTCATCGTAAGTACGTTTCTTGCGTACGTTAGGCGACATACCGATAGAGTGCAGTACAAAGTCGATCTTGCCTCCCAATACTTCCATCGAACGCTTGAAAACATTTTCCAAGTCTTCTACGCTGGTAGCATCAGCAGGAATCACTTCGCAGTTCAGTTTTTCTGCCAGTGCGGAAATCTCGCCCATGCGTACTGCAACCGGAGTGTTCGACAGCGTAATCATTGCTCCTTCTTCTACAGCCTTTTCTGCTACTTTCCATGCGATAGACTGTTCGTTCAGAGCCCCAAAAACAATACCTCTTTTTCCTTTCAGTAAATTATAACTCATACTTTTTTTATTATAAATTTGGGGACAAAGATACAAACAATTCTGGTAACTCTGCCATATTCAGACATTAATCTGCAAAAATAGGACAATATTCCCCCCTATCAGACGAAATAATACATATTTTGTCAATTTTTTATAGGGAAAAAAGATACAAATGCACATTTTTTTCACCTATTCAGTCAAAATATTCACATCATTTTCAAGGAAAGCCCGTAACTTTGTGACAAAAGCAAGAGGTTTTTCATAATATTTATTAAGGTTAGAAATTAGGTTATAAAAAGTCTTTATTATCCTGTCTGTCAATCTTCTGCGAGAGAATGTTGACAGGCTATAAGGATAATAACTAATAAGAAAAGCTTCTATATTATATATAAAGAAACCTAAGCAAAAGCAAGAAGAACAAAACAAACCAATATATCACTAAACATAATAATACGCTCATGATTACACTGAACAATTTTTTCAAACAATGGGTATTCTCTATAGGCATTGCTACCCTTGCATTAGGATTTCCGGCTCGTGTAGCTGCTGAGAACATGAACGACACAGATAATATCTACAATGAACTTCCGTTCCAGATGAATGCAGTACAACTGCCAGTATTCCTCGATTACACTCGCTCCATCACCGAATTTGGTGCTGTAGCCGATGGCATCACCCTCAATACTGAAGCTTTCGACAAAGCCATCAAGGCGGTTGCCGAGAAAGGTGGCGGAAAGGTAATCGTTCCTGCCGGACTCTGGCTGACCGGACCGATCGTGCTACAAAGCAACATTCATTTATATTTGGAAGAAAACGCGCTGATCTTGTTTACAGCCGACCATACACAGTATCCTATCATCAAGACATCGTTCGAGGGACTGGAGACACGCCGTTGCCAATCGCCAATATCGGCTGTCAATGCTGAGAACGTGGCTATCACCGGAAAAGGGGTCATGGATGGAAACGGAGATACATGGCGTCCGGTAAAAAAAGGAAAGATGACCGGTGGCCAGTGGAAGAGACTGGTCGCTTCGGGAGGCGTACTCGATAAGGCCGGAGAAGTATGGTATCCCAGCGAAGGTTCAATGAAGGGTGCCATGGCATGCAAGAACTTCAACGTGCCCGAAGGAATCAATACCGATGAGGAATGGAACAGCATACGCGACTGGCTGCGCCCGGTACTGCTGAGTTTCAAAAAATGTAAAAAGGTGCTGTTGCAAGGCGTTACCTTCAAGAACTCGCCAAGCTGGTGCCTGCACCCGCTGTCGTGTGAAGACATTACCATTGACGGAGTAACGGTTTCCAATCCGTGGTACTCGCAGAACGGCGATGCGCTCGATCTGGAGTCGTGCAACCGTGCGCTGATTGAGAACAGCAGCTTCGATGCGGGCGACGACGGTATCTGCCTCAAGTCGGGTAAGGACGAAGACGGACGCCGCCGCGGTGAGCCTTGCCAGAACGTGATTATCCGCAACAATATCGTGCTGCACGGTCATGGCGGCTTCGTAGTGGGTAGTGAAATGTCGGGTGGCGTAAAGAATATCTATGTAGACAACTGTACATTTCTGGGTACAGACGTCGGACTCCGCTTCAAGAGTACCCGCGGACGTGGCGGTGTGGTTGAGAATATCCATATCAGCAACATCAACATGATCAACATTCCGAACGAGGGACTGATCTTCGACTTGTTCTACGGCGGCAATGCTCCGGGTGAAGGTGACGGATACAACAATCCTACGAACGAAAAGGTGCCTGCCGTTACGGAAGAAACGCCGGCGTTCCGCGACATCTTCATCAAGAACGTAACAGCCAAGAATGTAGGACGCGCCATTCTGTTCAACGGTCTGCCGGAAATGCCGATCAAGAACATACACATCGAAAACGTCACGATGTCGGATGCCAAAAACGGTGTGATACTGAACCGTACCGACGGAGCAACATTGAAAAATGTCAAAATCGTGACTTCAAAGGGTGGCAACAACCTGAAACTACAGAATGTGAAAAACGTAACTGTGGGTAATAAACAATATAAGGAGGTAGGAAATCAGGCTGAATCGTATACATTCTGATCCGGGTTCCTTCCTGAAAAGGACGACAAAGGGTCTGTAAACATCCGGTTCAAGTATTCCGACTTGCTGCTTGTGTTTGCAGATCCTTTCTTCCTTTTACTTTTTTACGATAATCATTTTATCTTCCAAGGAGAACTTTCCGGTCTGGCTTGTCCGGACAACGAGGAGTTTGGCCGAGCGAAAACTAAAAAATTGAACGTAGCATGAAAATCATCTCAATAGCCTGCCTGGCACTGCTGACAGGAGGACTGAGTGCTTCGGCACAAGGTTTGGAAAAGAAAATTCAGATCGTGGTGGAAAATCCATGGAACGCCGAAAAGGTGGACGAGCCGGTGGTAATCGACCTCGGGAGTCTGGGTACCGGATTTACGGTCAAGTCGGCTGTCGTACGCGACGGTAGCGTGGAGATACCTTCCCAGCTCGACGATATGAATTGTGATACGCGTGCCGACGAACTGGCTTTTGTCATCAACCTGCCGGCTTCGAGCAAGAAGACACTCGACATTACGCTTTCCAGCCTCAAGAGCGACAAGCAATATCCGGCGCGTGTATACGCCGAGATGTTGTTCCGCACATCGAAGAAAAACAAGTATGCCAAGGGGTATGCCATTTATGCCGACGGAGCTTCGGACACGTACAACGTGCAGCATCATCACGGGGCTGCCTTCGAAAGTGAACTGGTGGCGTATCGTATTTATTTCAACGAGAAGCAGACAACCGACTTGTACGGGAAGTTCCATAAGGGGCTGGAACTAGAGGATAGTCAGTTCTATCCTACCGACGAGCAGCTGAAGCGTGGCTTCGGAGACGATGTCATCAAGGTGAACAGCAGTTGCGGAGCCGGAACGCTGAGGGGCTGGGACGGAAAGCAGTCTACGCTCATCAAGCCGGTAGCCGTACGCGGACAGCGCATCTTGGCTTCGGGACCGGTACGTACTGTAGTCGATGCCGAGGTGAAAGGCTGGCAGTATGCCGGAAAGGAACTGAACATGATAAACCGCTATACGCTGTATGCCGGACACCGCGACGCACAGGTGGATGTGCTGTTCGACGAGCCGCTGGACAAGGAAGTATTCTGTACCGGCGTGCAGAACATTACCGGACATGCTGATATGTTTTCCGACCACAAGGGACTGGTGGCAAGCTGGGGTACCGACTGGCCGGTGAACGATACGATAAAGTATAAGAAGGAAACCGTGGGACTGGCTACCTGCATTCCGCAGAAATATGTGGTGAAGGAAACAGCCGACAAGGAGAATTTCCTCTATACCGTCAGTGCCCCCGGACAACGTTCGTTCCGCTACTATACCTCGTTCACCTCGTGTAAGGAAACCTTCGGATATCCCGACAAGGAGAAATGGTTTGCCTACGTGCAAGAGTGGAAAAAGGCGCTGGAACAACCTGTCCGCATCACCATCGTAAAGAAATAGAACAGTCACAACACTAACACAAATCTGCCGGCACAGAAAAACGTTATTAAATAAATAAAAAAGCCGGTAAGTCAGCTTCACTATTCGTCTGATTGAACAGTGAAGCTGATTGTATGAAAAACAATTCATTAACTTAACATCGATTACCTATGAAAGCTATCGTATTTTCTATCTTGCTGGGAAGCTGTCTCGTTCCTGCCGTACAGGCACAGAACTATGTGTCGAAGGTATGGGTGGCCGATCAGGGGAACGGCACATACAAGAATCCCGTGCTGTATGCCGATTATTCCGACCCCGACGTATGCCGGGTGGGCGATGACTTCTATCTGACGTCGTCCAGCTTTGGCTGCCTGCCGGGATTACAGATTCTACACTCCAAAGACTTGGTAAACTGGACCATCGTGGGAGCTGCCGTACCGCGGTCGCTGGCTCCGCATACCGATACGGCTCCTCAGCACGGCAATCGTGTATGGGCTCCGTGCATCCGTCACCACAAAGGCGAGTTCTATATTTTCTGGGGTGATCCCGATCAGGGTATCTTCATGACCAAGGCAACAGACGTCAGAGGTCCGTGGTGCGAACCGGTGCTGGTCAAAGCTGCCAAGGGCATCATCGATACGACTCCGCTGTGGGACGACGACGGACGGGTGTATCTGGCTCATGCCTATGCGGGAAGCCGTGCGGGACTGAAGAGTGTGATTGCCGTATGCGAGCTGAGTGCCGACGCGACCCGTACCATCGGACCGTCACGCATCGTATTCGACGGTCACGAAGCGCATCAAACCTGCGAGGGACCGAAGTTCTACAAGCGCAACGGTTATTATTATATTTTCCATCCGGCAGGCGGTGTTCCTACGGGCTGGCAGGTAGTACTGCGGTCTAAAAACGTATACGGTCCCTACGAATGGCGAACGGTACTGGCACAGGGAAACAGTCCGGTCAACGGGCCTCATCAGGGTGGATGGGTAGATACGCCCAGCGGAGAAGACTGGTTCCTGCATTTTCAGGATGTGGGGGCTGCCGGACGACTGGTGCACCTGCAACCGATGAAGTGGGTAGACGACTGGCCTGTCATCGGTGAGGACAAGGATGGCGACGGTTGCGGAGAGCCGGTACTGACTTACCGGAAACCGAACGTAGGCAAGACATACCCTATTTGTACACCGCAGGAAAGCGATGAGTTCGATACCAACGAGCTGGGCTTGCAGTGGCAGTGGAATGCCAACATCGACGACAAGTGGTATTTTGCCGATCAGGAACACGGGGTACTGCGTCTGTATTCGTATCCGGTTCCCGAGACCTACAAGAGTCTATGGGATGTGCCGAACATGCTGTTGCAGAAATTCCCCGCCCCCAGTTTCAGCGCTACCTTGAAGCTGAAGTTCTCCCCCATTGCCAAGTACAAAGGCGAACGTACCGGACTGGTGGTAATGGGTATGGACTATGCGGGTATCGTACTGGAGAATACCGAAAACGGACTGGTTCTCTCGCAGGTAGAATGTAAGAAAGCCGACCGTGGAGGTCAGGAAACTGTCAACGAAACACTTCCGCTGAAGGAACATGAAATCTACCTGCGTGCCGAAATCACCACTACGGGCGAGAAGATCAGCAAGAGCGAAGGCGGACACGACCTGGTAGTGATGTGCCAGCTGAGCTACAGCACCAACGGGAAGAAGTTCCATAAGTTCGGAAAAGAATTTCAGGTGAAGGAAGGCAAGTGGATCGGTGCCAAGGTAGGTACGTTCTGCACGCGTCCAGCCATCACGACCAACGACGGCGGATGGGCAGACATCGACTGGTTCAGAATAGACAAGTAATATCTCCTGATTTTTTACAAAAAATAAAAAAACATGCCCGTGTTTTCCGGAAAACTTGCCGACGTTTTCGGAAAAATATGGGCATGTTTTTTTCGTACATCAGGCACGTTCTTTTTGCGCATTGGAAAATACTTTCACTTATCCGCACATTTTTCCCTCATCCGCACAATACACTTTCTCTGCTAATCGCAAGACATATATTTTTTGCTCGCTAGCACAGCATACATTTTTCACTCACCGATACAATACACTTCTTCTACCAATCGCAAGACATATATTTTTTGCTCACTAGCACAGCATACATTTTCCATTCACTAGCACAGCAGCGCACCTTTTCCGCTAGCAAGCACAATACAAAAAAGGCCCGGAAATCTCACGACTTCCGAACCCCTATATGCAAAAATACAAAATATTATTCTTATGATTCTTTTACTTCCCAACCCAGTGCGCTGGCTCCCAATACGGCAGCATCTGCGTCCTTCAACTGAGAAAGGAGTAATTTGGTTTTACCCTTGTAGATGTTCAGCACATTTTCTTCGAGGGCTTTCTTGATAGGCTTCATGATGTAGTCGCCCGACTTAGCCAGACCGCCGAACAAGATGATTGCTTCAGGGCTTGAGAAAGCTACAAAGTTAGCCAGAGCAGTTCCCAGAATGGTTCCGGTATATTCAAAGATATTCATAGCCAGCTTGTCACCCTTCACAGCTGCATCGTATACATCTTTCGACTGAATTTCTTCCGACGGAATGTTTCTCAGCAAGCTTGGTTCAGAACGTGCAACGAGGAATTCACGTGCTGTACGAGCCACACCTGTAGCCGAGCAGTAAGTTTCCAGACAGCCTTTACGACCGCATCCGCACTGACGACCTGTAGGATCTACGATAACGTGTCCCAGCTCTCCGGCAAAACCATCGTGACCGTAAACCAGCTGACCGTTGATAACGATACCGCTACCAACACCAGTACCCAGTGTGATCATGATGAAATCCTTCATACCGCGAGCTGCACCGTATGTCATTTCACCGATAGCTGCCGCATTGGCATCGTTGGTCAGTGCCGTAGGGATACCCAGACGTTCTTCGAACATGGCAGCCAGAGGAATAACCCCCTTCCATGGCAAGTTCGGAGCAAATTCGATAGTTCCACTATAATAGTTACCGTTAGGAGCACCTACTCCCATACCTTTAATTTTTTCTGCACCGCCGAATTGCTGGAGCAACGGAAGAAGTTTCTTGCATACAGCGTCTACATATTCGTTTACATCACTGTACTGCTGTGTTTTTACTGAATCGGAAGCCAGTACATTACCACGAGAATCTACCACACCGAAAACAGTATTAGTACCACCGATGTCCATTCCCACTACATAGGGTTTTTCCATATTTATTGTCATGACATTAAATTGTTAAAGGTTAGTTATATGTGGCAAATGTACTCAATCGGAGAAAACCGAACAAATTTTTTGATAAGTTTATTTAACCCTGATGTAACTTTTTATATCTTAGCCGCGTCTAACGATACGTAGTTCAAGACACTAAATACATTCCAATATGATACGATTACAGGGCATCAACAAAACATATTATAACGGAGCACCGCTTCATGTACTGAAAGGCATCGACTTACAGATTGATAAAGGAGAATTTGTTTCCATCATGGGAGCTTCGGGGTCGGGTAAATCTACTTTACTAAATATATTAGGTATTCTCGACAATTACGATTCGGGGGAATATTACCTGAACGACGTACTGATAAAGGATCTGAGCGAAACGCGCGCGGCAGAGTACCGTAACCGCATGATCGGGTTCATCTTCCAGTCGTTCAACCTGATTTCGTTCAAGAATGCCATGGAGAACGTGGCACTGCCGCTGTTCTATCAGGGGGTGGGACGAAAGAAACGCAACGAACTGGCGATGGAGTATCTCGACAAGCTGGGACTGAAGGAATGGGCGCATCACATGCCCAACGAGCTCTCGGGTGGACAAAAGCAGCGTGTGGCCATCGCACGGGCACTGATTTCGAAGCCGCAGATTATCCTGGCCGACGAGCCGACCGGTGCGCTGGACAGCAAGACCTCGGTGGAGGTGATGAACATCCTGAAGGAGCTGCACGACCGGGAAGGATTGACCATCGTGGTGGTGACGCACGAGAGCGGGGTGGCAAACCAGACCAACAAGATCATTCACATCAAGGACGGGGTGATAGAACGGATTGAAGACAACATCGACCACAATGCCTCTCCTTTCGGCAAGAACGGTTTCATGAAATAAACAGACGGTTATGACAGACTTGATACAAGAAATATACGGTACCATCATGCGCAACAAGCTGCGTACCATTCTGACGGGCTTCTCGGTGGCATGGGGCATCTTCATGCTGATTGTGCTGCTGGGTGCCGGAAACGGACTGATACATGCCTTCGAAGGACAGTCGAGCAGAATGAAGATGAATTCCATCAAGATTTATCCGGGATACACGTCGAAACCTTTCAAGGGACTTCAGGAGGGCAGACGCCTCTCGCTCGACGAAAGCGACCGGCAGCTCACCACAGAGGCTTTCCCCAACAATGTGACGTCGACGGGAGCCAGCGTAAGCAAGGAGGGGGCTATCCTGACCTTCGGCAAGGAGCATGTATCCATCTCCCTGCAAGGGGTGTTTCCCAACTATACGGAGCTGGAGGCGGCAAAGCTGAAAGAAGGACGTTTCATCAACGACCGCGACATGAGGGAACGGCGCAAGGTGCTGGTGCTGCACGAGAAGACGGTCCGCATGCTGTTTCCCAAGACGGAAGCGCTGGGACAGTACGTCGACGTGCAGGGAGTAGCTTACCGGGTAGTGGGTATCTACGCCGACCAGAACAGTTTCTCGCCCTCGGCACTCGTACCTTTTACGACCGTCCAGCTGGTATACGGCAAGGGCGACAGCATCGACAACCTGACGTTTGCCACCGAAGGGCTGACCGACGAGGTGACCAACCAGAAGTTTGAAACGGATTACCGCAAGGCGATGGGACTGCACAAGAACTTCGACCCCACCGACCAAAGTGCCATCTGGATGTGGAACCGCTTTACACAGTACCTCCAGCAGCAGTCGGCTACCCACATTCTGCACATCGCCATCTGGGTAATCGGCATATTCACCCTGCTGAGCGGCATCGTGGGCGTGAGCAACATCATGCTCATCACCGTGCGCGAACGTACGCACGAGTTCGGCATCCGCAAGGCACTGGGAGCCAAGCCTGCCTCTATCCTGTGGCTGATTATCTCGGAGAGCGTGGCCATCACCACTTTCTTCGGCTACATCGGCATGGTGGCAGGCATCGCCGTCACGGAGTACATGAACCAGGTAACGGGCAAGCAGACCGTCGACGCGGGCGTGTTCAGCGTAACGGTCTTCGAGAATCCTACGGTAGACCTGAGCATCGCCGTCCAGGCTACCCTGACACTGATTATCGCCGGTACGCTTGCCGGACTCTTCCCCGCCCGGAAGGCAGCCCGCATCCGTCCGATAGAAGCATTAAGAGCAGACTGACATGAGAAGAATTGATTTTGACACGTGGGAGGAAATCTTCCTTACCATTACACGCAACAAGACACGAAGCGTGCTGACGGCTTTCGGCATCTTCTGGGGAATCTTCATGCTGGTGGCACTCATGGGAGGCGCACGGGGCATGCAGGACATGCTCTCGCGGCAGTTTCAGGGATTTGCCACCAACTCGGGATTCATGGCTTCCAACAATACGTCGAAGGCTTACAAGGGATTCCAGCAGGGAAGATGGTGGAGTATGGAAAATCAGGACGTGGAACGTCTGCGCAACAGCGTACCGGGACTGGACATCGTGACGGCTACCATCGCCCAGTGGGGAGTGAACATCGTATACGAGCAATACAGCATATCGGGTACGCTGAAAGGACTTTATCCGGAATACGACCGGATAGAGGAACCGCTCATCCGCATCGGACGCTCGCTGAACGAAACCGACATACGCGACCGCCGGAAGGTGTGCGTCATCGGGAAACGTATCTACGAAACGCTCTTCCCAAAGAAAGACGACCCCTGCGGCAAGTTCATCGAGATAAACGGCATCTACTACCGGGTAGTGGGAGTGAACGAGGCGACGGGCAACATGTCGGTCAACGGACAGTCGGAAACGTCGGTCGTCATTCCGTTCAGTACCATGCAGCAGAACTATAACCGGGGCAACCGCATCGACATGCTGGGATATACGGCGAAAAAAGGATATTCCATCAGTCAGGTGGAAAAAGATGTGGAACGCATCGTGAAACAGGCACACGCCATTCATCCCGACGACGAACAGGCGGTTATCCGGGTAAACGCGGAAGCCATGTTCAGCATGATGGACAACCTGTTTACGGGTATCCGTGTTCTGGGATGGCTCGTGGGACTGGGTACACTGCTTGCCGGTGCCATCGGGGTGAGCAACATCATGATGATCACCGTGAAGGAACGTACCACCGAAATCGGCATCCGCCGTGCCATCGGAGCACGCCCCAGCGACATCCTGCAACAGATTCTGCTGGAAAGCATGGTGCTTACCACCCTAGCGGGCATGGCAGGTATCTCGTTTGCCGTCTTCCTGCTCGATGCCGTAGAAAAGGGAACGTCGGAACCGGGACTGCCGGCACACTTCCTCATCAGCTTCTGGCAAGCCATCGGAGCCTGCGTCCTGCTCATCGTGCTGGGACTGCTGGCGGGACTGATTCCTGCCTACCGCGCCATGGCGATAAAACCGATAGAAGCCATACGCGACGAATAATCAACCTGACAATCGAACCATTGAAATAAAAACATAAAACCATTTATATGAAGAAATTTATCAAAGTTGGCATATTGGTGCTCATCGCACTGATATTCATAGGAACCTTCGTTTTCCTGTACCGGAAATCACAGCCGAAAGAGGCCCAGTACAACATCCAGAAAGTAGAAACGACCGACCTGGTACAGACTACCGTTGCTACGGGAAAGATTGAACCGCGCGACGAAGTGGAAATCAAGCCCCAGATTTCGGGTATCATCTCCGAAGTATACAAGGAGGCGGGACAGAAAGTGAAGAAGGGGGAAGTGATAGCCAAGGTAAAGGTCATCCCCGAACTGGGACAGCTGAACTCTGCCGAGAGTCGTGTCCGGCTGGCGGAAATGAACGGACGGCAGGCGGAAACCGACCTGACACGTATGGAGAAGCTCTACAACGACAAGCTGGTGAGCAACGAAGAATACGAAAAGACCTTGCTGGCTGCCCGTCAGGCACGCGAGGAGATTCAGGCTGCAAAGGATAACCTGGAGATTGTAAAGGAAGGTATCACCAAGAACAGTGCCTCGTTCAGCAGCACGCTCATCCGCTCTACCATCGACGGACTGATACTCGACGTGCCCATCAAGGTGGGTAACTCGGTCATCATGAGCAACACGTTCAACGACGGTACCACTATCGCTACCGTAGCCGACATGAGCGACCTGATTTTCCGTGGCAACGTAGACGAAACCGAAGTGGGACACATCCGTGAAGGGATTCCCGTGAAAATCACCCTGGGTGCCTTGCAGAACATGAAGTTCGATGCCGTACTGGAATACATCTCGCCCAAGAGCGTGGAGAACAACGGTGCCAACCAGTTTGAAATCAAGGCAGCCATTACCGTACCCGACAGTGTGACCATCCGTTCGGGCTACAGCGCCAACGCCGAAATGGAACTCCAGCGTGCCAACCACGTGCTTGCCGTTCCCGAAAGTGCCCTGGAATTTGTGGGCGACTCGGCTTTCGTGTATGTGCTGACCGACAGCGTACCTCGCCAGAAATTCGAACGCCGTGCAGTCAAGACAGGCGTCAGCGACGGTATCAAGATAGAAATCAAACAGGGAGTCGGTGCAAACGACTGTGTGCGCGGACAGAAAAAAGACAACTAATCCTCCGGAACCATGAAACTGAAACATATTCTCTTTATCGCTTCTGCCACTGCCCTGCTGCCGGTACAGGCACAGCAGAAATGGGACTTGCGGCAGTGTATCGACCACGCCATCGCCAACAACCTGAACATCAAGTTGCAGGAAGCACAGCGCGACCAGAACAAGGTGGAAGTAAGTACGGCACGAAACAATTTCCTGCCCGACCTGAACGGTAGTGCCTCGCACTCGTTCAACTTCGGACGAAGCCTTCAGTCGGATAATACGTACAAGAGTCTGAATACCCAGAATACCGGCCTGAACCTGTCGACCAGCATCCCGCTGTTCAACGGACTGCAACGCATCAACAGCGTGGCACTCTCGAAGCTGAACCTTCAGGCTGCCATGGAGGACCTGAACAAGGCGAAAGAAGATATCAGCATCCAGGTGGCATCGGCGTACCTGCAAGTACTCTTCAACGAAGAACTGGTGAAGGTGGCCAACGAGCAACTGGCGCTGAGCAAGGAGATGCTGGACCAGAAAACGGCTTTCTACAAGAACGGGAAAGCCTCGCAGGCTGAATGGTACGAAGCCAAGGCACGCGTGGCACAGGACGAGCTTTCTGCCGTACAGGCCGAAAACAACCGCCGTCTTGCCCTGCTCGACCTGAGTCAGCTGCTGGAGCTCCCCTCTCCCGACAACTTCGGTATCGTATCGCCGGCGGTCGATTCGCTCACCAGCCTGAGCATACAGACCTCTCCCGCCGAAGTCTATGCCGAAGCGGTACTTACCAAGCCGGCTATCAAGGCAGCACAATATCGTCTGGAAGGTGCCGACAAGAACATCCGCATCGCCAAGGGAGCCTATTACCCGCAGCTCAGCTTCGGAGCCGGCATCAGCACCAGTTTCTACAACGTGTCGGGTATGGAGAACGGCAACTTCGGCTCACAGCTGCGCGACAACTTCAGCCAGTACATCGGACTCTCGCTCAGCATTCCCATCTTCGACCGCTTCAGCACCCGCAACCGGGTACGGAGTGCACGCATCCAGCAGCACACCTACTACTGGCAACTGGAGGAAAGCAAGAAAAACCTCTACAAGGAGATACAGCAGGCCTACTACAACGCCGTCAATGCCGAAACACAGTACCACAGCAGCTGCACCGCCGACGAAGCAGCACAGGCTTCCTTCCTGCTGATGAAGGAGAAATACGCCAACGGCAAGGCCAATGCCACCGAGTACAACGAATCGCGTACGGCGTGGATGAAAGCCGTGTCCGACCGCCTTCAGGCCAAATACGACTACCTGTTCCGCACCAAGATACTCGACTTCTACCGCGGCATTCCACTCACGCTGTAACATCCCCCGAAACCGACATACGTCTATATAAAAAAGAGCCGCAGGCGATACTCAACGTACAGCCTGCGGCATTTTAGTCTGTGTTACGATTTCGGAAACTCGATGTCGTGTCTAAAAACTATTTATCGATGCATTTTATAATAGTCGATGCAATTTTTATTGTCTTTCTGCTTTTTTATTTGCCGATACAAAAATGTGATAATATGATGTAGAATCGGTTACTATCGGACAAATCCGCTGCCAAATTATTTCTGTCCGGCAATCAGTGCGGCAGCCTCCAAAGGTTGGTTGGTAGTGATATAATCCACTCCCAGCGTTATCATCTTCTGCATGTCCTTCACATTGTCTACGGTCCAGACATTCACCTTCATACCCAAGTCGTGCGCTTCCTTCACCCATTCCGGATGTTTCTTAAAAACCTTGTAGTAATAATCGATACCCGTCAGTCCCTTTTCCTTCCCCTCCTTGGGAGCGATGTCACCATTCAGGTAAGCGATTTCCGAACCCGGAGTGAGGCGTACAAGCTGTTCGCACACGTTCATGCTGAACGAGATATATTCCACCTGTTTCTCCAGACCATATTCCTTTACCATCTTGACAACCGATTCGGCAATTTGGTATTCCTGAGCCTTGGTCTTGTGAGGCTTGATTTCGAGAATCAGCTGCACACCGGGCAACTTCTTTCCTGCCTCCAGATAGTCGGCCAGCGTAGGCAACGTCTCGCCGTTCTTCAGTTTCAGGTCTTTCAGCTTGTCGTATGCCGTTTCGCCGATAGTCAGCCCGTCTATCGCATCATCGTGGTTCACCACTACTACCCCGTCGGCAGTGAGCTGTACATCAAATTCAGAACCATACACCTTCGCCTCGGCAGCCTTGTTCAGTGCCGTGACAGAGTTTTGTGCCGATCCCTCCGCTTTCCAGAATCCGCGGTGGGCAATCACCTGTGTCTGAGCCTGTGCCGCCAGTGCAAGGAACGCACAGGCACAAGCCATCAGTAAGTTTCTTGTTTTCATAATCATCGTTATTTATTTTCAGTTTGTTTATCAGAACGCCTATCTCAAACCCGATCTGAACCATCAGCAATCCTGACAACACCGGCAGGAGCACCCAAAAACAGCGTTCCCAATCTGATGCGACAAAAGTAAAAGCCGGATATTACATTCACATAACTGTGATGTAAAGATAGCGTGTAATTTATATGAAGAAACTATTTCAAATTCAAACAAAACCTATATTCTCCCGTTCCGGAATGTACCATGCGGGGAAAACCAAAGCAAACATATTAACCTGCCGTATCTGTCTATGTCAGCGGGAAAGCAAGTGGTAAAAGCAGACAAAGGGCTGCAAAAAGCTGCAAAGAAATAAATACGGCTGCATCAAAACTCCATTTCAATTAAGACGGACTTTATAGCTGAACCTTGAAAACCTGTAATGATAAAAAGAAAGAGCCGTATCATCACTCACACATAGAGCTTGATACGACTCCTTCCAATCTTATTGTTTCAACTTATAGCCTTCCAAAGCGTCCACCCCTTTCATGAGAATTCGCTTTCATCGATTCGTTAGTCCGTCCGGACTTTCCAGCTACGATCAACGATCGTACTGCGGCATATCCGGGTTGAAGTCGAGAACAGTCTGCGGAACCGGCATGATATAGCGCGGGTCGTTGGCAGGCAATGTCCAAGTTTCACCGTTGGCACTGTGAACAATATCCTTGCGGAACCAGTCCTCACGGTTCAGACGTTTCAAGTCGATCAGACGAGGAGCTCCCTGCAGGGCAAACTCACGACGACGTTCGTCGATCACCAAGCGCAATGCTTCCGTACGATTAGGAGCATCGGTAGCCTCTACATAATGTACATTGTTCTTAATACGAGCATCACGCAACTTGTCGAGCAACTGCAATGCACGGCTGATAGAACCGATACGTGCTTCACATTCGGCAGCAATCAGATAAATTTCCGGAGTCGTAAATCCGGCATTCTGATTGATATAAGGAGCATACGTACTGTATCCTTTAAAGTGTTCCGGTTCCGAAGAAGGATTCATGGTAAAGTTAGCCTCGTCGGTAGCAAAGAACAGACTCAGACGCATATCTTCTCCGTCAGGAGCCAGATGACTCTTGAATGTTTCGAGCAAATCTTTGCTGGCAACGACAGCACGGTAGAAACCAGAACCAGCTCCACCCAAGTTACGCATAAAGATATTTTCTACATTGCTTACATCTTCCGGGAAGGTTTCGTCCGGATTGGAAGCCAATACGATACGTCCGAAGGTGCTGTATGTAGTAGTGTAGGGCTTCATGTCCAGCAACTGGTCGTTCAGTTTCAGCGCTTCGTTGGCATTGGTCAGCGCATTCTCATAATCGCCCATGTAGAGGAACATACGTGCCTGAAACGCATAACCGATGGTACGGTTAGGATGATATACGTTGGTAGCTACTTCCGGCAAGAGCGGAGTGGCAGTCTTCAGGTCAGACATAATCTGATTATACACTTCTGCCACCGTATTGCGCACGTACGAAGCTCCGTCGCCTACCTCTTCACTCAGCAGGATAGGCACTCCGTAATCGGTAGCGGCTGTCGCAGGGTCATAGTGATTACCAAAAATATTGACCAGATTCAGGTATTCGAATGCACGGCCCACCAAAGCTTCGGCATATTTTGCCTCCCGCTGTTCCTTCGTACCGTCGGGCACATTCAGGATGTTGTTGGCTACTGCATTGTATACATAAATATTAGCATAGGCATCATCCCACAAAGGGTCATTGTTTCCCGCAGTGAGCACCTGTCCCGACTTAAATGTATAGAGGTTACGCTCCTGGTCACTGCATCCGGATAAATTGAATTCAGTGTACTCAACCGGATTTCCTTCCGAACTAACATTCATGATTTCTCCATCCGAAGTACGGTAAATATCATCGGTCAAGTAACTGAGCACCGTATTCGATGAACTCATCAGATAACTGCTGTTCAACAGTTTAGAGTAATCCTCGAGCTTCTCGGGGATGGTATATCCTTTCGGCTTGTTTCCTAAAAAATCATCACAACTTTGCAAGGACAAGATACCAAGTCCTAGCAAGAGATATTTAGACAGATTCATATTATATCTTAAATTCATGGTTATACATTAAAAATCGAGTGCCACACCAAATGTGTAAGTAGCCGGAATATGCTGTCCTCTGGATGTAGGAGTAGCCACTTCCGGATCGAGGTTCTTCTTATTGGCAGCCCAATAGAAGGCGTTCTGGATCTGCAGGCTCAGACGCAATCCCTGAATGTATGCGCTACGCAGCCATTGTTTCGGGAATGTGTAGCCCAGTGTAATATCACGCAACTTGATGTAATCGCCTCGTTCGATATGCTTGTCTGCATACTGCCACAAACCACTACAAGTTTTACCATTTCTGTACTGGAATGCCGGATTCATGTCCGGATCGAGTTCATCACCCGGTTTCTGCCAGAATTTCAGACGGTCGCGGTCCATGTTGCTGGCATAGTTCAGTACCGGATACATAGTAAACTGGTAGCTGGATGCTACGTCACGCATTACGTTTCCACCATAGTATACAAACATCATGCTCAAGTCGAAGTTCTTGTAACCGAAACGAGCTGTAAGTGATGAAGAGTAAGGAGCAATGGTTGTTCCTTTGTAAACCAAGTCTTCAGCCTCCAGATCGTTTACCGAATTAATCACGGTACCATCGGCTTTGTAAGCAGTCGGGTTACCTTCGCTGTCGAGTCCGGCATAGCGGATGGCAAAGATAGAGCTCATCGGATAACCTTCACGGTTCTGGTAAGAACCATAGTAACTATATGCAGAAGTTCCGGAGTCGTCAATCTGTGTCAGCTTGTTCTTGTTGTAGCTGAACATGAAGTCGATGCCGAAGCTGAAGTCACGGGTACGTACAATCTCACTCTGCAAAGAAATTTCCACACCTCAGTTCACCATCGCACCATAGTTCAGCATCAGTGAAGTCCATCCGAAAGTAGAATCAACCAGTCGGTTACCCAGCAAATCGCTGGTTGCCTTGTTATAAAATTCCAAGCTACCGTTCAAGCGGTTGCCGAACAAGTTGAAATCAACTCCCACGTTCACCAGTTTGGTCTTTTCCCAACGCAGCATCGGGTTAGGAGCACTTACCACGTATGCCTGATATTCATTGGTATAGTAGTTTGTACCGTCATCGGCTACAATCATGTACGGACCTGTATCTTTAGCCACGTTACCGTTGATACCATAAGTCAGACGTCCAGCCAGACGATCCAGCACACCTTTGTTTTCCAAGATGATATGCTGCAAACCGACAGACCACAGAGGCTTGTACTGATATTTAGGATCGGTACCGAACAAGTTAGACTGGTCGATACGGATACTTCCGGTCAAGGTAGTACGGTTGTTGTAGGTGTACGATGCATTTCCATAGAACGACACGTAACGGTTATCATCGTATGTAAAGCCGTCGGTACCCAGACGGTAAGTACTGAAGTAGAAGCTTCCGCTGGTAGACTGTGTACCACGGATACCCTGTCCCATGGCCAGTTCGTCGATAGCTTTCCAAGAAAGTGAGTTGTCATCGTAACCATATTTATACAACTGAGTAGTCTGATTAACGACCTTACGACGTTCTGCACCGGCTATCACCTGAATAGAGTGCTTTTTCTTGAAATCACGGCTGAAGTTGATCTGCGCACGCAAGGTATACGAATGATCCTTGCCCCAGTACTCGCTCAAGTTACCACCTTCAGGAATGTAATGTGTAGTGGTACCGTCGCTGTTGAGCACCGTAGCGTTGTTGATCATAGATGTTACGCTGTAGTGATTGATGGAGTTATACTGCTTGGTATAACTGTTGGTCATTTCAGTCTGATAACGGACATCGAAAGTCAACCCTTTGATAATCTTGAACGTTGCTCCCAGGTTGATGTTCCAATACTGCTGTTTATCCTGATAGTGTGCAGTATTTACGCCGTTGACCGGATAGAATGTTTCATCGTACAGTCCCAGTCCGTTCAAACGGTCGATTTCACGCTGCGACTTACCAGTCATGTACCACTGAGCCGGAGAACCATCCTCATTGCGGATCATACGGTATGACGGACCACTGTACAGATAACTGTATCCTGAGAAACCGTTATCATAATCTTGCGATACGGTACTGTTCAAGATACCCAGGTCGACATGCAACCATTTGAAGAAATCGAACTGGTTCTTGAAGTTGAAACCATAACGATTGGTCTTCTGCTCCTTGGCATGCGGCAAGTTCTGCTGGAAGTTGGCAGAAAGCGCATATTTGTAGATATCCGAACCACCCGAGATAGAAAGGTTATGCTGATGAGTGGTATTGGAACGACGAACAAATTCATCCTTGATCTGGTCGTAACGGTCGCGGTTACGGTATACATCCAACTGACTTTCCAGTTCGCTGTCGCTCAGCTCTCCGGCTTCGTTACGATACAGCAAGTCGTACACCTCGTTGGTAAAGCTCGGGCTGGTAGGAGCGTACGTGTTATGAAAACAGTTGAACAATACCTTCTGCAAGTCCACCAGTTCCGCACTCGACATCAGGTTCATGTAATCGCGGTCGGGCAGCGGTTCAAACTTGATACTACCGTTGTAGCGAACCTTCGGCTTACCCTGTTCTCCGCTGCGGGTAGTGATGACGATGACACCATTGGCAGACTGAGCACCGTAGATAGATGCAGCAGAAGCATCCTTCAACACGGTTACATTGACGATATCGGATGGATTGATGGCATCCAGACTACCTTCGTACGGAATACCGTCGACTACATAAAGCGGAGTCTTATTGGCATTCAAGGTAGAAATACCACGAATTTCGGGAGTCGATCCGTTGACCTTCATACCGGCCACCATACCTTCCATACGGTCGAGGATGTTGGTCTGGAGCTTATCCTCCATATCTTTCTGATTGACGATGGAGAACGATCCGGCTGCACGTTCTTTTGAGATGGTCTGATAACCGGTTACGATTACCTCGTCTATCAGTTGAGATTCCGGCTCCAGATCAACCGTATATTGTTTTTTTCCACTAACGGTAATTTCCTGACTTACATAACCGATGAACGACACTACAATGGTTTGTCCCTCGCGTACATTGAGCGAGAATTTACCATTCACATCGGTTACAGTACCATTAGACGTTCCTTTTACTATAACATTGGCCCCCACAACCGGTTCATTGTTCTCATCCAACACGGTTCCTTTTATGTACTGAGAAGCCTGCTGTTCTGTCAGGGCAACAGAGCCCATCACCTTTTCGACCTCCGCCTGCATCGGGACAGTTCCCCAACAGGCAGCCAAGGCCAAAAACAATCCGTTTTTCAGTGTTTGTCTTTTGTTTGTTTTCATACTACTATATTATTAGTGCTTCATTTTCGGTTTGGGTTTCAACTCATTGGAGCGCATTGAGTAAGTTTTCTTTCCGTATTTTGGAGCAGAAAGAATGCATGCCGGAACATGCGACTTATCGGTCTGGCGGCGCAACACTTCTTCCAGTACGGCAGCATAACTCTGATGTATCAAGGCATCATCGCGGTCGTATTGATTGTAAGCGATATACTGCAAGTATTCCACACACTTGTTAAACCAGAAATCCGGAATTTTATTTATATTATACGGAGTCAACCGGCAAATAAACTTCAAGCGTTCGATGACCTGCTGCTGATTGACAGTACTGTCGGCAATCATCGCATCAATCCGTGCGGCAGCCTCTTCGTACTTCTTTTCTCTCAGCTCATCATCTATCAGAATGAACGTGCGGTTGAACGACTTACCTTCAAAATCGCACAACGAATCAAGAGTAGCCACATCGCCATTCATCGTTTCCTTACAGAGTTTGGCATCTACCTGATCTTTTCCAAACAGCTTGCAATACTGTGCATAGTTATCGGATACTTCCTTGATATACTTGTTGTCCATTCCCGTAATAGTACGGCAATACAGTTTCCAGATATCCGGCTCGGTGAGCTTCGCACCTCCCGCTATCAGTTCGTCGAACGCTTTCTTTACGGCATCCGTCTGATAGATAGTCGCGTTATACTCAATGTAATCTTTCAGCAACTGTCTGTCTCTGTTGCCTTTCTGATACTCATCGTACAGGTAGAAAGAACGACGGGCAGGCGTCAGGGCATTCTGACCGGTAGCTATAAATTCCTCTGCAGTCTGCCGGCTGCTGCTGAAATGAACAGCCTCGCACGTAGCAGGATCGACAAAAACATACGAAGGATAGAAACGTATCTTGTATTTCTTCGCAAGATCACGTCCTTCGCCATGCTCGGCATCGATTTTCGCATTGACAAAATTCTGATTGTAAAATTCACCGACTTCCGGCTGAGTGAAAACATTCTGTGCCATATTCAGACAGGGGCCACACCACTGTGTGTAAAAATCAATGAAAATCAGTTTATTTTCAGCCTTAGCCTTACTAACAATTTCAGCCCACGAACCGTGGTTAAATTCTATACCAACTGCCCTTGACTTAAGGGGAATACTGCCAATACATATCAGCAGCAAAAATGCAAATGCATGTTTTAAGTTCATAATAGTATCTTAAAAGTTCACTATAAATTTAAATTGATTCATAAATTCATCCCAATCCTGCCCTAGTCTATAAAACAGGTTCCGGATGAATAAACAAGCAGTCTAAAGTCTAATCAAGGGAGTAGGATTGAATCCAAAAAGGAAAAGGCTCTATTTGAATGACTTATCGGAGAGCATATCTTTTTTCACGGCGCAAATATATAGTATTATTTTAATCAATTTTTTATGCAAAAATTCCAAAATAAAAAAATAACATTTTTCTAATATAATAAGAAAATAAACGACAAATTGAAGTACACAAACCTACATTTTTAACACAAATCAAACCAAAAGCGAGACAAATGCGAAATAAGGTCATAATCACCCAAGAATTAAAAAGACTTTACTTTTGAAAATATTCAAACAACATCTCATAAAATACATTAAAGGAACAAGCCTATTTTCATACCTAATCTACCTACAAAGAGCATCAAATGTGCCCTACAAGCTCCCAAATCGAGCATATCTGCCCCGCGACAAGTTTAAAGCAAAAGGAAACATAGAAACGACTTGTCTATACAATTCTTTCTTAGCCACCAAAAGCATCCCACAAAACCGTATATATTCCATAAATACGAGGGACAAGTGTGAGAGCGATTACTATTTCATAGATCCATTTTCAAATTCAGAAACAAAAACTTTCCCGTCAACTAATTTTGCGTGAAAACGGCAACTCCCTTTGAGACCCATATCGCTGAAAAATATAGTATACCAATCATCCCCTTCTGTCGATATAGATGTTACCTTAGATTTATCTTCTAGACCATCCTGCGCACCAGTACGAAAAAGCCAAACTGCGTAGCCGCTACCATCATATTCATATTCATATGCCTTACGCAATTTAGTAAGAATCTCGGGGGAAAAATGTTCTACAACATCTTCAAAATGACCAACCCTATCGCTCCAGAAAACGTATTTGTCATATAGCTCTTGTAAAAAAGCATTCACTTGATTCTGTTCATTAACACTCACGGATTCCGTGGTCTCCTCCATAGACTTTTTGAATGGTGTCTTTTGTAACAAACCGCCACACGATGAAAAGCCTACATAAGCATAAAGAATAAAAACACTAAAAATAATTCTTTTCATAACATCATTTTTCACAGGAACTCTGCAAAGCCGTTCGGCCGCTTCTTCCTCAACCTGACAAACAAAAAGTAGCCGTATTCTCTGCTCCGGTAAAGAATCCGGCTACTTTTTTATTACTATCAGAGAGGATAATCCATCCTCCGGCAGTTCCTTACTTTCTTTCTGACAAGGCTTCCGGCTCCACGCAACCGATTCACGCTATGTACCTGACGTTCGCCTAATTTACTAAAAATCAGAAATAAGAAATGGTACGCGTTTCTATAAATTCTGGTTCCGTCTTGGTAGAAACTCTATCCGCACCATTTTCAGGGTAATATGTAGTAACCTCCCACGTACGCTTTACCCTACGCTTGGTCCAGTTACCTTGACTGTCCGTTTCAAGATAGGTATAGCGGCATATCTCAACATCGATGCCATCTTCATAACTGGCCGAAGATTTCATTGTAGAAGGATATTTACCGGTTCCTTCATACGTATATGTACGTTCCACCGGCATCATCCCATCAAAAAACTTATACCGGACAACCCGTCCGCAACTATCAAATTCATATTCAATGGTACCCTCAATACCCTTTTCATCCACTTCCTTACGCAAGTTACCCTCGCACGTAATCCGGAAAGGACCTATCACATTATCTATCATATAGCGATTCGCTCCTTGATAAATGTACCGGTTTGCTCCATCAGACACCATATTGCCATTTTTGTCGAAGGAAAGAGTCACTTTGCCAGTGGTCACCGTTCGGACATTCCCATACAATCCATGTCCCTGAACGGACGTGAAAGCAGAAGATGCACCAGAAACATTCAATGTAATTTCCGGACAGCTCAAACGTTGCCTTACTCTTTGGTCGGCATTCCTGTTGCCTCTGAAAAATTCCTCCATCGGATCCATGACCTTCGATCCGTCCGTCTGCCTTATATAAGCATCTACACTAAGATTTCCGATACGAAGTTTTCCCTCATGCAGAGGATAAAGCAACAGTTGTCTAAATACAATCGTCTGGTATTCTTTCCCGTTCCGGGTTTCCAATTTCCATTTCTTTTCCCGAAGGCTTGCCGGTTTCACCTTGAAATCCTTAAGCAAAATCTGTTGTTGAAGATTTGCCAGACTATCCACCTGTGCGGTAGTATACAGTTTACACTCCAACACCACAGGACTGTTTACGCGAGGAGAACGATTGGATACATTCATCGTTATGAAAGTTTCCGACTTCGGCTCCACACTTACGCCGGAAGAAGAAGGTAGTTTCCCCTCAGGTACCACATGGATAGTAAGCTGCTGTGTACGCAATAACTTTCCCTTTACGACAAGACTGGTAGAAGGAATCACAAACTCTCCGGTTTCGAATGCCTTCAGTACGTAAGTATAAGAGTACTGATAGGTTGGCATAGTTACTTTTCCGGTAGTAGCCGTACTTCGTACCGGACCCATCAAAACCTCAAAGTCTCTCAACGGAGGTTCCCTAAAATACTGTATCTCATCGCTTTGAAGCTTTTCCGATGAAATGACAGCCAGTGTCAACCGGAACTGTGAACCAAACTCCACATACTCTGGTGCAGAGGCTACAAACACGGGATTCTGATAAGCCCATACCTCCTTTGGTAAAAGGAACAACACTAAAAAGAATAGCTTAAAATATAGAAATGTTTTCATTTTATCATCTGATTTTAAATTCGCTGGAATGATTCTCCTGTTTTTTTGTAAATATGTCCATCATTTCCATCATAAATATCCCCATTGTTGTACGTCAGTCTTGTAGTGATACCTTCCGGATTGATAATCGTATAGTCACCATCCGCAGTCAGCGTACCATGCGGATTGGGGTATCCGTCTTTATCGGACAATACGCCTCCAGGCGCCATGTTGATTTTCAATGCAATGGCCAATACGATAGCGATAATCACTAAAATAATGAGTACAAACACCAGACAAGATGCTAAAATGACAATGGAAACAGAACCCAATATATATAGCAAACTGGCTGCCAATGCTGCCAAGAAACGTTTCTTGGCAATCAGCTGGATCAAGATGATGCAAACCTGAATAACCTGACAAACGCCTATAATCAGATAAATATAGATAGGGTCGTAACCTCCAATTCCACAAATAACCAATGCGATAATTCCCGCCATCCAAGTATACAATCCCAACATCAGATTGACAGAAGTGTGCGCTGTATTTGCTATATCCTTCATGGTCATGAGGAAGAATACAAGCAAGTTGATAAGCACATAAATGAAAAAAATAAAATTCAAGATGACAAACCACCACGAGTGTACAATGGAAGGCATAAAGAACCATAAGGAATTACTTCCCATCTGCATGACATAGAAAAGGATTGTACCTGAAGTAATCGCCAGCAAAATCCCGTTTATCCAAGCCCATCGGGTATCTCCACTACCATTTGCAGCCCGAATATTAAGGGTAAGATGACGTATGAATTTACATTCAAACCACATCAGCAAGGCCAGTCCGCAAATCAGATAAACCATCCAACGGTATCCATCTCCTTCCCAGTCCAGAAGCTTGTACCACTGTTTTGCCTGAGCAGCAGGAGCTTGCTCCGACATGGTACTTTCTGCTGCCGTCAGGTATTTGGCTTGCAAGTATCCACTCGTACCATTATAGTCTACACGTACCCAGTCTGATTTTTCAGAAATTGTACTTAAATCAGCCGAACACTCTACTATATCTCCATTATTCAGCTTTAAAAGTATGGCCGATGCTGTTGAAGGTTCACTTCTTAAATTTAAGGTAGAACTCACATTCACTTTATATGGGTATCCCCAGAAAGGCAAGGATACAACTAAAGCTATCAGGATAAAAAATAATCTTTTCATACAATTCAGTCTTCGTAAGAGAAATCAAAAGGAAGGAAAAAAGTAATAACAAAAAGCAAGGCCATAAATCCGATTTTGAGAATCCATTTGATAAGCAAAATGAACAAAATAAGCCAGATGACAGCAAATATCAGCATAGCAATAGGATGATCGGACATCCATTCTGATGCCGACAGAGGCAAAACGAAAAGTGTTTCCATAGCAAACAAATGGCCTTCCAGTTTCTTTCCAGCCTTTAATAAAAACATGAGGCGTGAAACTGCAATGCTATATTCTCGTTTCAGACCAAAGAATGTTTAAGTCTGCATTCTTTACACGACAAGCATATCGCCCCCTAAAAAACATTCAAGAAAAATAATTACAAATATAATGTATTTCATTTATTATTTACAACAATTAGAGGGGTAAAATAAAAATTCCTGTCCACATTCTCCCCAAAATCATCAAAACGTCTTAGGGAAAACGTGGGCAGGAATTCTTGTTTTCTGTACAAAAAATAAAACCTTTTATATAGTATGTGACAGGCGGTTTCAGAGTGAAATACCGCGTTTCAGCTCGTCTTCTACCACCGCCATCATGCCCTCTACCTGAGCCAGCGCCAACATGCGGCCGTGGAACGAGTAACCGGGATTATAACCCTTGTCCTCGTCGCCCAGCATCATGCGACCGTGGTCCACACGCATGGGGAGTCCCGGACGCTCCTGCTCGAAGATACGGATCAGGTCGATGAGATGACCGCGTCCCGACAGGTGCGAACTCTCGATGAAGTTGCCTCCCGGCATGGCAGCCGTACTGCGCAGGTGTACAAAGTGGGTACGCTTGGCGAACTTCCTTGCCAGCTCGCGCGTATCGTTGTGCTCGCCTGCACTAAGCGAACCCGCACAGAACGTCAGACCGTTATGCGGATTGTCTACCGCACGGAGGAACCAGTCGATATCCTCCTCGTTGGTCACAATACGCGGCAGTCCCAATATCTGGAAAGGAGGGTCGTCGGGATGCACGCACATGTTCACGCCGTACTCCTCGCACACCGGCATCACCGCCGAGAGGAAGTAACGCATGTTCTCGCGCAGCGCATCGCGGTCGATACCGTCGTACAGCGAAAGCAGACGCTTGAAGATAGCCACCGGCTGCTTGTCGCCCTCACGGATATTGCCGTTCACGAAGCCCTGCGTCTTCACGATGATTGCGTCCACCAGCTCATCCTTTTCCGCCTCGGTAATCACCTTGTCCAGCTCTGCCACCTTGCGCAGCTCCTCCTCCGTGTAGTCCTTCTCGGCACCCGCGCGTTGCAGGATACGCGTATCGAAATAAGCAAAACGCACCCGGTCGTAGTACAGCGAGCTGCTGCCGTCCGCCCACGGATGATGCAAGTCGGTACGCACCCAGTCTATCACCGGCATGAAGTTGTAGCACACGGTCTTTACGCCGCACTTGCCCAGATTGGCAAGGCTCACCTTGTAATTTTCAATCAGCTGATCGCGTTCCGGTCCCGCATACTTGATAGCCTCGCACACCGGAATGCTCTCTACCACCGACCATCGCATGCCGTACGACTCGATGTACTGCTTCAGGTCGTTTATTGCCTCTACCGTCCAGATTTCTCCGTTCGGCACCTCGTGAAGGGCGGTTACGATGCCCTCCACCCCTATCTGTCGGAGCATGGAAAGTGTGATCTTGTCTTTCTTTCCAAACCATCTCCATGTTTTTTCCATCATAATGCTCTGTATGTTTTATACCCCACTAAAAGCGCTGAATCCACCATCCACAGCCAGAACAGCTCCGGTAATGAAACTTGCCGCATCGCTGCACAGAAACTGCACTGCTCCGTTCAGCTCGGAGATGTCGCCAAAACGTTTCATCGGCGTCTTGGCAATCACCTTCCGACTGCGTTCCGTCAGCGAGCCGTCGGGGTTGAGAAGGATGGCACGGTTCTGGTTGCCGATGAAGAATCCCGGCGCAATGGCATTCACACGGATCTTTTCGCTGAACTTAATCGCCATTTCCTGCGCCATCCAGCGGGTGAAGTTCTCTACCGCACTCTTCGCCATGGAGTAGCCCGGCACACGCGTAATCGACTCGTAGGCTGCCATCGACGATACGTTGACGATGGCTCCGTACTGCTGGCGTGCCATGATTTCGCCGAATACCAGACAAGGATATACCGTACCGTTCAGGTTCAGGTCGACCACCTTGTCGAGGTCTTCCACCTTCATGTCGAAAATGTTCTGGTCGACGGAGAGCGTACCTCCAGGGATGTTTCCTCCGGCTGCGTTGACCAGGATGTCGATGCGTCCCCACTGCGAAAGTACCTGATCCTTCACGGCTTGCAGGCTGCGGATGTCGAGCACGTTGCACACCGTACCCGCTACCTCACTGCTCACCGCACGAAGGCGTTCCAGTGCCGCATCCACACGCTCCTGATGCGCTCCTATGATAATGACTCTGGCTCCTGCACGCAGGAAACCTTCGGCGATGTTGCTGCCCAATACACCGGATCCGCCCGTAACGACGGCTACCTTTCCGGCGATGCTAAACTGTTCGTTCATAAGCTGAATTGTTTTTCGATTGTCTGCTGCAAAAATAGCGTGAATTTGCAGACCGAATAATGCGTATTTTTGCAAGAGTTTTGCGTATTTTTGCAGACAACCTTTTCTCTGCCGTCATGAAAAAGATTCTGAACGAACGCATTGCCATCTCCAGCTCGAACCCGATACGGGCGCGCTTCTACGATTACCGCGGATTTACGTATCCGTGGCACTTCCACAGCGAATACGAACTGATGTTCGTGGAACAGGGGTACGGCAAGTGTCTGGTGGGCGACAGCATTATCGACTACCGGGCAGGCGACCTGATTTTCTTCGGGTCGGGACTGCCGCACTGCATGCAGAACTGTCCCGAGGCGGAGGAGAACGAGGCGTATCACGTGTGCGGGGTGAACATCCAGCTGGAGAAGGACTTCATGCAGTATTCGTTTTCGCACTACACGCAGTTTGCCTCCATCCGTTCGCTGCTGGAGAAGGCACACCGCGGCATCCGTTTCCCGCTTGCCGGAAGAAGCGAGATAGCCGAGTGCCTGAAGCGTATTCCCGTAGCGCACGGGGTGGAACAGATGATCGAGATTCTGAAGCTGCTGCAAGCTCTCTCGGCTTTTCCGCGCAAGCAGTTTGCTGCCTCGCCCAACTACCTCCCCGACCCGTCGGTATTCGGCGACAAGAAGATAGAGAAAATCATCGCCTACCTGAACAAGCGTTACACACAGCCTGTCAGCCTAGGTGAGATTGCATCGTACACCGCCATGAACGAGGCGGCTTTCTGCCGGTATTTCAAGCAGGAAACGGGCAAGACGTTCAAGCAGTACATCCTCGACATGCGCATCGGCTATGCCTGCAAGCTGCTCGCTGCCGGACGGATGAACGTGTCGCAAATCAGTCTGGAGTGCGGATTCGAGTCGACGGCGCACTTCAACCGTATCTTCAAGCGGCTCACGGGCATGGCTCCTACTTCATACCGCGAGAGTATCTTGTGAACAAACCTTACATAAGCGTTAAACCCTCTTAAAAAGCGAGGCCTATAAGGTCACAAGTTATTCATCAATTTTCTACCTTTGCCGCCAGAAATAACAACAAGGACATCACAAAAATCATGAAAACAATCATTCTTGTCAATACGGTTCGCTACATCAACAAAATCCACGATTTCCATACGTGGGGAGCTGCTGCATTGATTTGATTTTACTCTCCTACATGTCTTTTTCCGTTGTTTATATCCATTCAGTAAAAATCTAATAAACATTTTATTTGTATGAGCAAAACAAGCAGGCTCATAGTGCTGTGTAGTGCAGTACTGTGCAGCCAGTATCTGTGTGCCCAGTCGCGTACGATGGGCATAGAAGAGATGTTCCGTCTGGCCGACGAGAACAGCAAGAGTATCCAGACTTACCGTACCGGAAAGGAAGTTGCCGACGAGAACCTGAAAGCTGCCAAGGCACAGCGGTTGCCCGACATCAGTGCGTCGCTTTCGGGCAGCTACTGGGGCAACGGCAAGCTGTGGGATCGTGATTTCAGCAATGCCACCAAGATAGACATGCCGCACTGGGGCAATAACTTCGCCCTCGAGGCCCAGCAGGTGGTGTATGCCGGAGGTGCCATCAGCAGCGGTATCGAGCTGGCGGAGCTGGAGAAGCAACTGGCGGAGATGGACTGGCAGAAGAATCGTCAGGATATCCGCTTCCTGCTCGTGGGACATTACCTGAATCTGTATAAGCTGCATAACCAGATCGAGGTGCTGCACAAGAATCTGGAGCTGACCGACCAGCTGATTGCCAACATGCAGGCGCGACTGGAAGAGGGTACGGCGCTGGAGAACGACATCACGCGCTATGAGCTGCAACGGGAAACGCTCCGTCTGCAACTTGCCAAGGTGGAGGATGCCTGCAAGATAGCCAATCATCAGCTGGTCATTACCCTGCACTTGCCCGAAGGGACGGTGGTTCAGCCCGATACGACGCTGAACGACAGTCGGATTCAGACGCTGAGTGAAGCCAACTGGCAGGAGCTGGCGGCGCAGAACAACCTCAACTTGCAGCAGGCGGAAACGGGCATCAAGGTCAACCGCCAGCGGGTGAAGATGGAACGTTCGGAGCGGTTGCCGAAAATCTCGCTCGTGGCAGCCGAACACTTGGACGGACCGATCACCATCGAGGTGCCTGTGCTCGACAATAATTTCAATTACTGGTATGTGGGCGTGGGCGTGAAGTACAATATCTCGTCACTCTTCAAGAACAACCGGAAGCTGAAGGCGGCTCGCCTCAACGTGCGGAAGGCTCAGGAAACATACGAGCTGGCACAGGAGCAGACTAATCATGCGGTGCAGGAGAGTTACGTGAATTTCCTCACGTCGTTTACCGACTTGCGCACGCAGCAGAAGAGCGTGGAACTTGCCGACCAGAACTACAGCGTGACGAGCAACCGTTATCAGAACGATCTGGCGCTGCTGACGGATATGCTGGATGCCAGCAACATGAAGCTCAGTGCTGACCTGGGGCTGGTGAGCGCTCGTATCAACGTGATTTACAATTATTATAAGATGAAATACGTTACTCATACGTTGTAATCCTCACACCTGCTGTAAAGTTCCTACACGATGCAAGGCTTTACATCCACTGTAAGTTTTACACCTGTTGCAAAGTTTCTGCTCGATGCAAAGGCTTCAATCCACTGTAAGTTTTACACTCGCTGCAAAGTTCCTGCACGATGCAAGGCTTTACACCTGCTGTAAGTTTTACACTCGCTGCAAAGTTCCTGCTCGATGCAAGGCTTTACACCCGTAGTCAAACATTACAGGTTAATAGAGCAAAATTACAGCAGCGATTGAAAATCATCCCATTTATACATTATACTATACTACATTTTATAACAAACCTACCATTATGGCTACAAGAAAAGTTCAAAAGCTCATTTACAATACCGTTATCATCTGCCTGCTGGCAGTGGCACTTATCTATGTGTGTTCACGATTCTTTCATCCGGGCGTGGAATATACCGACAATGCTCAGGTGAAACAGCATATCACGCCCGTGAATACGCGTGTGCAGGGATTCATCAAGCAGATTTGTTTCGAAGAGTATCAGCCGGTACACAAAGGCGATACGCTGGTCATCATCGAGGACAGCGAGTTCAAGCTGCGACTGGCTCAGGCGGAGGCCGATCTTGCCAACGCGCTGTCGGGTCAGCAGGCTACCAGCATGGGCATCGCTACTACGCAAAACAACCTGCGGGTGAACGATGCGGGTATCGAGGAGGCGCGTGTGCAGATGGAGAATGCCAAGCGCGACTACGAGCGTTACCAGAAGCTGTTGCAGCAGAAAGCGGTCACCCGTCAGCAGTTCGATAATGTAAAGACGGCATACGAAGCCAGCAAGGCGCGCTACGATCAGGTGCGCCGTGCCAAGCATTCTACCTCGCTGACCAAGAGTGAACAAACCCACCGACTGGGACAGAACGAGGCTGGGGTTCGTCTGGCACAGGCTGCCGTCGAACTGGCTCAGCTGAACTTAGGCTATACGGTCATCGTGGCTACCTGCGACGGTGTGACGGGACGGAAAGACATCCACGAAGGTCAGCTGGTACAGCCGGGACAGACCATGGTGGACATCGTAGACAGCAGCGATCTGTGGGTGATTGCCAACTATCGTGAAACGCAGCTTCCCAACATCAAGGAGGGCTACGAGGTAACGCTTACCGCCGATGCCGTGCCGGGTGTGACTTACACAGGTGTGGTGGAATCGATCTCCGACGCTACCGGAGCGGCTTTCTCCCTCATCCCGCAGGACAATGCTACGGGTAACTTCGTGAAGGTGGAACAGCGTGTGCCGGTGCGTATCAGCCTGAAGGGAAACAGTGCCGACAAGCTGAAACTGCTGCGTGCCGGATTCAATGTGGAATGTAAAGTGAAATACTGATATGGGAGCACCTGTACTGAACGGGCCGTTTACGATGCCGATGTTCCGCAACTTCGTGCCTCGTAAGCTGCAACCGTGGCTTTATATCTTTCTGGCCGTCAGCTTCCAGCTCTCGGGCGGGCTGTACATGGCCAACCTGAGTCACATGGTGAGCGAAACGTCGCTCATGCGCGAGGATCTCCAGATGTGTCTGTACTGCAACCTGGCGGGGATGGCGGTGTACTTCCCCATCCTCTTCCGCATGAAGTTCCGCTTTACCAACAAAACGCTGCTCACGGCGGCTGCGCTGGGAGTTATCGTGTGCAACCTCATCGCGCCGTACACCACCTTTCTGCCGCTGCTCTGGACGCTCTGCTTCATCGAGGGGATCTGCAAGATTCAGGGTACCTTCGAGGCGATGTCGACCATCCAGCTGTGGATGACGCCCAAGCGTGACTTTACCGTGTTTTTTCCGATGCTGCACATCATCATCTTAGGCAGCATGCAGGTATCGAGCATCCTTGCCACTTACTTCGGCTATTACCTGCACTGGAGCTACATGCACTGGTTCATGGCAGGCATCATGCTGGTGGATCTGCTCATCGTACAGGGCTGTACGCGGCATTTCCGCATCGTCAAGAAGTTCCCGCTGTTCGGTGTCGACTGGCTGGGAGCGATTCTCTGGGCACTCCTGCTGCTGGAAATCGCCTATTTCTTCGACTACGGTGAGTTTTACGACTGGTGGAACAGTCCGGTGATGCAGGGACTTGCCGTTGTCATCGTCATAACCTTAGGATTCTGCGTGGGACGAATGCTGCACATCCATCATCCTTACATCGAACCAGAGATGTGGGGCTACCGTCGTCTGCTGCCCATCCTCATCCTCATTACGCTGGTGGAAGCCTTTCTTGCCACCGAGCATGTGCTGGAGGGCGTGTTCCACAGCAGCGTGATGCACTACGAAGAGATGGTGGCCATGCAGCTCGACTGGCCCATGCTGGTGGGCGTCGTAGCGGGAAGCCTCTTCGCCTACTGGTGGATGCACGTCCGTCAGCTCAGTTACCTGCGCCTCATCACCGTAGGCATCGCTTCGCTGACATGCTACCTGCTCACGTTCTACTTCGTCCTCTCCGCCGACATCCATATCTCACAGCTCTTCTTGCCTACGCTGTGCCGCGGATTTGCCTATGCCATCCTGAGTGCTACCTTCATGGTGTGTCTGGAAGAGATCATGACCTTCCGTCACTTCTTTCAGGCGCTGAGCGTATTCAACATGCTGCACATGGTGGTAGGCGGTGTCATGGGAGGTGCCCTGTACGGTCGCTGGCTGTCGTACTACGTATCCGACAACATGGCGCGCTACGGAGCCGCTGTCGACCGCGTGGTATTCAGCAGTCAGCCATTTGCCCTCGACCGCTTCATCGAGCAATTCGTGTCGCAGATGATGGAAGTGAGCATCCGTCAGATTTACGGCTGGACCCTCTACGCCTGCGTCTTCCTGCTGTTGCTCTTACTGCTTTACGATGCGCCCGTACGCCGTGAGCTGAAGCTCATGCCGAGTTGGAGAAGCCTGCGCAAGGAGGCTGCACAGATGTTCAGCAAGGGTAAACCGAAAGGAAACGCTGTTCCTCCAAAGGAAGAAGCTTAAACGATTTTAGGTTGAGAAGTTCAATCAAACCCAAAACAAACGCTGTTCCTCCAAAAGGAAGAAGCTTAAACGGATTTGAGTTTGGGAAGCTCCTCGGTTGAAATTCCTGTATAAAAGGCTGTTTCAAAATAAAAAACAGAGATAAGCTTGCCTATAAGCTATAAATTACAACATAAAAATCTCCTACGTCAGTCTTTGTTTTCTTCTATTACAAGACTAAAAGTAGGAGATTTTTCATTCCTAAACCTCAATCTGTCAAGTCCTTACTTTTGCAATTCTATTTTGATACAGCCCCTTGGTAGATTTCATCAAGATCACTTTTTATTTGTGTACGACAAGCATATATAACCATCCAATTATCAGCACTGCATTTATGTACAAGTCCTTTTGCCCAAATGAATGCACATACCGTTTTACAGCAGCGTATTACAGCAGTCGGAAGATGTTTATCGCACAGCATAATACCCCCAACTGTCCGGACAAAAAAATAGAGGCTACCCCTATCACTAGGAATAGCCCCCCAAGAATAATTTTTAAGAGAGAAAAAATAACCTTTATTCCAAAGGTTTACTTATTTCCAAATTTTCATAGTATTCCAAATATCCTTCTGCCGAAGAACCCGCAAATGCGTATATCATCGGATAATCTACTGCCTGTCCGTCGGTATAGGCACTGCAATGTCCAAAGTGATAAATCAGTTTTCCATCCTTTACCTTAGGCACAGCTACACACGGCACAGACAGCGAGTAATATCCGCCGCTCAGGGCTGTAGCTGTCTTTAGCGTATAACCGCTAGTACTACCTACTACTACGTTTGCCGGAACACTCAAGGTTCCGTTTTCGCCGATTTCCAGCGGCAAATAGTTTTCCTGCAGTGCATCCACAAGAACGATATTGCCCGAAAGCATACCAATCTGACCAGTTCCAGCGACTTCCTGTCCATACGCTCCACTAATATAAGACATATTCCAGTAGCCTCCAATCAGATCGAGCGATACTTCAATCTGAGAAAGGCTGAGTACCAGTTCCTTTGCACCTGCAGAGAGCTTGACTTCCGCACCTCGTGGAGTCTTGTCGGCCGATGCAGCCACATTAAACTTCAACACATTGTTTTCCGTATCGTACGTATAAGTCAGCCATCCGGCAGCCTCTTCCGGCACCTCTACACTATAAGAGGAATTGGTCTTGAAGCTGAAATCAAACTCTCCGCCGTCGTATCCGCAGCAGTAATACAAGTTATAATCATCCACAATGGTGACTGCTCCAGCCTGTATCACAGGTACATCTACAGAGCTTGTACCCGCCGAAATGGTAACCAGGGCAATACGGCTGGTCACCTCCGAAGAGGTGGTTACAGCCACATGCACCACGTTGCCTTTCACAGTCGTCGTACACCAATCCTTATTCGATGTGGCGGTTATAGCCTCCGTGGCACTCACGGTAATAGTCCCTTCTCCACTGGCAGCAGAGAAATCAATGCCGTCGGTCGCAACGACCTGCAATGAGCTGGTTACAGCTTCCTCATCGCTACATGCCACCAACAAGGTGCATAAGCATAACGTTATAATAGAAAATATCTTTTTCATAATCAATCCTTATTTTAATCAGAAACTTTAGTGAATACCGGATTTTCCCAAGCAGTCATCATTGTATATCCACCCGAATTATAGATGAACAACCAGTCATTTCCATCTGAACCATACGGACTATTTTCGAATGTAATCGTCATCTGACCATCCTGTTCAGTAGTTGTTCCTTCAAAGACAGTTTCCAGTGTAGAATAGAAGCGACCTTCCGCTCTGATTCCCGGATACAAGCCTACAGCTGCACCATCCATATATCCTACCACCTGACCGTTGGCAGAGATATCGTCACGTTCTGCATCGTAGTAGAATTCGATTGTCATCGACCATGTACCGCCACTATTCAAGTTATAAACCTTCGTAGCCTGATAAGACTTACCGTCTTTCTTCTTTTCCAGTGTCAGGCTGAAGCTGGAGCTTCCACTCTTTACCCGATACGTACCCAGATACTTTTCATAATTGGCAGGACGTTCGAATACCAGCTTTACATTGCTTCCCTCATCGGTGCAGGTAAACGTACTGGTTGCATTATCCCACGTAAAGTTCTGCATCGATATGCCATTACAAACCATTGGTTCCACCGTTCTCACACCTGTTTCCGTACAGATAAACGGGAAATAAGCATAAGAGGGAGTGCCATTCTCGTCTACACTCTCCAACAGGAATGCACGATCTTCTCTCATGACCGAAGCCACCTTCTGGTCACCCTGCATCAAACTAAACAGATTGTAGTCTGAATCTTCGCTGATCTGTGCGGCAGCAGCCAGATAAGTAGTCCAGTCCACCGTATCGTCCAACCGTGTCATCACCATTTCCACGCCATACTTCTTGCCGGCGAGGCGAATCTCGTTCTCACTCATGGAACGTACGATGAATTCATAATCGCCCATCAAGCCCGGATCGTTATAGCCGTTGGGTTCACAGAACTCATGCAGAATCTCGTTGTACGAGTCGAAGCTGATTTCCGTTCCGTTATACGACTGTACGGTATAGAGCGAAGTAGCAGTCTGTCCGGGGCTATACGAAGAAGTCGCATAATCGGAAGCAATCGTCACCTCGTTGGCATCAAACTTAAAGAACAGGTTGGCAGCTCCACCCAGACCTCCACTGCCATAACGATATTCCAGCTTCCACCCGTTTGTAGAACTGGTCAACAAACTCTTCAATTCAAGGACCGAAGCATTTTCCCTGTCGGCAGACGACTGTTCGAACAAATCCTCCTCGCTGAACAAGCACGACTGCATGGAAAACGTCATACATGCCAATAAACTATATAAAATTAATTTCTTCATAATTCCAGTGTTTTATTAGTTGAACAAGGTATTGATTTCTCCCTGCCGACGCTGAACCACGTCACGCAATTCATAAAGGTCTACTCCCCATGAATCTTTCATGTACTTGTACACAATGTCGAACTTTTGTTCCAGGATAGCCCGTCCGTCAACACCTGCCTTGTAATAGGGGCTGTTCGGATTCGGTTCGGCAGCTTCCAGATACGATTCCCATGTGTCTGCCGTGTTGGTCACAAAGATAGACAGCATTTCGGCAAAGTCCTCCGAGCCACGGTCCATGGCATACGGAGAGATAAATCCCATCTGCAACGCCTGTTCATCGTAAATATGATACCAGTCGGAACCCACATAGCTCGATTCGGTGATACGGTCGTAGTTCGTATCGTAAGGCTTACGCTGGTTCAGGATGTGCGTAAACTCGTGGTGCATGGTCTTGAAGTAATACTCATTCAGGGTAGCTACATCCAGGTTGTTCACGTCGAGGTCGTTTATCTTGAAGAGTGTCACCTTCATACCCTGTTCTGCCTGACCCAGAATCATACCCGATTCCGTATAAGCCACGTTACCGATCATCTGGATCAGCTTCGGTACATAGGTACGTGTGGTTTCAATGCCCCATACCTCGTCGTAAGCTTCCATCCATACAAACTTCACGATCTTAGCCAGTGCGAAAGCCTTCTCATAATCGGCAGGCACCAGATCGTATTCCACGTCCGTTTCATTATCATCCAGACGATATTTTACCTGAATGTTATACGTATAGACATAGTTTTCAAGCAGCCATTTGTCGAATTCGTTCGGTTCCTCGGCCTCCGTTCCGTCCGATCCGAATATACTGTGCGAGGTATCTATCTCATCTTCGTTGTTACAAGAAACAAATCCCAGCGACAGTAAAAACATTGATGCGTATATAAAGTATTTTTTCATAATTGTTCCTCCTTACCGATTAGTTATTTCTTGGATTAGGCTTCATGCCTGCGCTGATTACATCGCTCGGAATCTGAATGGCACGACGATCGTCATTGGCATCCATCTGGTCGGTTACCTCGATGCTGCCGTCATCCTTCATGTAACGGCGATATACCGTGATACCGAAACGTTTGATATCCAGCCAGCGGAGTCCTTCGTGCAAGGTAGTGATACGGCGAGCCTGCAGGATAGCGTGAATCATATTTTCCTGTGTACCCTTCTCGATGGTAAATTCCGGATGCAGCTCCTTCTTCACCGTCGGTGAGGTCGGCGTATAATAAGCCAGTCCGTCGTAGAAAGTATTGATTTCATCTTCCGTCATCGCCTGCGAACGGGTAGTATAGGCAGCCATCCAGCTGTTCAGGTCGGCTAGTGCATGCGTATAATCCTTCTTCATGGCATAAGCCTCGGCACGGCTCAGCAGCAGCTCGTCGGTAGTAAACGCTGCATTCACACAATAACCGTTGATGGTTCCGGCTACCACATCCACATATTCCTTGTACTGTGCCACCTTCATCGAAATAATCTTGGTAGGCAGTGCCGAAGAGTTACTCCATACGCCCACGTGATAAATCGTCGTATTCGGGCTGGAAGTATAATTACCCCACGGACCGTTCGAGCGGTTTGTTTCGTACGAAACCACCGGACCGTGTGCATAGCGTTCTCCCAGTCCGTAAGGGCCGCTCACGTATCCCCAGTAAGAATGGAAGCAAACCAGCATCAGGTTGGCCGATCTTTCCGCATCCACATATTCGTTCGGCTGGATTTCACCGTTCAGCGACAAGCCACCCAGTGTCTGCCAGTCACGCAACATCATCGAAGGATTGTCTCCCAGTACGGCATTGGCATACGTTATCACCTTGTCGTAGTTCGACAGATCCGGCTGTGTATAGTTCAGGTAGAAACGTGCCGCAAAGGCATTCGCCGCATTCTTGGTGAAATGATACTTGGGCACCGAATACTTGCTGTCGCTTATCAGCGGAAGTCCCTCCAGCAAGTCCTTCTCAATACCTTTATATACATCCTCCAGCGTACCGCGTTCGTAGCTCGGGCTTACGGTATTTTCCAGCGAGGTCATGTAAGGTATTCCCAGATCGGTAGACGCTGTCGACGAATAAGCCTTGCAGAATACCGTAGCCAGGATAAAGTGATTGTACGCACGGCACAGCAATGCTTCACCTCTTGTAGCATCCATCGTCGAGGGATTACCCTGCTCGGCAATCATCGCCAATACCTCATTGGCAGTAGCAATCGCCTTGTAGCATCCTTCCCACACGGCAGCCGGAGAATCGTCCGCGTTCTGAGAAGTATCTTCCCACTTGTACAAGTCCTCCTGCAGACGGTCCATAGCCGCATAACGGTTAGGGTAAGCATCGGTATTATCACTATACATTTCAAACATTTCCAGAGGCATGCTATTAGGATAAGCCGTCACCAGCAGATAATCTGCGTTTTCCGGAGTCACTTCCGTACGCTGGTCTGGCATCTCATCCAAAAAATCACTACAGGAAGACAATCCTATCGAACTTCCTACAATGGCTGCTAATAATATATATTTCTTGTTCATAATGTCCTATTTTTTGTTATAAGCCTAATCTCAGTGTAAATGTAAACTGACGTGGAACCGGAGAAGCCACACCACCTGCATTGAAGAATTCAGGATCCTGTCCGTTCAACTTCTTGTCAGCATAAAGCAGGAACAAGTTCGTTGCCTGTACCTTCAGCGAGAGGTTCGACAGCTTCAGCGGAGCGATCCATGCTTTCGGGAACTCGTATGCCAGTGAAATTTCCTTCATACGGATGAAGTCACCCTTTGCCACACGTACATCCGAGTAGTTGTAAGCATTGTACGCATATTTGTAATCGGTATTTTCGTTGTACATTCTGGCAGAGATGATAGCAGGAATGTTGGTTACATTCTCATCACCCGGCAAAGTCCAGCGGTTCTTGAACTCACGAGTCATGGCGCTCAGGTCGGAATACTGTGCACTGAATACCGGATTCAGACGAACCACGTTGCCAAACGAATAAGTCATAAAGATATTCAGGCGGAAACCTTTGTACGTAAAGATGTTACCCAAACTACCGGTAATGGTCGGATCGGTAGGACCTTCGTAAATCAGGAAGTCCGTGTTGTCACGTTCCTGGAAGTTGATGCTGGTACTGGTTATCTCACCCTTTTCGTTTTCAATCAAAGGAATACCGTTTTCATCCAGTCCCTTGAACGGGATAGAGAACAAACCTCTTACCGGATAGCCCTGCTTAGCGAAACCTGTACCCGAAATCAGATCCATGATATTGGAATTCTGCTGCAGGTCGGTTACCGTGTTCTGTGCATTCGAGAAGATGAAGTCCGTATTCCAGTTAAAGTCTTTTGTCTTGATGTTATGAGTAGACAAGGTAAATTCCACACCGTGCGACTTCATCGAAGCTACGTTGGCAAGTTTCAGGATCGTACCACCTACACCCTGCGTATTCACCGCACCAATCAAGTCGTAGTTGTTACGCGTATACCAGTCGAGTGCAAAGTTGATACGGTTGTCGAGGAATCCCATATCCACACCGATGTTCAACTCATGTTTCTTTTCGTAAGTCAGCTCACTGTTTTCCAGATCCACCAGTTGCAAGCCCGATTCCTGAATGTTGGTAAACGGACGGTAAGGAATGTAACTGTTGATGATCGCCTTCGAGTTGGTTACATCCGCCGGACCACGGTCGGCAGTCAGAGAGTAAGAAGCCTTCAGTGTCAAGTGCGACATGGCAGGTTCCAGCGCGTCGAAGAACTTCTCTTCATGCACGTTCCATGCACCCGAGATGTTCCATGTAGGCAACCAGCGTGCGCTACGGCTCTTACCCATACGGTTCGTACCTTCGTAACGGATCGTACCGTTGATTGAATATTTTCCGGCATACGAATAGTTGGCATTGGCAAAGAAAGCCACGCTGCGCACCTTCGTATTGTTCAGGCTGAAATACTGGTCGCCGTCTTCAATGCCTTTCTTGAAATACTGATAAATATAGTAAGGCGTTTCACCGTTTTCATACTGCATACCCCAGCCCTGGAAGTTCGACTTTGTACGGTCGATGGAGTTCACTTCCATACCACCGAACCAGTTGGTCAGATGTACCTCGTTGAACACCTTGTTATAGTTCACCGTACCACGGAAGTCGTAGCTCAGCATCTTGTAGTCGGTACGTCTGTAAATACCACCTTCCGGCAAAACCGAGATAGGCAATGCATACGGATTGTCCGGGTCGGTATACAAGAACGGGTTCTTGTCCATGATTGTCTTGTCATCCAGTCCGGCGCGGTAAGCCTCCGCCTGGTTCGAATTATCCTTAATCTTGTGTTCCTGTGCAGTACCCTGATACTTTACAGCACCCAGCGCACTGAATTCCAGTCCCGCAATCGGTTTCCATTTCAGTTCACCCTGAAACTTCACATCCACAATGTTCAAGTCCATATAGTTGTTTTCCAGCTCGTTCAAGATATTAAACGGTGCATAGTTGCTGGTATAATATTCATTCGGGTCGAGCGTACGCGAAGTATTCAGCGCGTAAGAGTACGGGTTGATATCGAAATCACGCTTCACCTCACCGGAAACCACATCCACATCCTGTCCCAGTGTACCCGGAGCCTCCTGATTACGGTAAGAGGCGTTGGCAATCATGTTAAAGCTCAACCATTTCGAAATGTTGTAAGAAGAATTCACATTTGCCGTATAACGTTCTACCGAGCTGCGCTTGTACCATCCCGGATCGTACATGGCACTCAGAGAAGCATAGAACGACGACTTGTCCGTACCGCTGCTGAGACTTACCGAATGGTTCTGGCTCAGACTTGGTGAGAAAAGAACATCAAACCAGTCGGTATTGCGGAATTCGGCAGCCTGCAAGTAACTGTTGCGAGCGCTTTCCGTATTCTGCAACATCGGCAGCCCCGTATTCGGATCAAACGTATTCATCAGCTGATACATCTTGCCGTATACACCACTTTCGGCAGCACGTACGGTTTCCGAGAAGTTCAGCCACCCCTTCTGCTCCATCTGTTTATAGATACCCATCTGTTCCTGAGAGTTCATGATGTTGAAATCATTGTAACTCGGCACCAGACGTGTGGTAAACTCACCTGTATAATTTACTCTACTGGAACCAGCCTTACCTTTTTTGGTTGTAACGACGATTACACCTGCCATGGCGCGCGCACCGTAGATAGAAGTCGCAGAACCATCCTTCAAGATTTGGAAGCTCTCGATATCGTCGGCATTCAATCCTGCAATGGCAGAACTGATCAACGTCTCGGCGTCACCCGAAGAAAGCTGGTCGGCACTTACTTCTACCGCATCTTCCATGATCACTCCATCCACAACCCACAACGGCTTGGAACTACCGTAGATGGATGTAGCACCACGTACACGGATTTTCGGAGCTGTACCGAAAGTACCGGAAACGTTCTGTACCGATACACCGGCAGCCTTACCTTCCAGACCACGGCTGATATCGGCAAGACCATCCATCTTCACGTCCTCACCGGAAATCTGAGTGGCAGCACCACTGAACAGTCGCTTATCCATGCGCTGCATACCGGTTACGACTACTTCATCCAGCACTTCCGTATCCGATTCCAGCACCACCTTCATATTATTTTTGGCCGTCACCGTCTGCGATTTCATACCGATATAACTAATCTCGAGCTTTGCCCCTTTGTCTACTTTCAGCGTAAACTTTCCGTCGATATCCGTAATTGTACCGTTAGAAGTTCCTTTTACTAAAACAGAAGCTCCCACAACAGGCATGTTATCTTCCGAAGAAACTATCAAGCCTGTCACTTGTACAGCCTGAGCTATCGCCAGACTTATGCCAATTAACAAAAAGGCACAAAAAAGTGTAATTCGCTTTTTCATATTCCAATATTTTTTTGATAACGTTGGCAAATATATATAGCATTTTATTAAAAAACAAAAAATAATAGAAAAAGTAATAAATAAGCTTGCATATGTCATATCAATATCAAATAGACACTAAAAAGAACGAATTACACCACGAATAAAGCTATTTTCATAACAAAAACTTTATAAATATAGGATTTCATAAATTCAATAGACAAATTTATGTATACACAAACGCTAATAAACATTAAAAATAAAGGGGCTCACTACAAGAACCCCTTTACTTAAAACACTAATCTACAAACACTTATGTAATAGTTAAATTTTGATAAAAATCACATATATTTTATTTCTAACACTTTGATAAGACAGAAACACAAAAACTTTACATAAAGATATTTTACTTCTTACATTTTACAGTTCCGTAGCCACATCAAAGCACGGACACATTTTGGTCCACTCTTCCGGTTCCACAATCCCGTCGCCATCCAGGTCGGGGCTCAGGTCGCGGTGCCCCACGATACGCCGTGTCTGGAAGTCCATGGCATGTACCCTGACCAGCACCCTTAGCGCCCGCTTCTGAAGCTCCGTCCGCATATCAGCAGGCCGTCCCTGTTCGTCCAGCCCTCCTTCGTAGCACACCCCGATGCTGTTGCGGTTGAACCCCTTGGCATGAGCCCCCTCCTGCTGCACCGGACGCATGGTACAAATCTTTCCATCGCGTCTCACATAGAAATGATACCCGCAGCACTTGAAGCCCCGCTGCCGGTGCATCTGTTCCAGCTGTTCGGGCGAGAGCGGCTTGTCTGCCCTCGTAGCCGAACAATGAACCACAATCAAGTCAATTTTTCTCACTGCTTCCCCCCTTTCTTCCTGTGAGCAAGCAGTACAGGCACTTCAGAATTCCGAGTAAAATCCATTTCACCTTTCCAGTCATACCTTCCCCTCCTCATTGTTATTTGTTTTACCTGCTTCCGGATCATAGTTTATTCCTCTTTTTTCGGCTTCACCGCCACACGCTCGTAGCTCAGCGAAGTGAGGATATCCGTCAGATCAGCTCCCGGACGGAAATTGATGTGCGCCTTCTTGATGAGTCCTGCATGGAAATCCTCTTCCACGTCAGCCCCCTCGCTCTTCAGTCCGATCTGAAACGAACCCAAGTCGCCCAGACGCACGATCTCTCCGCCTGCCAGTCCCTCACGCATCACCGTACCGAGCGAAACCAGTACCGCCATGGTATCGGCACGTGTCACCGTACACATCTGCTGGATACGTTCCGTCATCTCACGGATTCCCATTTCGCCGCGCGCCTGCGCCTGCGCATAAAACTTGGCTTCCCCTTCCATGTCGTTGGGTTTCTTTCTTGCCACTACCGAATAAGTCACTGCTCTTTCCATAATCTTTTTACCTTTTTAAATGATTAATAAAACGAATACCTGTTGAAAGCTTTCAAACTTCTTTTCTGTATCACAAAGATATACAGCTCGGTTTTGGTAATGTCCGTCACCGTCCGTCATGCGGACACATTGTTACAATAAACAAAAAAAACAGGCTGTACCGGCCTTGCACCCCGACGGACAACCGCCTGCGCAAGCCTGTACAGCCTGTCAGCTGAAAAGAAAAGGAAGCCGGACGAAGAGCATCCGGCCGCCGGACCTGTCAGTTGGCCCGGCTCAATTTTATGTTATCGATAAACCAGCGGCGATAGACACTGCTGCCCGAAGTAGCAGCCGTTTCACCCCACGCATCCGACTTGATGGTGATGCGTGTATCCTTCGTGATGGAAACACCCTCCAGCACCACGTCGGCATGCAGCCATTCCAGCTTATCCACCGTGTTCACGAAGTTATGTCCTATCGGATTCATTTCCACCGTCTTGCTGCCGTTTGTCACCGTAATGATCAGCTGTACCGGGTCGAACTTCCGCGTACCGCCCACCATCGGAGCCCAGTCGAACGAAAGCATTACCTTCTCGCCTTCCGGAATACCGTCTACCGGCGGCAATGTCAAGCCCGCCTGATAATCCGTCTTACCGAACTTCAGGTAACACTTCTGCAAGTAGATAGAAGCACCGCGACTCTCTTCCAGTCCGTATCCGTGAGCCAGCAACGCCTCAGCCGCTGTCTGTCCCTCGTCGTTCTTGGCACTGTAAATCTGCGGAGCATCCCCCGTACCGTCGTTTTCCACCGTCTGTCCGGCACCGCTGTTCTCGGCCCACGGCAAGAGCCATTCAAAGTCGTCGGCAAAGTAGATCACCTCTACTACCCCTTTGTCTTCGATGCGTGCCGCCCGTATGCGCAGTGCAGGAGCAGCCACTCCGTCGAAGTAACCGTATACCGTCACCCGATGTCCGTTCAGGGCAGACAAGTTCAGGCTCTCGGGCGCGTCGATGATGGAAACCGAGTTCACCGCCCCGTCGATGGTGATATTGCTGCCGTTCATCACACCGCTTGCCGAAATCCATTCGCGGCTGTCCGATGTATAGCTGTCCACCTCTGCCGTCACGTCGTGCGCTTCCGGATAATCCACGTTATTGCCTTCCGAAACCACACGCGCCTCGTCGCATGCCACGTAAGGCAGCGAGTGCGTATCCGTATTCTTTGTACCCTTCACGGCCACCTTGTCGCCCACGTTTACCGCAGTCGTTGTCTGCAAGAACATGTTCACCGCATGGTCAGCATCGGTTACCACGCAGCCCGATGTCGTTACCGCCGTAACCAGCGCTTCCGGTACCGATACCACCGTTTCATCCTCCAGAGCCGGCAGCTCGTCTACCGTATACTCCTGACAGTCGCGATACTTGTCGCCTTCCTGCGACACCACCACTTCCGCACGACTTGCCAGCGTACAACCCTTGAACACGATTGTCGCCTTACGCGGATTATCCTTCGCCCCGTCGCGCATGTTGTCGGTCACCGACACCGTCACATCCATCGTACCGCTGCCCGTAGCAGGCGATACCGTAATCCAGTCGGGTACATCCTCCATCACCCAGTCGGCATCCGCATACACGGTAATTGTTTTCGGCTGCGCCCCCTCAGCCTCAAAGTTCAGTTCGCTGGCACTTGCCAGTACAGCCTTCGAGAGCGTCGTTTCCTCCTCGCTGCAACTGCCCAAAAGCGTTGCCGAGAGAAACAGCACCGAAGCCATGATATAATTGATCAGTTTCATATTTTTTACAGAGTTAAATTTTTTGTTTGATGTTGAAGAGTCTTTCCGAAGAATCTCCGTTCCGGAAAAGAAGCCTGAATCCAATTCTTGTTTTATCCTCGGAAAAACCTGCCGATGTTTCAAGAGCAGTCAGCCGTTCCGTTTCGGAAAAGAAGCCTGAATCCAATTCTTGTTTCATCTTCGGAAAAACCTGCCGATGTTTCAAGAGCAGTCAGCCGTTCCGTTTCGGAAGAGAAGCCTGAAACTTAGAAGCCCAGACCATCGTTCCAGCCCAGATTCTGCGTCAAATTCGGGTTCAGCGAACGTTCGTTGATAGGAATCGGGTACAGATAGTCACGCTCCTCGTTGAACGGCGTACGCGCGATATTCTTGTGATAATACACATACCCGCTGTTGCTGCCCGTCAGCAAGATATCCTTACCAATCTCATACACCAGCACCCCGCTGTCCGCACTCGGCTTGGCAGTACCCTTGGCATACAGAATGACATCCGGCTTTCCGTCGCCGCTCAGGTCATACTCACCCGCACCGGGGAAATACATACCATAGATATCCTGATTGATGCAGGCACCCGCTTTCCAGCGCACCAGATCGTCGAAACGGAAGCCCTCCTGATCCAGCTCGATGGTACGTTCGCGGCGGATTTCCAGAATCACACCCTTGTTGCTGCCCGTCACGTTCGGGTAACCCGTTGCCGCATCCGACAGGTAACGGTCCGGATTGGCATTCGCCTCACTCATTTTCAGATCCGGCATGCCCACACGATGGCGGATCAGGTTGATGGAGTTATCCAGGTCGGTCTGCGTCAGCGTACCCAGTTCCGCCTTTGCCTCGGCATAGTTCAGCAGCACCTCCGCATAGCGGTACACCGGCAAGTCGTTCGTATTACGGTCGTTGCGGTCCACCTGTCCGCCGGAAGCCGTCGGCTCCTGCACGAACTTGATCGGCTGATAACCGGTCACACTGACCGAGAGATCGGGAGGCAGCACCGTTGTTTCCCCGATACGGGTATACCCCGGGGTACGGATGCTCTGAGCCAGACGCGGGTCACGGTTCTTGGTTTCCTCCAGGAAAGTCATTTCCTGCCATCCCGGCTGGTCGGTAAACCGGCTGCCGTCCTTCATCAGATACATATTCACCATCTTGCGCGTCAGTCCCGGACGGCCCTGCGTAGGCACCAGCGTATGTCCGTTGGCATTGTGATGAATAGCCAGACTATAGTCGAACTTGATAGCCAGGATATACTCGTCGGGATTGGCATCCTCCTCGGCGAAGAGCATCAGGTAGTCACTTTCCGGATGACCGGTAGAATACAGCTTGTAAGGTCCCTGCTCCATAATCTCCTGAGCCGCCTGTGCCGCCTGATCCAGATAATAGGTATAGTCGTGTCCCTCCAGCGACAGTTCGTGATACTTGCGGTACGTACCCTCGTACAGGCAGAACTGCGCCTTCAGCGCCAGTGCCGCCCAGCGGTTCACACGGAACGGGCTGCTGGTTTCCTCCTTCTCGTCGGGCAGGTTGTCGATGGCATAATCCACATCCTCCAGCATCTTGGTCATCACCAGCTCGCGCGAGTCACGCGGCTTGTACAGTGCCTCGTCGGCAGAACCCAGTTCCACGTCGTACCAAGGCACATCGCCGAAGCGTTTCACCTTTTCAAAGTAGAAGAAAGCACGGAAGAAGCGAGTCAGTGCCGTATACTTCACCACCGCCTTCTCGTCGTTACACTGGTCGATATACTCCAGCAGCGTATTCATCTTGCGCAGGTCGGTCCACGTCCATCCCCCGCCCGAAGCAGGCACGGTACGGTTGTTTCCGCCCAGCATCTCGTCGGAAAGATTCTGCTGCACATACACGTCACTCTGATCGTCGAAAGGGCTCTTGTCCAGCAAGTTGTTGTAAAACGTGTTGCTGAAAAGCTGCAAGTCGCTTTCGGTCTTGAAATAGTCGGTCTGCGATATCTGGCTTTGAGGAGTCAGGTCGAGCAAACCGTCACACGAAGTCAACCCCATTGTCAGCACCAGTGCTGTAAATATATATTTTTTCATCTGAATCTGTTCTTTGTTGTTTACTCTATGAATTCTCGTTTAGAAAGTGATGTCCACGCCAAACAGCAACGTCTTCTGCCACGGATAGAAGCTCTCGTTGTACGTATCGTCGCTGCGGCTGATAGCTCCTTCCGGATCCACGTACTTGGTAATCTTCTTCAGCGGCGACCAGTAGCAGAGGTTTTCGCCCGAGAAGTAGAAACGAGCCTGTTCCACGCCGATTCTCTTGGTCAGCTTCACCGGAAGCGTATATCCCACGGTCAGGTTCTTCAGACGCATGTAGCGGATATTCTGCAAGTAGCGGTCGTTCACCTTGCTCAGCGGACCGGAAGTCGACGAGTATGCCATCGGACGCGGGAAATAAGCATCCGTATTGTCTTCGGCCCACACCTTGTCCATGAAATTCTTCTGCAGGAACGTCTGGTAAGGATAAGAGAACGGGCCCCAGAACGACATCATGTGACCGTGAGGATACCAGTAATGGTTACCGGTTCCCTGGAAGAACACCGACACATCGAATCCGCACCAGCGTACACTGGCATTGATACCGTACGACAGGCTGGGTAGTGAGTTACCCAAAATCTTGCGGTCGCCCGGATCGGCCACATTGTTGCTGCCGATATCCACCATGCCGTCATCGTCGAGATCGACAAACTTCACGTCGCCGGCCTTCCAGCCTCCCGTCAATCCGTCGGCCATGTAGCTCAGGACCACCTTCTTGGCATAGTCCTGTGCCTCCTCGTCGGTAGCAAACAGACCGTCGGTCACAAAGCCCCAGATTTCTCCTATGCGCATGCCCTCGTAGTAATCCTTGGCAAAGGTCTTATCCTTGTTGTCGTATTTCGTAATATAACTTCTGTAGTTGCTCACGTTGAATCCCACACTATATTCCAGCGGGTGTCTTCCCAGAGCGAACTGGTCTCTCCACGAAACCGTCACCTCGTATCCCCGGGTCTGCAAGTCGGCCGTGTTCATATCCGGCACGCTGGCACCATACACCGCCGGCAGCTCAACTCCGTCGGTCAGCATGTTCAGCGTATTGCGCACATAGCCGTCCACCGTCACGTTCAACCGGTTCTTCAGCATGGTCAGGTCGAAACCCAAGTCCCACTGTTCGGACGTTTCCCATGTCAGGTCCGATGCCACCGGCGCACTCAGCGTAGAGTATTTTGCCATCGAGCTGCCCTCGCCGAAAGAATATCCGGCAAAGTTGCTCAGCGAAATCAGTCGCATGTATGTATAATAAGAAGAAACATTCTGGTTACCCAGGCTACCAAACGAAGCACGCAGCTTCAGGTTGTCCACATATTCGCTCAGCGGCTTGAAGAACGGCTCTTCGGAGATACGCCATCCCACCGAACCCGAAGGGAAGAATCCCCAGCGGCTTCCGGCAGCAAAACGCGACGTACCGTCGTAACGTCCGCTCGCCTCCAGCAGGTAACGTCCCTTGTAGTCATAGTTCACACGGCCGAAGAAACCAGCCAGCGCATACTCATTCTGTCCGCCGCCCACTTCGGTCAGCACTTCCCCCTCGGCATTCTGTCCCACCAGGTCGAGGTCGTCCAGCGAAGTAGAAGTCAGGTTCTGTCCCGCAGCCGAAACATTTTTCAGGTGCATCCGCTCGTAGTTGAAACCCGCCATAGCCGTCACGTGATGTGCCTCGCCGAAGGTATCCTCGTAGTTGGCATACACGTTGGCCGAATAATAGTTGCGTGTGTTCACCGATTCAGTCAGCTGGTTCAGACCTGCTCCGGTAGCATACGACTCCATCGGTCCGTCCGGATACTCGCGGTAGAACAAGTTGTTGGAACGGTGTGTATTGCGTGTCTGATACAGACGATACGTAAAGTCACCCGTCAGGCTCAGCTGTTCAATCGGCTTGATGACCAGCCGTGTCGTATTCGAGAAGTCCGTCGTACGGTCCACGTTGCGGTGCGAACCCTCTCCCAGCATGATGTGACGTCCGTTAGCCACCTTGTAGTTCAGGTAAGGAGTACCGTACAGCCATGAGCCGTCCGGATTCTTCATCGGGAAGCACGCCAGCGCATGACGTCCGCTGTAACCGATGGTATCGTCGATGCTTCCGTTACCCTGGAAAGTATACTGCGAGCCATAGAACGAAGTATTGTTGCTCAGCGTAGCATAGCGGTTGATGGTAAAGTCAATCTTCGAACGCAGGTTATACTTGCGGTAGATATCCGGATTCATGTTCAGGATACCTTTCTGGTAATCGTATGCCCCGCTCACCAGGTATTTCACATCCTTCGTACCCCCGCTCAGCGAGATGCTGTGCTGCTGAGTAGGACGACGGTCGTTGTACATCATGTGCCACCAGTCGTAGTTGCCGTAGTACACCCACTGACGGCGACCGTTTCTTGTATCTTCCACTACCCACGGGCGGTCGGGGTTCTCCGTCTTGTCGTTCACACGAGCCAGCAGCTGCTGCATGTCGTAGTCGGTATAGTCAACGTAGTTAGTTCCGTTCTTCGCCTGCCAGAAGGTATTCACCGTATACACCGACCAGTAACCGGTCGTTTCGTAGTCGGTAGTCGTGGTAGGAGCCTGCCATCCCAGACGGCCGCTGTAGCGCACGATAGCCTTACCGTCCTGCGCCGAGCCCGACTTGGTGGTGACCAGAATCACACCGAATGCCGCACGTGCACCGTATACCGCCGCAGCCGACGCATCCTTGATGACCGAGATAGACTCCACGTCATTCGGGTTCACACGGTCCAGTTCGCCCACCGCACCGTCTATCAGCACCAGCGGACTGGCACTGTTGATGGAAGTGGTACCACGCACGTTGATGCTGGGCGAGCTGCCCGGCACCCCCGACGAAGTCGTAACATTCAGACCAGCCACCGAACCTTGCAGCATGCTGGCCAGCGACTGAGTGGCACGGTTCTCCAGCTTCTCGCTGCCCACCGTAGCCACGGCACCCGTCAGGTTCACCTTCTTCTGCGTACCGTAACCTACCACCACCGCCTCATCCAGCATGATGGCATCTTCCTGCATATATACCACAATGTTTTTCTGTCCCGGCTTCACCTTCACTTTTTGTGTGAGGTAGCCCACATAAGAGAATTCCAGGGTTGCCCCTGCGGCAGGTACCTGTACATCAAACGCACCGTCTACATCAGTAATTGTTCCCTGAGTAGTCCCCTCAATGCGAATCGAAACCCCTACAAGCGGTTCCTGTAAGGCATCCAGTACCTTACCCGATACCTTCCTGTTCTGTGCTGACAGCGTAGAAATACTGCCTACCAGCAACAGCAACAAGCCCAACACGTACGAATTGAAAACTTTCATAAATAAGTATTAAGTAAAACATAAGTTAAGTCAGCGAGGCAAGTAAGCATCCGTCGAGAAAGCCTTCGGACGCTGCATATTCTCCGTCCACTGGTGTCCGAACTCGTCGCACACGGTGATGGTCAGGTCCACGTCGGCATCGGCAGCCTTCACCTTGAAGAAATGCGGGAACTTCTCGGTAATGAAGCTCGGCGTAGAAGTCAGCGTCGACGAGTTGAAACGCTTCACGCTCATAGCCGCCACGTGCAGCGGGTCGTACGCCCATACCTCCTCGGGAGTCAGCGTATTGCCGTTTTCGTCGGTCACCTTCAGCGTCCAGCGCGGGTTCCAGTTCCACACGTTGATCAGCACCTCATTGTCCTGATTTTCCGGATAAGCATCCACATACTTCATGTACTCCTTCTTGACCGAAGCCGGTACACCGGCAGGCATCTGCGGCACATCTGCCAGCGAGAAATGCACGTTGTTCAGGTCGTAGCTGCGGAACTGGTAATCCTCCGTCCATCCCGTAGCCTTGTACATCCACTCCATGTCCGTACCGTTCACGCTCCAGATAGCATAACCACCCGGCGTACCGTCGGGGCTGAGGTGCACGCCCGGAGTAAGGTATCCCGACCACCACCAGGAGCCGCAGATGGCACCCGTGTTATGTTCGTACACCTCCCGTCCGCCAGTCACGGCATCATCGGGCGTCACGTTATAGTTCATGTGCGTATGTCCGGTAATGAAATGCACCTTGTAGCCGTCCAGCACGTTCAGCAGCTGCGTCGTGTTCAGCACGTCGTGATCCACCTTGAAGCCGTCCGTCTGCGAAGGATAGAACACCTGCGCGTGCATCACTACCACCAGCGGCACCGACTTGTCTACGTGCGACAAGTCCTTTGCCAGCCAGCTCAGCTGTCCGGCCGATACCCGTTTCTCGTAGTCGCGCGAAGTCGTACCGTCGTAATTGCTGCAATCGATGTCATCCAGCACCACGTAGTGTACCTTTCCCAAGTTGAATGAATAATAAGTAGGCGCGATGTAATCCATGAAACGGCTCTCCGCATCCCGGTCGTTCGTCGCCTTATAGTCGTAGTCATGATTTCCGATGGTATGGAAAATCTGAAGCCCCTTCACCTGCGAGTTGATGGTGTTCAGGTACTCGGGCAGCGCGTAACTGTTGGAATACCAGTACAAGTCCCAGGTCATGTCGCCCAGCGCGATGGCATACATCTTTTCCTGCTGGTGCAGCGCACGGTAAGCGTTCAGGTCGCTGGTAAACTCCATGAACTGCTTCAGGTCGCCCGTACGGTTTGCCAGATGCATATCGCCCAGCACCAGCACCTTATAGTCATCCTGTCCGTCTACCGCCGTCAGCGAGAAGTCCACCCGCTCGGCAGTAGAAGCGTCGCCCTTCATCATCTTGTAGAACTGAGGGAGCACCCCTTCGGCAGGCACCTCGTAACCCGCAGGAACAGAGATGAACACATATCCCCACTCCTTGTCCGACTGGAGCTGGTAGATACCCTGCTCATTGGTGACGGTCACTTCTACGCCATCCGAAACCACTACCCCCGGCACCGGTCCGTCGGCAGTCGAAACCACCCCGTACACCGTTGTTCCGGCATCCGGCGTAAAGTCCATTCCCTCTACAATATTAATATAAGTACTGCCGATCTGTTTCTTGCGGTCGCCCCGCTTGATGAACACCCGGTACGTACCACTCTCGCATCCTTCCGAAATCTTTACGGTAAAGCTGTTTTCCGACACACTCACCAGTGTGCAGGTGTACGAAATGCCGTCGGTCGACTCCAGCACCAGCACATCCCATGCCTGCGGTTCCTCTCCGCCTTCCACCTGAAAGGTGTATTCTCCGCCCTTGCTGACTTCTATCAGCGACGGACAATCGAAACTGACGCCAAAGCTGTCCGATGCAACTTCTGTCGCCTCATCCTTGCTGCATGCCATGAGGGGCAATCCAGCAACCAACACAAACCAAACTAAATACGCTGCAATTTTTTTCATGCTATGTTTAAATTGTAAATCTGCCTAACCCGTTTTTTATTTTGCCTGTTTTTTATCTGTCTGGATATTAAGGTGTTGTCATTACCTAAAAAAACCTTAATTTCCTGTGCGCAAAATTAGATGCAGCGTATTTCAAAAGCGAAACACCGATGTGGCATTCCTGTTTCAAAACGGTTAAGTTTGTGATGCAAGGGAAGATAAAAACGGGGTGTGAACCACGCCGCGATACCGCAAACGTGAGGTTCACACCCCGTCTATCGATTATGTTCTTGTATTTTTATCCCGGGATCAATGTTATGGCATCCGAGCTTTCCTGCATCTCCCTAATAGACGTAAATGCCCTAAAGACCCGTTCATCACCCGACGTCAGCGGAGAATACATGATCAGTACACGTTCATCCATATCCAGCTTGTATTCCGTACGAAGTTCTACCGTAAAGGTTCCGCGGGTATTTCCTCCCGCTTGTGCCGACACACTCAGCACACCGATACGCGTACCGTCCTCACGCTCCAGCGACATGAACGGATTAGCCTGCTCGAAGGTACCATTTTCAAGCACTACAGTTCCCGCCAGAGGTTTATTGTGGATAGTCACCGTTTTCGGATAAAACGCCACCACGTTACCCTGTTCGCTCACCGTGATTTCCTCTTCACAAGCCACATCACGGGTCACGAACTGGAATGTCATATCGCTCTGGGTAGCCGCAAAGATATATCCTCCTTCCACTGCTGTCAGCCCGGTTTCATCAGCGGCAGGCTTCAGCGTATTCGTAGCGATGAATCCCGTAAAACCTTCCGGACGGTATGTCAGCACCTCCGATGGGAAACTTACATTCATTGCTACCGGCTGTCCAGGGCCGTACGGAATTTCCAGATTCGTACTGCCGTTCAGCTGCACATTGAAGTTATACGTCGCACCATTCGAAATGGTCAGGATAGCCGAACGATACACACGCGATCCACTTGGGAAAGTACCGTCAGCATTCAGCTGTGACGAAACTCTCAGATATGTGTTGCAGTCGGACGACTGCGTTACCATCGGTATCACCACGCCTTCAGTAGCATAATTTTCTCTCAATGATTCAGGAACCGTATACGTATAATAATATCCCTTGTTCGGATCCCAGATAGGCTCTGCACTCAAGTCCTGCCCCGTAATTTTAGGCTTCATCTTGGTAATGTCCATATAAATACGCAGCACTTCGTCGGCAATCGGATTGACAGGCGTTGATTGACCATCGTAAAACTTGAAGTGCAGGTCAAACTGCTGTCCGGCAGCCGGAGGAACCACTACCGAGGCCGAATTGCTGGTAGCCCATTGAAGTTTATTACCTGTACCAACTGTACCAAGAGCAATACGATAATTCGTTTTATCTTTATTCATGTAAATCAGGCTTCGCACGGTAGTAAACGCTTCTGCCTCCAGGAAGAACTCGATGCGCGGATCTTCGCCTGGATTGGGCGCGTAATTATCAATCAGCGTCTTGAAGTTTACACGGTGCAATCCCGGACGATTTACCGTATAGACATACTTGTGTGGCCAGTCACGTTCATAGGTCGTTTCTACTCCATTTTCCATGACCGTAAACTTACATTCTTCCATTATCACATCCAGATAAGTCTGCTTTCCGTCCATGTCCACATTTGTTCCATCATCATCGAACAGGTTGCAGGCAATCTTCACGTCGAGCGGGAAAAGCTCTTCCGGGAAATCGTCCGGAATGGTAAAGGCAATCGCCACCGGTTCACCCGACTTCATCGGCAGACCGGAAGAAGTCCATACCGGCGTAAACGAGAAGTTCGACAGCGAAATCAGCTTCACCGTACGCACAAACTTGCCAGCCTTGATCTGCAGGATGCCGTACTGTGGATTTCCGATGTTTGTCGGTACAATGGTAATGGTTCCCGTGCCCGGATTTTCCCGACTGCTTCCCTGCGTAAAGTTATTGGTGATTTGTGCCTCGGCGATACCGCTGTTCTGCACCCACGTCACTTCAGGTACAATGCCGGAATTAGTACCGTCGAACCACTGGTATTCCAACTGATATACTCCACCCGTAGCCAGCGAACTCCGGGTAATGATACGAGTTGTTTCTCCCACCACGGCAAGAATGCTGCTTCCGTCGGTAATGGCAGGTATTGTCTGGTCGATAGATACCCATATATTGTTGGCTGCCGCACCGTCTACAGCCTCTTTAAAGGTGGCATACCCTCCATTGGCAGGTATTCCTTTAAAGTTGACTACATAATCATAGTTTCTTAAAATAGGCAACTGGTTACCCTTTTCGTCCACCAGCGCTATCTTATAGTAACGGTCGGTCGACTGCCAGTTTCCGTCATCCGCACTGCCACCGCTTGTATTGATACGGAAAATCAGATACATCGGATCGTCCACATCGTTGGCATGTTCGAACACAAATTGTCCCACACTACCGCCTCCAAACTGCGAAACGTCCGAAGGGTCAACAGCCACCAGAATATCCTCGTCGGCACACAGAGTAGGTTCCTTGATGTCAGACGCACCATTGAAGGCAAACGGATCCCCCGTACCTGCATTCCGGTTGAACGGAGCCACCGTACCCCGCGAATACTGATTCATGATAGCCATCCCCTTGATGCTCAAGCTTGTGCCACCTCCTTCACGCACATAGCGGATACGTGCCTGGTTGCGGAACATACTTACCGTACTGCCCGTCCCCTTAGCAAAACTCGTCAAGGCATTTTCCGAGTCGAAACTCTTGTATCCCCAGTAGCAAAGCAAGCCCGAAGTTGTGGTAAACTGCGGAATCACCTCCGTATCCATACGCCCCAGATTCGGGGTATCTTCAAAATCGTTCACATTCAGGTTGGCAATGAAATGCAGATGACGTGTAGCTCCCGGTATGGTAGCCGTAAAGCTTCCGCTTATATAATCCGCCGAAGAGCCTGTTTGAGTAACTTCAGCCTGCACACGACCGATATAGTGGCGATACTGGTCGAAACAGAACAGCCACAACGAGTGAATACCATAGCCGTCAGGGTCCACCGCACGCGTCTGAACCTGCGCCATATCGGGTATTTCGGTATTGAAACAGAGACGCACATTTCCGTCGGCATCTATTCCTCCCGTCGGTCTGTTTACCAGCACATCATCCTGACAGGCCGCAAAGACTACAGCCAACAAACTGAGTAATATATATTTCAATCGTTTCATAACAGACCTCCTTTATTCTTTATCTTCAACAATAGGTTCATTGGCTTGCACGGTACGGATGCAGCGGATGTAGGCTTCGTCTTTAGTACCCTCAGTACCTTTTTGAGTTTCGTAAGCCTTGCCTGATGCCGCCCAATAATACTTTCCGCCCAGCACTTCATCAATTACCGAACCTGCAGTATTCTGATACTTGTCAATAATCTCTAATTCCGCTTCCGTCGGCAACCGCCAGTCATCATACACCTCTCCTGCAAGAGATTTCTCGGCATACTGCTTGCAATGCTCTTTAGCATCATTAAACCGTTGCGGATAAACCGTACCCAGCTGAGAAGCTATCATAAAGGCAGGAGCTACCAGTTGGTTGTTTTCCGGTGAACTCTCTGTATATCCATCTTTATCCATCGCAGGAACAGAAAGCACATACTCATTGGAAGTCTTGGTTATACGAACAAAATACATGTTGTTGTTATCGTTACCATTCTGACGAGTGCCTTTTTCAGCTTTCCAGTTGGAGTATTCATAATATCCTTGACCCCACCATCCTGTACTAACCCACCACGAGTCTTGCTTAAAATTATAAGTATATATTTTATTTTCGTCCTTATCATACACCTTGGAACTAAAATTATTAGCCGACGTAACAGGTCGATCCAAATCCTTATCAAACTCGGCCTCCCAGTGCACAACTCTTCCGTCGCATATGTTATCCGTACGGTACGAATACCATCCCGGCACAGTCACGATATACTCCAGCGGATACTGCTTTACCGTAAACTTCTTGCTCAGCCCCTGTCCGTTGGTCACCTTCACCTTGATGTAGCGGATACCGTTATTAGTAGGTACGTCCGAATTGATCGTCACATTGCCAAAGTTACCTGCTGCAGGGTCTACAGAAATGCCATAACGCCCATAACTGTAACTTGAAATAGTCTGCTTAGTTCCATACTTGTCGTAGTAATACACTTCTTCAATGCTGGCTGTCACCGGCGAAGAAGAAGTAAAATACTGTTCCTCCGATTTCTCAATATTCTTCATGATGATCTCATCCTTCACTACCTCCAGATAGTTCAGGTCACCATTATCCACATCAATTGTCACCGTTGTCCACGGTATCACCTCATACTTTGGTGTCAGCTCTACCGGAACATCCAGTTGCGGCTGACCCATACGGTCAATCGTTACTTTCACCCGGTAAATGGTATTTCGGTTCAGCTGATGAGCCGTCGCGTCTCCCAGACGAACCGGTATCTTGTAATAGTTGGAACCTTTATGTTCCGGTTGCGCTCCCTCCTGCTCCGTATAGCTTCCGGGCATGTTCAGCAGCACAAATGTTTCCTGCAGCACATCGCCCCCCCAGTCAGTGGGATAAGTGTAAAGCACCAGCTTTGCGGTACGCTTATCAAAATCCTTTTCCGGCGCGGCAACCATCGGGTCATTCGCTTCGTTCCCGGCAATGCCCCGATCGGTAAAGCTTTCTTCCTTGTCGGCACGCAACAAGCTACGCGTAGCATAATTTCGCAGGCTGCTGTAAAATCCTATCGGCTTAAACTTAGCTTTAAACTCATCGCTGAAAAAGATGTTCACTTCTACCTTGGCAGCCAGTCTTTCCATCGGCACGGAAATTGTATATTCGTCCTCCTTCGTCTCGGGAACAAAACCACTGCTCACTCCGCTCATGGCAAAACGCTTGCCCGTATAACCGACAGTTCCAGTTCCTATGTTTGCTCCTTCCAGCTTCCAGATGTCTGCATCCTCATCCACGGCACTCAGCAGACCGTCCAGTGTCCTAACATCCTGCAACGACGTACTGCCTCCGTGAGCGTTCGCCACGACATAGATATCGTACATTGCGCCGGGACCTTTGTCGAACAATTGTGCATTGTTTTTCCAGTTGCCGGTAGCAATCACCGCCTCTGTCTTTCCGTCGGTAAACTCAAACGAACGGTAGCCGTCAGGAGTTCTCGCCCCTTCACTATTGAAAATCAGCAGCTGTGCCTGACTGATGGTATTTTCATTCAGGGCATCATTGCCCGCTTCAGTAGCTCTCGACAAGACACCGGGAGTTTCCAGACTGATAGTCAGGCCTTCAGCCGGCTTTACTGCCGGAGCCAGATCGTCATCAGCTGTACATGCCGGCAACAACCATGCCAACAAAACAACCATGCTATAAACTAATCCATGCTTTTTCATATCTCAGCCCTCCTTTATTCTTTAATAGACACACTTTCCGTCAGTCCGTCGAACTCAGACTCGCTGACCTGCCGTATCTCAATCTCTGTTTCTGTTCCCGGGAAGCGGTATATGCCGTTTTCCTCCGGATTGATAACCTGAATACCTTCGCTCTCAGTTCCTCCGAACGGCTGTTCCACCGTAATATACAGCTTCACGCTCCTTGTAACCGTGGCATCATAGCCATGCTTCGGTTCCACTCCAAAAGTGACTATCTCCGCATCCTCGCCTCCATACCCCGAAGTTGTTCCTGTCAGGTCAAAGTCGACCGTATTCTCCAGATGAACATTCCATCTTACTCCTTTGGGAGACAACATCTTGAACGAGAAGGCTGCATTCCTGTCCGCTCCTGCCACGGCAACCGCCTGTTTGTCGGCAGTAAGTTTCACGCTACCCGCCGATGCCGGATTCAGCAATCCGTTGAACTCGGTAGAAAAGTCGAGTGCCGCGTCGTCCACCGTCCAAGGGCTCACCGTAAGCGCCACCTTCAGGCTGTTGGCTATCAGCGAGACATTCACATTCAGCTGCTGTCCGGCTTCCAGCTTCTTCAACTCCTCATCGCCTATCTTAAACACCACCTCGTGTGTCTTGCTTCCCCAAGTAGCCGTAAGCTTGTAAGTATTATCACTTGTCCACGGATACAGATAGCGTATGTACGGCGACGCATCAGCTACCTCGCCGACAGGTACTTGCAGCGTACCCTCGTTTCCAAACTTAACCGTACCACCACCTGCCGTACTTTTCGGATAAGAGTCTGTATAAATATCCTTGAATAAATATCCCTGATTGGCAATACCCGATATCGCAACATCCGTCAGACTGACAGGCTCTCCTGTCTGGTTATCGAAATTCAGCACTACTTTGACAAGCGGGAAAAGCAGGTACATCGGAGCCTTTTTCTGCTCATTCGGTCCTACCGGGATAGTCTTGAAAGCTGCCTGAGGTATTTTACTCAAAGCAGGGTTATTGAAATCTTTGGTAAGAATACGTGATTTCAGCGCACTTAAACTTACGTTCTTTCCCTCCAGACTTTCCCCGCCAGTCAGGAACGCATCCTCATTGGCAATGGCATAAAAGTCAAAATTTTCACCATCCTTATTGACAGTCAGCTCCGAAAAGTGAATGACCTTCTGCGTTTCGCCAGGCTGAATGTCATAGCTCACATTATAAATGATATCATTCGTACCACTGCGCGCCACAATTACACGCAGTTTGCGCATTTGTTCATTGTCCAGCAGGTTTCCGGCAGTAACATTATCCGAAACACGCGTAGTGAAAGTCATCGTGACCGAAGCCTTCCCTCCCACAGCCGGATCGCCATCCTTTATGCAAGAAACAGAAAGCAAGGCTACAGCCACTACAGCCACTGCCAGCAGACAATATGTTCTAAAATGTTTTCTCATAGTATGCTCCTCCTTACATTACTGCCAGTCTGGCTCAATATCTTCTACATACCATTCGGGAAGCCTGATACTTACTCCCACCTGATCGAACACTATCGATATAGGCAGCAGCGCCTCCTGTTTGGTTACATCAATATCTTCCCGGTATCTGTTCAGGTAGTTGAGGATATTTCCTCTTACCAGTTCCACACCAGTATTTTTATCTTTCAGCACCAGTTGGTGTGCACACGTCGTCTCGTCCAGACTGGTTTCATGATCCAGCCGGAACAGAGCAAAGTCACTGGTATGATAGCAATTCTTCTCTGCATCGTAAACCAGTTCCGGATAAATGGTACCCTTCACCTCCGTGTTAATTTCATTCTCGAACGAGGTCTGTGCATTCGAATTTTCAAAACTCAATTCATACGGTATGTCGGCACGGCTTTGCGGAGCAGGCAGACCGTAAATTTCCACTTCGGTATCTACGTGCGAGCTGTACAGCGTCACCGTATCCCGATACATGACACCTTCCTGATCAGGCATAACAAACTCTTGCTGACCCATATAGTTGTCATCATGATTAATTACATTTCTCGAATCATCATTCCAGAACGGCGACTGGATATAAATATCCGAAAGACGGTCGGCATATATATTTTCTACAGCCGTATGGTCGTAGGCATTTCCTATTGCCACTACTTTGTAACGTTTTCCATACTGTAACCGGAACGACGGTACAGCATCAAAGTTCTTCAGCTCGTCCTGAGTGTAATGGCCGACCCCCATAATGTGTCCGCCCTCATCGAAAACATACAGGTCTACTTTACTCATGTACTTATATAATACGTCCGTATCACCATCTGCCAGATACTGGAAATAAATGGTGACATTATCACAATCATCCAGATCTTCCTTGACGCAACTGCTCGACAGGACGAAAACCGGCAGTGCCATCAACATTATTTTCAGAAACTTTATCATATTCGTTCGTATGAATGTTATAAAACTGTATGTTTTAGGAATAGAGTCTGGCGGAATCATCCGCCAGACTTTAATTATAGAGAAAAGAGGTTATTTAGCCCAATCAGCATCGATGGTTTCTACTGTCCATTCAGCTTCTTCAACAGTTACTTCTACGCCATACAAAGTATTTCCACCTTCGTCACCGATGATGTTTTCATCTGTCAGTTTAGCACTTGTAATGCGGTAGATGTGTCCCGGTTCAAACTTGGTAATCTGACCACCACCATTTTCTGATGTCTGTTTATAAGATGTAATCATCGCATAGCGAGGAGCTGGAAGCGGACTAGTGGCATCTTGTGACTCAGATTCACTGAAATAAATCTTGAATTTAGGAAGCTTATCTGCACCGTCAGCACCATAGAAATAGTAAGCGTATGCCTTACCGTCAGTTTCCGGCCATGTCTGGTTGGCAGTCAAGAAATCAGTTACAGTGGCTGCATCTTTCAGAATAGCTGCAGTACCAGTACCGTGAGTACCGTCATAACTATAATCTGTAGGAGCACCTGTTGCACATGGGAACGCACCGCTAGCATAAGTTACACCTGCGCCTGTAGCATATACATTGTCCAAATATACACCGGCAATTTTCAATGTTTTATAAGCACAATCACCAGTAGCGTGAGTATCAGTAATATGCTGAATGCCTGACACTTCCAGACGTGCTACCGGAATAGCCAGCTTGACTGAAGCTGTATACAGCTGATAGGTCTTGTTTTCATCACCTGAGTTAGCACCTGTTTCATAATCAGCACCACCTTTATCACCCGGAGAAGCTGTAGTACTTGATAAAGTAATATCCGTTTCTCCTACTTCACCATAGGCAGGAACTCCAGCCGGTTCACTTGTAAATATGGTAGGAGCATCATCCGCATAAGAAGCTTTTCCACCATTCATAGAAACCGTAATCTTTTTAGGTTCTTTTACATTCCAGAATGTAACCGATGACTGTTCAGCCAATTCTTCAGTAGACAATTTAATTGATCCTGAACCAGTAGTAGCTTCCAATTTAATTGTAACTTCACCTGTGACAGGCACACTAGTAGCTGTTGTTCCATCTACTATCGCTCTCGACATCGAAGGACTTACAATATTAATCGTCACTGCACCAACACCGTCAGGCAACTGAGTGTTGTCTACCACTTCTTCATTTGAGCAGGCAAACAAACCCAAACCTGCAAACGCCCACAATAAACTCTTAGAAAATTTCATAATACAAAAATTTAAAAGTTAATACTCTCATATCTAATTATTCTCATTTCATCTGTTTTCCTACTCCGCCATCAGGTCCAGATACGCCTGCAGCGCCTTCAGGTTCTCTGCAGCAGGAGCATAGCCCGCTTTGGAAGCCCGTCCGAACGCTTCAACCGCCTTTTCCGGCTGACCGTTCTTCACGTATGCCGTACCCAGCATGTTCAGCAGCGCACCGTCCTGAGGAGCCTTCTCCAGCAGAGCCACTGCCTCGCCGGCACGCTGCGCCTCCAGCAGCGCCAGTGCCGCATTGTTTACCGCCGTTACGTCCTGCGGATAAGTCTTCGCACCCGTCAGCAGGCAGTCGATGTACTGCGGCGTACCCTTGCCGTAGCTGTCCGCTACCTTGTGAATCTCGCTCACGCTCATCAGCTGCGGGCTCTCGGTTATCATCTTGCGCCCTTCCTCTATGGTAAAGTGACGCACGTTATACTCTATGCGGTACTCGTTGCGGCGCACCGGAGCATACACCTCGTTCACCAGCTTGGTATATACCGCTGCCGGCACCAGCTTCTTCAGTTCCGCCTCGCAGGCATCCTTGTCGTCGCCGCAGCCATCTATCAGCTGCAGAATCTCCTGCTGCTGCTCCAGCTCCGTATGGCGTTCCACCTCCTTGCGCAGTGCGTCCCAGTCCTCGCCCTTCCACGCTACATGGTACAGCGAGCGGTCTATTCCGTCCAGATCGCGGCGCACATAGTCGGTAAACGCCTGCGCACGCCGTTTCGACAAGTCCATGTTGTATTTCATCGTACCCTCGGGCGACGCATAACCCGTTACGTAAATGCCTGTAATCGTGAGGTCGTGATTGTCGCGCACCACCTGAAACGACTCCTTCACCTTCGCCAGTTCCGCGCGGTTCTGCTTGTAAGCCGCATCGATGCGGTCGCTGTTCTGGCGGAATTCCAGCCGGGCCACCCTCGTTTCCGAGCGGCGTTTCACCTCTTCTTCCTTCGGCTCGATGAACGGAGCCACGTACACCGGATTCATGGCAGGGAATATAGTGCCTCCGTAAGCCGTTTCGCTACCCTCTTCACACTGTGCACAGCCCGTGACGTATGCCCGCAGCTCCACGCTTCCGTCTATCATCCACCGCTTGAAAGGCACCGATGCCTCGTACGAAACCGTCTGTTCCGAACCGTTGTCGCGGCGCACCACCAGCAGCGCGTCCTCGTTGAATTCTTCCCCGTACAAGACACGTGCACGCTGCTGTACCCTGTCGCGCGTCTTTCCGTTGATGACAAACGGAGGCAACTCCTGCTCCATGCTGCCGTCGGCTGCCACGATGACAGGCACCACCCGCAGCGAATGCTGTCGGTTCATCTTCAGGTTGTCCAGCCCGATTTCCATTTTCACGTTCGCCTTGCGGTCCGCCGTTTTCGTCACCTGCGGTCCGTCGATGTTCACCGCCTCCAGATAAGGTACCTGCGCCCCTGCCGAAACAGCGGCAAACAACATTGCTGCAGAAAAGATATATTTCTTCATCGTACGTTCCTCCATCATTTAATTATGTAAATCAACGATACCGCCGCCTTGGTCAGCCCGAAGTAATCCTTTGTGTCGGAGCCTCTCCACTCGCCGCAGTGCGGACAGTCGTACATATCATAGTCGGCACGGATCCATCCCGCCCCGATTTCCAGTCCCAGGTTCCAGCGGTTTCCCAGCACGAACTGATAGCCGTAGCCCAGTCCCACGCCGTACATGTTTCCCTGATACCGGTAATCCTTGAACGAAGGAAAAATCTTCAGGTCCATATCTGCCACGTTAAAACCTCCGCCCAGTGCATGAAGAGCAAGAAAATGTCCGTTGAAGGCTTCACAGAACCAGTACCGCGCTTCCGGTTGTACCAGCCAGTGCTTCATCTTCCGGTCATCACCTAAATTAAAGGGATTATAGTTTCCCGAAACATCAATGCTCCATTTGGGAGCTACCCGAAACTCAGCCCCCACATTCAGCGTTGTGGTTACATCATAAAGAAGGTTTGTCTTGACCGCTATTTTCTGGGCTGAAACGGACATACCTGCTATCAGAAAGGTTATTAATGCAAACAGTTTTCTCATAGTCCTTTGCTCTTAAGTTTTTACGTAGTGCAAAGTTATCAAATGCTAAAATACTGTCAACAAAAATTAATTTCCAATCTGTCGTATGAAAAGGAGGAAAACAGTAGAAAAGATTACCAAAAAATCATAACAACCGTATTTACAATAGATTACAAGAACAAGAAATGGACAATATAAGAAGAAAATTCTACGTTCTATTTTTACATTTTATTACGAAATAGATTAGGACTCATACCATATTTATCCTTAAACAAACGATAAAAAGTAGACAAATTAGGAATAGCACTTTGTTCAGCTATTTTACTAATAGGCCATTCGGGATTCTCGTGAAACAGCTCGATGGCATATTCCAGCCTCAGGCTGTTCAGGTAAGCAGCCAGATTGGTGTTGCCGAACTCTTTCAGCACACCGGCAAAACGGTTCTTGTCCACTCCCATGATACGCGCATACTGGTCGCGCCCCAGACTATAGTCGAGGTAAAGTTTCTCCTGACGCACCTTCTTGTCGAAAAGGGCAAACAATTCCTCGTTCGAAAAGCGCGAAAACGCCCCCTTTCTGGGTACTTCCGGCACTGCCTGCTCCACTACCTCTTCCGCAGCCTTTTCCTCCTGTTTGCCGGTATCGGCTGTTTTCCTTCCGGCATATTGTCCCTTTTTCAGCAGATACTGGTGCAGCACCTTCAGCTTCTCCAGCTCCACAATCCGAATACGCATCTTCCCACCTTTCCGCATGAAGCCCCCCAGCGCCAGCAGCGACAGCAGCAATAGACCCGCCAGCACACCGAGCCAGATAGTCTGTACGCGCAACTTCTCCTCCGTTTCCTCCAGTTCCTCCCGGGCAGCCAGCGCATTAAACAGGTCAGTGTTCTCCAGCAGATAGTTGCGCTCGTTATTCAGCCGTATAGCCTGCTGGATAGACATCCTGCGCTTTGCCACCGCATAAGCCTTCCGGTAGTCGCCTACCGCCTCGTAAGCTACACACGCCTGCTGCAGGAGCCGCTCATACGAAATGTTGAGCGTATCACGCCGGTCCATCTCCCTGACGTATGCCTGTGCGTTCACGATAACCTGATCGTAATTCTTCATGGTAAGCAGGTAGTCGTTTATCTCCAGACGTCCCACAAGGGTTTTCGAGAAATGGGTACCAAGAAACAACTCGTAATACTTCTCATCCTCGAATTCCTTCCCCAGCATATGGGCAAGAAAAGCCACCTTGCTGTACAGATAGCCCGACTGGTTGTCGCGCCTCAGTTCCGGCAGGCGGGAAAGCAGCTTGCTCCGTTCCAGTCCTATCTGCCATGCCTCAGCATACTTCCGGTCGCTGATGTAGTACATCATCAGGAAACCATACGTATGCGACAGGTAGTAAATCTCGGTTTCCGATTTTCCTCCTTCCAGCAGCTTCTCCGCACGGAATGCACATTCGTATGCCTTCTTGCTCAGGCTCAGCCTGCGGTACAGATAGCCTTCGGACAACAGCATGCCGGCAAGCATGACATGATCCGAAATCGAAGTAGCATACTCCTTGCCCTTGCGGATGTAACGGGTAGCCTTGTCCAGCGAAAACGCAAAGACCGACGCCTCCGCCAGTATCATAGATATCCGACGGTACAGCACGGTGTCCGATTTTATTTCTACCGAATGATAGGCTTTCTCGGCACTGTCCAGCGCCCTTCCAAACATCGACAGACGGAAATAAGCGCACGAACGGATATACTCCAACTGATACGACGGGTATTGTGCCTTCTGCTGTAGGCTGTCAATCTGCCTCAAGGCTACTTGCGGAAACAAGTAAGCCTGTTCCCGAAGATCAGTCAGCCTTGAAGCAGAATATCCAGCCGCAACAACAAAAGACAATATGATAAAGAGGAAATATCTCATTTTTTATCGTATTTTTACAATTTTATTCTAACAAAATCGGTGCTGTAAAATTATTTACACCTCAAAACTACAAAATAAATTAATAAAGGCTCTTTCTTCAAAAATAAAATTATTGTAGTGTAAGTAAAATTGTCTTAATACCAATAATCGAGATTGACCTCTTTTTCTTACGGTTCTCCCAGCCCCCTTACGATCACCTCCACTTCCGGCTTCAGGAAAAACTTGCGATGCTTGTCGTGTCCCAGTGCCGCCAGACCCTCGCGGATGGAAGGACAGCGGTACATCCACCGGTACAAGTTGCGCCGTGCCGTCTCCGGCGAACGGTTCGGAAAATACAGGCAAGCCAGCTCTGCCTTGCCGTAGATACGCAGACGGAATGTTCCGTCGGATTCATCTTTTTTCATCGTACACCTCACTTTTTACGTCGTACCACCTTCTTGTGCGGAGCCACCCGCTCGAAGGCCAAATCGTCCATCATCTCCTTCAGTACGGTGCCCGGACGAAAATGCACCCATACCTTGCCCAGCATCGACGGACGGAAGTCGGCCTCGCACTTCACGCCCTCGCTCTTCACCCCCACCTGCAGCGAACCGATGTCGCCCAGACGAATAATCTCCCCGTTGCACAGCCCGTTGCCTATCTCCTCCTCCAGCGCCGTGAGCACCGCCAGCGTGTCCGCCTTGGTCACCGTGCAACGCTCCTGAATGCGCACCGCCATGTCGGCCAGCGACACCACCCCGCGCGCCTGAGCCCGGGCGTAGTACGTCACCCCCGCCGAAAGGTCCCGCGGATCAACGCGCGGCACCACCGAATATGTCACCGATCTTTCCTTCATTGCCTTTCTCCTTATACGATTTTCCCGGTACAGCCACATGCACGCCCTCGAACTCGCCGATTTTCGTCATGCTGGGATTGTACCCGTAATACACTTTCCCCGTCGCCCCGTTACGATGCTTGGCGAGGGTAGCGATCCCCATTCCCTTGGTCGAGCAGCCCGTGTCGGGATCCACCCGGATGTGATACCGCTCCGGACGGTGCAGCAGAATCACCAGATCGGCATCCTGTTCTATCGCCCCGCTCTCGCGCAAGTGACGCAGTTCCGGACTCCCCGCCCGATCCTCCGCCTGACGGTTGAGCTGGCTCGACACGATGACCGGACAGCCCAGCGATCGTGCCAGCCCCTTCAGCTTGCGACTGCACTCCGCCACCTCCTGCTCGCGCGTACGCCCCGGGTTCACCGTGGCAAGCAACTGCAGATAGTCCACGATGAGCAGCCCCAGCTCCCCCTTCGCCCGCAGCGACTTGGCGATGACACACAACTGATCGACGTTGATGTACGGCGTATCGTCCACATGCACCGGCAGCGCACACATCCGTTCCGCCGTGCGATGCACATCCTCCACCTCCTCCGCCGTGAGCTTCCCCTGCCGGATGCGCAGCGGATCGGCACGGCTCTCCGCCAGCACCATGCGCTCGCCCAGCTCCGAAGCCGTCATCTCCAGCGTGAAGAACACCACCGGCACCCCCGCCATCGCCGCCTGACGCGCAAAGAACAAGTCGAGTGCCGTCTTTCCGTCCGCCGGACGCGCCGCCGTGAAAATCAGGTTGCCCGGCTGCCATCCCCCCGTCATCTCGTTCAGGCGCTGCAAGCCCGTAGGCACCCCCGTGAGTCCGTTCACCGACAGCTCCTGCCGGCGGTCCACCAGCGCCACCGTGTCCTCCATCACCTCCGGCATGGGGTGCAGGTGATTCTCCAGCGGCGAGTCGTCGAGCAGCGCCCCCAGTTCCCGCTGCGTGCCGATCAGCACGTCGTACACGTCGCACGTCATGTCGTTTGCCGCCGCCAGCTCCCGCGTCAGCACCTCCACCAGTCGCCTGCGCAGAAAGTACTGGAACAAGATGGTGCAGTGATACTCCAGATGCGCCGACGTAGCCACCTCGCCCGCCAGCTTCGCCACCGCAAACGGACCGCCCGCCTCGTCCAGTCGTCCCGAAGCACGCAGTTCCTCGCACACCGTAAGCATGTCCACCGCCGCTCCCCGCGCATACAGTGCGCTAATCGCCTCGAACACCGCCCGGTGCGCCGTAATGTAAAACATCTCCGCCCGCAGGCTCTTCAGTGCCGTCGACTGTGCCGTCCGCTCCAGCAGACAGGCTCCTAAAACGGCTCTTTCTATTTCTTCTGCGTAAATCATTCCCCCTGTAATCTTTAAAAATAATTTTACTGTTGTTTTTCTAATTTTTGAAGTAGTATCTGCTGAGAATCAAGCTGATGCTTATTCTCACGCTGTATCGCTTGAAAATCAAACCGATACATTAGTGTTTCGCTTTATCCGGAGAAGCACCGCCGGCAGAACGAGCATCCCGCTTTTCGGAGAACCTCTTCAAACAGAACTCCCACAAAGAACATTGCTGCTGATTGCACGCTTCGGCTTTTCCGCGATGCTCATTCTCACGCTGTTCATCTTCACAACCGCCCGCTTCACGCCGCCCATCTTCAAAACCTCCCGCCTCACATTGCACCGCTTCACGTCGTTCATCCTCATAACGTTCCGCCTCACATTGCACCGCCTCACGCTGTTCATCCTGCGCTGCATCGCCTGAAACTCAACCCGATGCATTACCGTTTTGCTTTATCCGGAGAAGCACCGCCGGCAGCATGAGCATCCCGCTTTTCGGAGAACCTCTTCAAGCAAAACTCCCGCAAAGAACATTGCTGCTGATTGCACGCTTCGGCTTTTCCGTGATGCTCATTTACACGCTGTTCATCTTCATGCCGTTCCACTTCACGCCGCTCATCTTCATGCTGTTCCATCGCAAGCCGTTCATTTCCACGCAGCTCATCTTCACATTGCACCGCCTCACGCTGTTTCATCGCAAGCTGCTCATTCTCACACCGCTCCGCTTCAAGCAACATCGCCGGTAATTGCTCCGTCCGTTTTCGTCCTCCCCTGCGCCGCAACACAGAAACCAGTTTTCCATAGCCTTTCCGAATCCTCGGAAAACAAATCTTTTTCATAGTCAGATCATCCAATTCTTACATCCGGTACCCCTCAATTGATCACGAAACTCTTCATCAGCAGATAGTTGAGCGCCGACCTTGCCCGATCGATGGACGGCAGCAGACAGAGATACATCTCCATGTTGCCGATAGCCTCCTCCCGCTCGGCCAGCGTCAGCTTGCCCCACGCCTTGCGCGCCGCCTCGATGTCGAGTGCGGGCTGCTGCGTCAGTGCGTGGTACTGCTCCCAGAACACATCGAACGACTCGTCGGTCCGGCTCTTGGGACGCTCGCCCGACTTGCGGCTCACCTTCAGGTGGCACAGTTCCTCGTAATACAGCAGTTTCAGCTTCGAGCCGTGGGTGGTGTGCGCCGTGCTCACCACCCCTTCCAGCTCCAGCCGGGCAATAAAACGCCTCGCTCTTCCCCTGCTCCACCCGAAACGCAAGCTCAGTTCATGCAGAGAATATTCCATTTCCCCCCTTTTCAGCTCCTCCGGTCCTTCCCCCTGATCGCTGAAGCATGCCTTCATAAGCAAATACACATAGGCTTCCGCATCGGTATGCGTCTTGCCGTACATTTCGTCGAACATCGTGTTCAACAGACGCCTCGAAAGCGCCATAAATCCCTGTTTTCCAGGGCCCTTTAACTCCAGACACCTCACATCCTTCAAATTTTTAAAAAGTTATAAACTGCGTAAATCCGTAAAGCGGACCCCCGATGATACCACCAGTGGTACCACTTACCACTTTGATTTACAATTACTTATTCACTGAAGCGGACCACCGATGATACCAGCAACGGTACCACCCTTTCCTTTTTATATTATAAACAAAGATATAATCAAAGGAAGTTTTCCGTTCCGAAAAACATTCCACACGCCGAAGCCCGATTTCGCAACCCGATTTCAACCGCCTCGCGTGTTCCGCCGACCCGAAGAGCCGGAACAGACCACGGAAACGGAACAAACCGGAGGTGAAGGACGCTCTGCCTGCCGAAGCCCGATTTCGCAACCCGATTTCGACCGCCTCGCGTGTTCCGCCGACCTGAAGAGCCGAAACAAAACCACGGAAACGGAACAAACCGGAGGCGAAAGAAATTTTCCAGTCCGGAAAACACGCCAATTCAAAGATTATTCTATCTTTGCCCCCGAAGACTTCAAAACCCGATTACAGACATCGCCGTCCGGTCCGTCAGAAAGTCCGCTTTTAAGCCCCTCCGGCACCGTTACTGCCAGGTAAACCCGCCGGCAGAAAGGCTTAAAAACACGCACGGCAACATCTGCAATCAAGTTACTTCAGTCGATGAATTTCGGTGTTTCTCCGCTTTCTGTGCGTAAAAATACGCACTGAGAGTGTATTAACCTCTGCCATAAACGGCAGAGAAATAGCAAAACCAAACATTATGAAGAATTATGGTGAGATTCATGCACGTACTCTATCGTTCGTGTGAAGTAACGGAAAAACAAAAGAGATTTTTGTTGATAACCCTCAAGCGTTTCCTCGATCGGCAATACCGTTCGGCACGCGTGTCGAAAAGTGAGATTCAGCGCATTACAGGCACAGGTACCCATACCTGTTCCGACAGTCGCAACTACCAGATCAGTACCCTGTATACGTTCTTCCGCGCGATAGAACAGATACACCGGATAAAATTTGAGTACCTCACGCTACTGAGAATCATCGAAAAAAGTATCAACGAAGGAACTGAGCTCGTCATCCACGAGGTAAAGCCTGGAGAAGAAATTCCAGAAGGGAGCCAGAAGCTGCTTAGGCGTCAGACCGAAAAAAAGTGCAGATACTAAAGCGAAGCGTCCCTGATTTTTGAGGAAAACATGCATCGGTCGCTACGGCACACCTGCCGCAGTGCTGCTTGTTGCATCCCGCAAACGGGGAAATTTCTCCCCGAACGCATCTCTTTTTGTGCGTTTTTTGTACAAAATACACGCATGTTTTGTACAAATTTTTAAAAATTCTCCCGACGACCTTTCCACCGGATGCACTCGTCGGGAGAATTATTTTTCCCGACGTGCCTTTGTATAGGAGGTATGCTCCCACAGCCGCATAGGAAGTCGTTCTTCGCCGCAAAGATAGTAAATTATCCATAATAAAAATTCTTTTTTTCGCATTTTAACTCTCCTTTTGACATCCATTTTCCCAGAGCTGAAAGTAAACAGGGTACTTACATTAGCATAGTGCCTTTACGAGGGCATACCTCCTATACAGAAGTACGACGTGCGGGATCTTCCACTTATGGAGATAACAAACTGATTCATAGTGCCTTCAGGCGCTAGGAAGGAGAGAAAAGTACACTCGTTTTTCAACAAAATCAAACCAGGAAACCAACAGGGAAAAAATCATTCAGAAAATAAAATAAATCATAGAACAAAATTATTAATTGTAATTTTTTTTCAATCACAGATTGTTTAAAAATTTTAAGATTATGAAAAAAGAACAGGTATGGCTTTCCCTGCAGACCGTCTACAACAAAGAGCTGCTGGTAGGCGACTATCTCAAGGAGCAGGGCATAGAGTATTATATCCCTATGACATACGAACTTCGCGACATGGAGAATAGCGATGAATGCTGTCGTGTACTCGTACCTGCCATTCATAACCTGCTTTTCGTACGGCACTCCTACGACAACGACTGGTGTAGGAAGTTTGCGGTACAGGCACCTCTTCCCTTGTACTTCCTGAAGAAAGAACGCAACGGAACCGACTTCTGTACGGTGAGCGAGCAGGACATGCAGAACTTCATGCGTGCCACTGACCCTGAGATTCAGGGCACCCGCTTCATCGACTCGGAAAAGCTCCGGGGCAAACGTAGCGTCCCCGTCCGGGTAGTACGCCGCGGTCCGCTATACGGCGTCACGGGCAAGTTCCTCCGCTACGGAGGGCGCCACTACATCGCCATCGAAATGCCACACAGCACCGCCCTGCTAAAAGTCAGCTTCACATGGTGCGAAATCGTTGTCGACCAATGAAATACATCTCCTCCACCATCATCGAATTCGAGCGTCCCGACATCGAACACGTGCCGGCAGAACTGCTGCGCCGTCAGAGTACCCTGCTGCGGGCGTTCTACTACGAGCACTACGACTCGTTCGTGCGCGGAGGAAAATACATCGTACAGTACATTTATTATACGGTAAAGAAAATGCGCAACCTCACCCGTCTGCAACTCGACAAGCAGTACAGCTCCCTGAGCCAGCAGGCGGAAAGCCTCGCCCCCGCCGAATCCGCCGTCCGTTCCGACGACCGCGACGTGGTGGCATACGCCTACGGCACTCCCGCCGACGACTCTCGCCTGTCCGACTGGCTGACGGCTCATCACCTGCCCCAGCCGCTGGCACGCTTTGCCGACACACCGGACACCGACGCAGGCAAACGGCTGGACGAGCTGAAGAAGGCTGCCTTCTACGCCTTCCGCAAGAACGCCCTGCTGGTGGTGGAAAGCATGGACGGACTGATCGCCAACCCGTTGTTCTATACCGTTCTCGACGAATACCAGACGCCCGTATGCAGCCCCGACTTCCCGTGGCTCAGCCGCAAGAACTTGAAGCTCATGCAGGCGATGGCATTGTATCAAACCCAGAAATAACCACAATAAACTAAATATGAAGATAAAAGCGTTATCACTTCTTATTTTTATGGCATGCTCGCCCCTGCTCATGGCGCAGTCGGGCATGACCGACCAACAGGTAT
>ENA-ORSY01000164-ORSY01000164.1-human-gut-metagenome-genome-assembly--contig:-NODE-164-length-73595-cov-5.787191_pt1 | contig 73595 bp, 71 predicted proteins | sample MGYA00242193_ERZ509160 | MGnify/ENA primary metagenome ERZ509160 (study PRJEB26280, sample SAMEA2338670) | human gut metagenome | biome: human gut; feature: human-associated habitat; material: faeces...
TTTTTTGTTGGCTTGGCTGGTAACGGGGGAGGCTGGGAGGACTGGGAGTAATGGGGGGGGGCGGATAAGATGAGACAAGTGGGGCTGATAGGAGAGCCGAGCAGCCCGGCCGACTACAGCCCCTGATGCTGGTGTGATGTTTGGGAGGTGTTTGTTGTGGGTGTTTCGTGTTGTAGGAGGACGTTTTTCGGGATGCTAAAGTGACGTATTGGTTATGTGTTTTTCGGCAAAAACTTATTGTTATGATATATAAAATAAGGTGACTGTTCCTCACGGAGCAGTCACCTCTAATTACTATGATGCTAAAAAATATATAAATATATTCAGTTTATGCTTCTATTGCAGCTACTCCAGGAAGAGTTTTCCCTTCAATGGCTTCCAATAAGGCACCTCCACCGGTGGAGATGTATGAAACTTTGTCGGCCATACCAAACTTATTGATGCATGCAACAGAGTCACCTCCGCCGATAAGCGAGAAGGCACCGTTTGCTGTAGCTTCTGCTATCGCGTCGGCAATGGCTTTGGAACCACCAATGAAGTTGTCGAATTCAAATACTCCGGCAGGGCCATTCCAAAGGATTGTTTTTGCTCCCTTGATTGCTTCTGCAAATGCATTGCGTGTTTCAGGACCTGCATCAAGACCTTCCCATCCGTCAGGGATGTCGTTTGCCGGACATACCTGAGTGTGTGCATCGTTAGAGAAGTCGTCTGCTGCGATACAGTCTGTTCCAAGTACGAGGTTAACTCCGTTTTCTTTAGCTTTCTTTATGACATCAAGAGCTACATCGAGCTTGTCGTCTTCACAGATTGATTTGCCAATCTTGCCACCCTGTGCCTTTGCGAATGTGTATGTCATTCCGCCACAAAGGATGAGATTGTCTACCTTGCCGAGCAGATTTTCAATTATGCCGATTTTCGTTGAAACTTTCGAACCGCCCATGATTGCTGTGAAAGGACGCTTGATGTTGCTAAGAACATTGTCAACAGCCTTAACCTCTTTCTCCATGAGGTAGCCAAGCATTTTATGGTCTTTATCGAAATATTCGTCAATTACAGCGGTAGAAGCGTGTTTGCGGTGAGCAGTGCCGAAAGCATCCATTACGTAGCAGTCAGCATAAGAAGCGAGTTTCTTTGCGAATTCCTGCTGGCGCGCTTTCATTTCTTTCTTTGCTTCTTCGTATGCAGGGTCTGCCTTGTCTATTCCGACAGGTTTACCTTCCTCTTCAGGATAGAAACGCAGGTTTTCAAGCAGCAATGCTTCGCCTGGTTTCAGCTCGGCAGCCTCTTTGTCTGCATTTGCACAGTCTGGAGCAAACTTAACATCTACTCCCAGGTGTTCTGATACGTTTTTAACTATTTGGTTCAGTGATAGTTTGGGATTGACTTTGCCTTTGGGTTTTCCCATGTGGCTCATCATGATGACACTTCCGCCATCAGAAAGGATTTTTTTCAGTGTGGGTAATGCTCCGCGGATGCGTGTGTCGTCAGTTACGTTTCCGTTTTCGTCCAATGGCACGTTGAAGTCAACACGCACGATTGCCTTTTTTCCGGCAAAATTAAATTGTTCGATTTTCATGCTTGTATTGAATTAAAATGAATGTTTTACTTTGCAAAAGTAACAATTTATGTTGACAAATAGTTGGCTGTAAATGATAATTTTATGATTTTTGACATGGTTGCAATATTAATGCAATGTCTGCTTTGCAAATATAAAGGGAAATGATTACTTTTGCAGTCAGAAATGAATATAGATATGGGGATTAAATAATTGTGTGCCGTATGTTGAGCGGCGGTAGTCATTTTTATTGTTTATTCCTCTTAAAAGTGTAGAAAATGAAAGACTGTATTTTAATATTGAGTGGTGGTATGGACAGTACAACGCTGCTCTATGACATGAAAGAAAGAATAGCGTTGGCTATCTCTTTCGATTACGGAAGCAATCACAATGCGCGTGAAATTGGTTATGCAAAACAGCATTGTTGTCGTTTGGGAATAAGGCATTTTGTAATAAAGCTTGATTTTATGCGTGACTATTTTAAGAGTTCGCTATTGGACGGGGCTGATGCCGTGCCTGAAGGCAGCTATGCTGATGAGAATATGAAGTCAACTGTTGTGCCGTTTCGGAATGGTATAATGTTGGCTGTTGCCGCTGGAATAGCTGAGAGTGAGGGGCTGAAATATGTCATGATGGCCAATCATGGTGGTGACCATGCTATCTATCCAGACTGCCGGCCGGAGTTTGTGCGTGCCATGAGTGATGCTACCAAGGCTGGAACTTATCCAGGAATAGAAGTTTTGGCACCGTATACCAATTTGACAAAAGCTGATATAGCACGCCGTGGCAAGCAACTTGGCATTGATTATTCTGAGACATGGAGCTGCTATAAAGGTGGCGACAAGCATTGCGGTAAGTGTGGTACGTGTGTTGAGCGGAAGGAAGCTTTGCGTGAAGCCGGAATTGAAGATACTACGGAATATGAAATAAGTTGAATTAGAGAGAGAAAAACTAAAAGAGAAAATCCAAATGCCGCACTATTGTGTGCCATTTGGATTTTCTCTTTTTCTTAACTTGATAGTCGCTTGGATGTTTAGAAGTTGTAGTAAACACCGAGCATGATGTTGTTACCGTTGAAATTCATGCCCCAAACGCTTGAATTGTTATTGTCATTCTTCTGATAGCCAAGGAAGCCGACATGAGCTATAAGGCTGAACTTGTCAAGTTTCAGTTCGATACCAGGTTTCAAGCCTATTGACAGTTCATCGTCTGCACCATTATAATGCCTGTAGCCAAATCCTCCGTCGCAAAATACATTGATGAGTTTTGTGTGCAGGAACGTGTAACGTGCATAGGGGTTGATTTCGAATGTTTTTGCCATACGCTCCAACGCGAAACCGTTGCTGTTAGATGTAAAACCATACTTTGACCAACCGAACATAACGCCTGCAGCCCAATCGTCGTTGAACTTGTAGCCAACTTCTGGCAGGAGGCTGTAAACTGTTTCATCGTGGTCGTTTACTTCGTAGCTTGCGATACCAACGTTGCCGCCTACATAAACCTGCGCGCTTGCACATACCGCAAACATTACGGCAACTAATGTCATGTAAATCTTTTTCATAAAATTCCTTTTTTATTAGACAATCATTTGGCTCTGTGTGAGCCTTAAACCGGGGCAAAGGTATTAATTAAGAGCAAAACGGCAAAATATAAAAGCCTTGATTTGATTAAATACAGTAAAATGTGTTAAAAGTTTGGAGCAATAGAACAATTTTAGATACCTTTGCAGGTCAAATTTTTTAATATTGAAATTAATATTCCCAAAATGAGGAGATATGCTCTTTTAATATTGTTCATTATTACCTGTTCGGGTATTAGCTCTCAGACATCCGACTCTTTGATAGTTGATGAATTGCGCAAAGAGGGAGTGTCTTTTTCTGATAATAATTCAGTTGCCCTGTTGATGAGCGGCCAAGAGAAGTTTGACGATATGTTTGAAGCCATCCGTCAGGCCCGAAGCAGCGTACATCTTGAATATTTTAATTTCCGTAACGATTCCATTGCTTCATTGCTTTTCAAGCTGCTTGCGGACAAAGTGTCACAGGGAGTTGAGGTTCGTGCGCTGTTTGACGGGTTTGGCAATGACTCGAATAACCAGCCGTTGAAAAAAGAACACCTTGACAGTATCCGCTCAAAGGGCATAGAGATTTACGAGTTTGACCCAATACGTTTCCCTTGGGTCAATCATGTTTTCCACCGCGACCATCGCAAGATTGTCGTGATAGACGGGAAAATGGCTTATACAGGCGGAATGAATGTCGCCGATTATTATATAACGGGTACGGAGCAAGTCGGTGAATGGCGGGATATGCACTGCCGTATTGAAGGGGATGAGGTCAACACGTTACAAGCAATATTCCTGAAGATATGGAATAAGGTGACGGGGCAGAATGTGCATGGTGCAAAGTATTTCCGTGGTTATCATGGTGCAGATTATATCACCGGGCTGAAAAAAGACACATGCAGTACTGCCGGGAAGAAATTAGTCGGCATAATAAACCGCGAGCCGAGGACAACCAATGGCATAATAAGAAAATTTTATACAGAAGCTATAAATAATGCCCAGGACAGCATAAAACTGGTAAATCCGTATCTTACCCTTAACAGTACGTTGAAACGCGCGTTGCGCAATGCCGTAAAGCGAGGGGTAAAGGTTGAAATCATGGTTTCAGAAAAAAGCGACATCCCGTTAACTCCCGACTGTGTCTTTTACAACGTCCACAAGCTGATGAAGCATGGGGTGGACGTGTGGATATACCGTAATGGTTTCCATCATACAAAGATTATCATGGTTGACGGCCGTTTTTGTACTGTCGGAAGTGCCAATCTGAATGCCCGAAGTTTGAATTTTGATTATGAGGAGAACGCCGTGATTGTTGACCCTTGTACGACAAAAGAGCTTGACACGATGTTTGAACGTGACAAAAAGCATTCATTCAAGCTTACCGAGGAGGTTTGGGACGAATGGCGCACACCATGGCAGAAATTCGTAGGCTGGTTCGCCCATCTGCTTACCCCGTTCCTTTAATGTAGCGTGTTCTTTTTACTCTTCGGCCAAAAGGTCTGCCATAAGCTGGATGTCGATTTTGCTTATGCCGTGGTCTGCAAGTATGTCCATGTCGTTAGAAAAGTCGTCGTCGATACTGTTGCATTTTGCATCCTTGCATTTCTTCATGAATGTCTTGAAGAGCATTGCAGCTTCGCTTGTGTTCCCCATGAACCACTGGCAGTAACCGGCGTTAAGCCAGTCGCCGTTTTCAGCTTCGTCACTGTTCATAAGACGGTTGTATGATTTTTGTGCCTGTTCATATTTGCCAAGTCCCATCAGTGTCCAGGCAAGCACACGTATTACATGTATCGAGTCAGGATGCTCGATGTCGAGCTTGTAAAGAATGTTGAGGGCTTCTTCATATTTCTTGGCCTTTGACAAAGCGATGCTGTAGTTTAAGGCGAACGTGCTGTTCCCCGGTTTTGATTGCAGCAACATTTTATAATGCATTGCGGCACTTGTATAGTCGCCGCATTCGAAATATGCGCGTGCGAGCAGTGACAATGCTTTTTTGTTATCGGGTTCAAGCCGGTTCAAAGCCTTGAAATATCCTGCCGCTTTTTGTGGATTGTGCTCAAATTCAAGTTCATATAATCCGTGCGTAAGCAGGCTTTTAGGATTTGTCTGGTCGTCATATTTGGCCATGATGGCTTTCAGGGCGGTTTTATTCTTGTGCTTTATCAGGAAATAGCACAAGTCCGGGTATGTCGTTGTAATGTCTGTCCCGTTGAACACATCATCAATGACAAACAAGAATTTGTTTGTCGCGAAGGGATTGACAAGCTGTCCGCGTTGTGGGTAAAGGCGGAAAAAACGGTACATGTCCTGTAATATTGTCCTTCTTATGTATGCTGGGCTTTTCTGCTCTTCAACGCTCATTGCCGGCATGACGGCCTCCCTCGTGTTAAGCATTTCCTTCATGTTTTCAGGCAGATGGGCTATTACCGAAGATATGGCAAGGGTGAATGAGTATTTGTCGCTGTCACAGAATGGTCCGTTTTCGAGGATGTTTGAAACCAGCGACATGCTTTCCATTTTATCGATTGTCGATGATATTTCAGGATTTTCGATATAGAACGGGCAAAACCAGTTTGCCGCCTTGTAGAAAAAGGGAAAGCGTTTCATCTGCGAGAAGCCTCCGAAGTAAATGTCGGAACCGGCTTTTTGCATATTCATCATTTTTTGGAAGCTTTCTTCCATTTTTTCCATTGCGCGGTCAGACGCTTCCGGGTCGAATATGTCTTGCATCGGGTCGTCTTCTTTTTCCTGTATGCCGAACCTTGTTATTTTGAGGTTGTTGTTTTTAATCAGTTCGGGCATAATGTCACGTTGTATAGTGTCATTGTCCTGTTCGGCATTTATGCAGAATATCATCTGCTTCTGCAGGTCGGCCAGCTCGTCAGTAACGCCGGGGCATTCCATGGCTTCGGCCACCTTTAGTTTTACCTTTTCTGCTTGCCTTGTGTCTGCAGACAGGGCGAACACCCAGCCAATCAGTGCTTTCTGGCGTACTTTCTCGTCGGTTGCTTTCAGGTAGACATCTATCAGCGTGCCGAATTTGTTGTCGTCCATGTTGTTCATCGCAGCTATTGTTATTGCGCTGACGAGCATTTGGGCGTCTATGGTGTCGATTGTTGGCGACAATATCAGGCTGCTGAAGAAGTCCTTGTCGTTTCCTGTCCAGCTGTCGGACACGATGATGCTGCAGAACAATGCCTGGAGCATGTCATTGTGCCTGCGGTACAGCTCTTTGCTTTTTTCTGTCTTTGCAGGTTCGGCTTCGAGGCTCAACATTGCTGTCTCAACCACGAAACTTTCAAGTTCTGGCTTTATTCTATCACTTGCCAACGGCGTTTTTGCCGACTTTTGTGACATTTCAGTGAAGAACGGGACTGTATGTACAAGCCATGCCATGCGTAAGTCGCATGCAAGACGGTACAGGCGGTCGGCGATATTGTTGAATATTTCGTTTCGTTGTGGGTCGTTGAAGCCGCGCCGCATGAAGTCGAGCATCAGGCTGTAGTCGCCTTCGACACTTTCCAGCTCGCTGTTGTGGGCGAGTTTTGGGTTGCCGCTTATAAACGAACGTATGGCTCTGATGGCGTTGCCGAGCTTCTGTTGCCTGATATATTCAAATATGTCGTTTAACTGTTTTGTCCCATTGTCGTTCATAATCAGTTGTTTTTAAGCCATTTGTCAGCCGTGTCAATGTCTTTCTGCCGTGGCGCTTTTGTATGCTCGAATTTAATCTTTGGCAGCGCATTTAGCGTTTTGTCGTCGATTTTGTAATATTTGTTTATTTCCGACGCATAATATTTCAGGCCGTGCTTGTTGATTGAATCGCACGCTGCGTTGTATCCTTTGATGAATTCTTTTAGTTGTTCTTGCCTGCGGTTGTCCTTCATGGCCTTGCTGTTGAAGGCAATTACCCCCAGCTTTACGTCCTTGTCTCGGCTGTCCATCAGCACCGGATTCTTGTACAGGCGGGCAGTGGTGGCCTGCGGTTCGGGCAGCAACACGGCGTCCATTTCATTGTTGAGAAGCATTTGCAGCCTAAGGGCTACATCGTTTATCTGGATTTTGAACACCATGTCCCGGTTAAGTTTTGCGCTGTCCACTGCGTAGTCGGCCAGCAAGGCCGTGGCAGAGAAGCGCGTCATGGCCAGCATTTTGTCGTCAAGCTGCGAGAGCCTTCTTATTCGTGCCAGCCTGTTGCTTATCAATTGCCAGTATGTGTTGGTAGCTGTTACATAGTCGAGCGTCATGCCTTGGCTTTTTATATGCTGCCCGCGTACCAGGTCGGTTACGTTGCCTTCGATGCGTCCGCGTTTAAGTGCTTCGTCACAGTCGATTTGCGACATGAATGTAACGAGCCTGATATCGGCTTTCGCAGCGTCGAACATTGAACGTTCCTTGGCGACATAAATCGGAAGGCAGTCCAACGTCGGCAGAACTCCGATTTTCAACGCTGCCGAGTCTTCCCTGCGCAGCCGTTCCTGTTCGGCCTTGGTCTGCCGTTTCATTTCGTCGTATGACGGCCCGCACCCCACCGTCGCGAAAACGGCTGCCAGTAATATGAATAATGTATATTTGAGTTTCATACGTCAGCATTATTAAAAAGGGCAGCCCTGCGTTGAAAACACGAGTCGCCCTTCAGAGTTTATAAATTAATGTGCGATATTAGTCGTCTGTATTAATGGTGGTGCAAAGTTAATGATTTATTTTGTAACTCAAAAAAATATTGTTACTTTTGTAAAACAAAATAGGGGCGTACGGCAGGGTGCCAAGCCGTCATTGAAATGGCCTTGTGCGTCGTCTTACCGTAGGCGTCGTGGCTGTTCATCATGTAATATGTCGTCTTTTGTCATGTAAAAGGCCGTCTTTTGCCGTGTAAAAGGCCGTCTTTTGTGGTGTAAAAGACGGCCTTTTGCAACTTGTTGGTTTACAGTCTGTTATGCAGGCTGCCGCAAAGGCGGTTTTTACTTGTGCCCGTATGGTTTTCCGCCCGTGTTTTTCTTATTAAAGTTTGTAAAGACAATGGCAAAAGACAAGATAGCTTACGTCTGCTCGAATTGCGGCCAGGAGTCGTCAAAGTGGATTGGCAAATGCCCCAATTGCGGACAATGGAATACGTTTAAGGAAATAAGGGTCGCAGCCGACAACGGTCAGGCCGCGGCAGCATCAGCCGCCGCTTCAGTGCGTGGGAAGGCGCGTCACGACAAGACGCGCCCGCTTTTCCTTAGGGAGATTTCGGCTAAAGACGAGCCGCGCATTGACATGCACGACGCAGAACTGAACAGGGTGCTCGGTGGCGGACTTGTTCCCGGGTCAATCGTACTGCTCGGAGGAGAGCCGGGTATAGGCAAGAGTACCCTTACGTTGCAGACAATCCTGCACATGACCGACCGCCGCATTCTGTATGTTAGTGGTGAGGAGAGCGCTCACCAGCTGAAGATGCGCGCAGAGAGGATAGCCCATGAAGGTGCGGACAACTGCATGATATTGTGTGACACGTCGCTTGAAAGCATCTTTGCGCACATAAAGAACACGTCGCCTGAAATCGTTGTGGTTGACTCCATACAGACAATCAGCACCGAAAGTGTGGACAGTTCGCCGGGCAGTGTAGCCCAAGTGCGTGAATGTGCGTCGGCTTTGCTCAGATTCGCAAAGTCGAGCGGCACGCCGGTAATACTTATCGGGCATATAAATAAGGAGGGAACGCTGGCCGGCCCGAAGATACTTGAGCATATAGTAGATACCGTAATCCAGTTTGAAGGCGACCAGCACTATATGTACCGCATACTCCGTTCCGCTAAAAACCGTTTCGGCAGCACGTCGGAATTAGGTATTTACGAGATGCGGCAGGACGGATTGAGGCAGGTTGAAAACCCGTCGGAACTGCTGCTTACCCAAGACCGGGAGGGCTTGAGCGGTATAGCAATATCGGCGGCAATCGAGGGCGTGCGCCCGTTTCTCGTCGAGACCCAGGCGCTTGTGTCGTCGGCAGCTTACGGAACGCCGCAGCGCAGTGCCACAGGTTTTGACCAGCGCCGCCTGAACATGTTGCTTGCGGTGCTTGAGAAACGCGTAGGGTTCAAGCTTATGCAGAAAGACGTGTTCCTGAATATAGCCGGCGGATTGAGGGTGACAGACATGGCGATGGACCTTAGCGTGATAGCTGCCGTGCTGTCGAGCAACGTAGATACGGCTATTGAAAGTGACTGGTGCATGGCCGGCGAGGTGGGTCTTAGCGGCGAAGTGCGTCCTGTAAGCCGCATCGAACAACGTATAACAGAGGCGGAAAAGCTTGGTTTCACCCACATGATTGTGCCCAAATACAACTTGCAGGGGCTTTCACGGAAGAAGTTTGGCATTGAATTGGTACCTGTCCGCAAGGTTGAGGAGGCGCTTAGGGCTTTGTTCGGCTGAAACAGTGATGGAAGGGCCGCCGGTAAACATAAATGTTATACGTCAAAAGCCTCCGCAGTACATAACGTACTGCGGAGGCTTTTGACGTATAGATGCAGGCTTCCTGATGCTTGTCTGCTATTGTTTGCCGTTGCTGTTACCGTCAAGTTTCTGTGCGATGAACGACCTAAGCTCTTCTCCGCGCAGGCCTGCCGTGAGCACTTTGCCCTTACTGTCAACTATGATTGTAAACGGAATGGCTTGTATGCCGTATATCTGTGCGGCGCTGTTATGCCATCCCTGAAGGTCTGAAAGTTGCGTCCACGTCATGCCCATAGTTGTGACCGCATTGCTCCATTGCTCCTTGTCTTCGTCCAATGACACGCCGACAATGCCCAGCCCTTTGTCCTTGTATTCATTATATGTACTTACGAGGCTTGGCATTTCCTGCCTGCATGGGCCGCACCAACTTGCCCAAAAGTCAACGACTGTAAGCTTGTGCTTGGCAAACTCGTCGGTTACAGACACGTCTTTGCCATTGATGTCTGCCATAGTGAAGCTTATAATCAGTTCATCGCTGCGGCTTGCCGTGTCCTGAGGAGCTGCTGCCGTTGTCTCGTCCTGGCTGCCTTTGCCTTGCGTCTTGCCAGGCTGGCATGCTGTAAGGGCAATGACTGCAACTGCGGCGATGGCGTATGCGAATCTTTTTTTCATGTCTTATGGCATTAAACCAAATACTGCGAACTGATGCTCTCGTTGTTTACAACGCGGCGGATAGTCTCTGCGAACATGTCGGCTACTGACAACTGTTTCACCTTCGCGCAACGGTTTGAGTAGGGTATGGAGTCGGTAAACACCATCTCTTCCAGTGCGGAGTTCTGTATTCTTTCGCTCGCCGGACCGCTCATGACGCAGTGTGACGCACAGGCTCTTACGCTCTTGGCGCCAGCCTCTTTCATTATGTCGGCCGCCTTGGTGATTGTTCCGGCTGTGTCAACCATGTCGTCGATTATTACAACGTTCTTGTCTTTTACGTCGCCGATTATCTGCATGCTTTCAACAACATTGGCACGTGCGCGTGTCTTGTTGCAAAGCACGAGCGGACAGCCAAGGTATTTGGCGTATGTGTTGGCGCGTTTGCTGCCGCCGACATCGGGAGATGCGATGACAATTTCATCCAGTTTGAGGCTCTGCAGGTATGGAAGTATCACGCCTGAAGCATACAGGTGGTCAACAGGAACATCGAAAAAGCCCTGTATCTGGTCGGCGTGCAAATCCATAGTAATCAACCGGTCGATGCCGGCAACGCGCAACAGGTCGGCTACCAGCTTTGCGCCGATGCTTACACGTGGTTTGTCCTTGCGGTCCTGCCGTGCCCATCCGAAATAGGGAATTACTGCGTTGATGCTTTTGGCCGATGCACGTTTGGCCGCGTCAATCATCAACAGCAGCTCCATCAGGTTGTCTGAGTTTGGGAATGTGCTTTGAACAAGGAAAACGTCGCGTCCTCGGATAGATTCCTCGTAAGAAACAGCGAACTCACCGTCAGAGAATTTTGTTATGAGCAGATTGCCCAAGGGGCAACCCAAACTGTTGCAGATTTTTTCCGCAAGGTATCTGGTATTGGTACCAGAAAATACCATGAAAGAGTTTTTCTCACTCATTTTTATTGTAGGTGTTTTTATGTTTTGTATTCTTATGATACAGCTTTTCTCAGCTTGTCAAAATGGTTAATAAGTTCCTTATAATCGAGCTGGCTGTGTATGTCGAACTTTCCCCACAGGTCGCCGCATGCCACAACGCCGCCAAAACCAAGTTCCTTGGCTTCCTTGATGTTGTCCAGGCTTACGCCGCCGAATGCGTAGACATGCTTGTCTATCAGTCCGAGCCTAATGGCGTCGTCAAGCATTTTGCTGTGTTTGCCATGCGCTCCGAAAGTGTTTCCAAGGAAAACGTATTCGCCTTTTTTTTTCATTGCGCATAAGTCGTTTATGTCGTGGCAAGTAAAGCTGAATTTTCCTTTGTAGTCTTTGGGCGGCTCCTTGCCTTCGTCGTCGATGTGTATTCCTGCCAGTCCGTATTCGTTTTTCAGGTAATAATGGTCATGTACGGTTATTTTGCCGTATGTCATTTCCGGAAGAAGCGAGAGCAGGCGTTCCGAATACATAGGCGAAGTTCCGGGCTTGCATAGGTGCAGGTGCTCCATGCCTTCCTCGAAAAGGGCCGTCAGTATCTTGTCTTCTTCTACAAAGAATGTAGGTTGGGTCATTATAACGAGCTTCATCGCTTATTCTTTATTTTCAATGCAAATGTATAAAAAAAATGATAAACCTACAATCTATTGCTAATAAAAGTTGTTTCACATTGCTTAAAACGGTGTGAATATGGTGTTGTGGAATACCACTGCTGCCAGTTTCCGTTTGTCCTGCTCCCATATCCGGCCTTTGCCATACGTGTGTTCGGCCGGTGCCGCTGCGGTATTTCAGCCGGGTTGCAAGACTATTGCGTATCTTGTTGATATTCAATGATTTGCGAAATGTCGTCTTTCGTGCTCTAAAAGACCGTGTTTTAGCGGATGAAAGGTGGCTTTTTACAAGGCAAAAGGCCGTAAGTTGGCCGGGCTTGCAATTGTGGTGGAATGGTTAAGTGGTGTGTCATTCTGTTTGTTTAAAGTCTTTTCAAAATACTAAAACCGGCTCTTTTCTTGTTCGGCGTTACATTTTTCAACAAATATCCATATTTGTTTTGGAGTTATGAAAATATTATTTACTTTTGCAATTGCAAACTCGGGTTTGCAAAACCTTGTGTGAACAACATGAATAAAGATATCAGGCATAGTGGTGTTGTAGAGGACGTTACTGCTGAGCTTACGCGTGTGCGCATAGTGCAGTCGTCTGCGTGTGCATCGTGCAAGGTCGCAAGCCGGTGCCATGCGTCGGAAAGCAAAGAGAAGACTGTGGATGTCCTCGGTGACTACACCGGCCTGTGTGATGTCGGCGACAGCGTTGTCGTTGTAGCCTCACAACGTGCCGGGATGTTTGCCGTAACCTTAAGCTCTGTCGTCCCCCTTGCGTTGGTGATGGTTGTGCTTGCTGTCGTGTTGGCTCTTACCGGAAGCGAGCCTGTTGCGGCGATGTCGGCGCTGCTTTCGCTTATACCTTATTATATATTGCTTTATTTCCTGCGTGACAAGATTAGTTCACGGCTGACGTTCAGGATAGAGGTGTAGGGCGGCGGATAAAATCGTGTGTGATAAATAACAACTAAAACAAATACAAAACTTATGAACTTTATTCTTATTGCGGTAATTGTTCTTGGAGGCATTGCGCTGGTTTCTGCAGTCGTGCTGTATGTTTGTTCCAAGAAATTTGCTGTGCATGAAGACCCGCGTTTGGCGCAGGTTGCGGAAATCCTGCCTGGTGCCAACTGTGGAGGATGCGGCTATCCCGGATGCTCCGGTATGGCCGCCGCTTTGGTCAAGGGAGCCGATGCCGGCTCGCTTGAAGGCCTGTATTGCCCGGTAGGAGGAGTAGGCGTGATGGGGCAGGTGGCCGACTTGCTCGGAATGGCCGTTGCCAACACCGAACCTAAAGTGGCCGTTGTGCGTTGCAACGGAACTTGTGAAATGCGTCCGCGCATAGCCGAATACAACGGCTTGCGCACGTGTACGGCTATGAATTCGTGCAGCGCTGGCGAGACTGCCTGCGGTTACGGATGCCTTGGTTGCGGCGACTGTGTAAAGGCATGCGCCTTTGGGGCTATAACGATGAACCCCGAAACGGGGCTGCCGGAAGTTGATGAAGAAAAGTGTGCAGGCTGTGGTGCTTGTGCTAAGGCTTGTCCGCGCCATGTCATCGAGTTGCGGAAAAAGGGTCTGAAAGGCCGCCGTGTGTATGTGCGTTGTGTCAACAAGGACAAGGGCGCAGCGGCTATGAAGGCTTGCAAGGCTGCTTGTATCGGTTGTGGAAAGTGCGAAAAGGAATGCAAGTTTGATGCAATAACCATTGAAAACAACTTGTCATACATAGACCCCGACAAGTGCCGGATGTGCCGCAAGTGTGTAGAGGCTTGTCCGACACACGCAATTATTGCTGTGAATTTCCCTGCGCCAAGGCAAAAAACATCTGAAGGTATGCAGGAAACGGTTAATGTAAAACCTAAACAAGAGGAGGTAAAGGCATGAAACTCAGGACGTTCAGGATAGGTGGTGTTCACCCGGAAGAGAACAAACTTTCGTCGGAAGCGGCTAAGCAGGGAGCAAAACTTCCGCAGCAAGCCATATTTCCGCTTTCGCAACATATCGGAGCGCCTGCCAAGCCGGTGGTGAAGAAAGGCGACAAGGTGAAAGTCGGAACGCTGTTGGCCGAGGCCGGCGGATTTGTTTCGGCGCCGGTCTACTCGTCTGTGTCAGGTACGGTGCAGAAGATAGACGAAGTTATTGACGCTACTGGTTACCGCAAGCCGGCAATAATAGTAAAGGTCGAGGGCGATGAATGGGAGGAAAGCATAGACCGTTCAGACAAACTTGAAACGCTTGACGCCCATCCGGAACTTACGCCCGAAGAGATTATAGAGCGTATCAAGAAAGCCGGAGTTACCGGAATGGGCGGAGCTGGTTTCCCGACCTTCATCAAGTTGTGTCCTCCGCCTACGGCAAAGGCCGAATGTGTGATATTGAACGGTGTGGAGTGTGAGCCTTATATAACATCGGATTACAGACTCATGATAGAGCACGCGGACGAGATTCTTGTCGGTCTCGAACTGTTGATGAAGGCGGTGAAGGTAAGCAAGGGCTACATCGGCATAGAGGAAAACAAGCCCATGGCGATAACTTTGTTCGAGGAAAAGACCGCCGGCAGGAGTGATATTGAGATTGTTCCGTTAAAAAAGAAATATCCTCAGGGCGGAGAAAAGCAGCTTGTCGATGCCGTGATACGCCGTCAGGTGCCTGCTCCTCCGGCAATTCCCGTTAACGTTGGAGCCGTGGTTCAGAACGTAGGTACTGCCTTTGCGGTTTATCAGGCGGTAATGAAAAACAAACCGTTGTTCGAACGTTATACCACCGTTACAGGCAAGAAACTTGAGAAACCCAGCAACTTCCTTGTGCGAATGGGTACTCCGATGATTGACCTTATCAACGAGTGTGGCGGTATGCCTGAAGGTGACAACAAGCTGCTGGCAGGTGGCCCGATGATGGGCAAGGCCCTAATGTCGGTTGATGTGCCTATTTGCAAGGGTACGAACAGTGTCACCATTCTGAGCGGTGACGATGCCAAGCGCAAGCCTGTGCAGCCTTGCATCCGTTGTGCGAAGTGCGTAAGCGCTTGTCCTATGGGGCTTGAGCCTTACCTCTTGGCTACAGCAAGTGCGCTTCATGATTGGGAAAAGGTTGAGGCTGCCGGTGTTACTTCGTGCATAGAGTGTGGTTCGTGCCAGTTTACGTGTCCTGCACACAGGCCGATGCTTGACAATATACGGCTTGGCAAGAGTACTGTTATGGGCATAATAAGGTCGCGGAACGCGAAAAAATAACAAACTTCTTAATAAATGTTTTGCTGTAAGGCAGTATAAAATATAACAATAAAATGAGCAAATTGATAGTTTCATTATCGCCACACGCACATGGTACAGACAGTGTGGAGCGTAATATGTACGGCGTGATAATAGCCTTGGTGCCGGCATTGCTCGTGTCCTTCCTTTATTTCGGTTTAGGTTCGGCTGTTGTTTGCGCGTCAAGCGTGGCCGCGTGCGTGTTCTTCGAGTGGGCGATAACAAAATATTTGTTGAAAAGGCAGCCTACGATAACTGACGGTTCGGCCATATTGACCGGCCTGTTGCTTGGTTTCAATCTTCCTTCCAACTTGCCGGTTTGGATAGTGATAATAGGCGCGTTGGTTGCAATCGGTATCGGCAAGATGACTTTCGGCGGGTTGGGTTGCAATCCGTTCAATCCTGCTTTGGTTGGCCGTTGCTTCCTTTTGGTCTCGTTCCCGGCGCAGATGACCTCGTGGCCGGTGGCTGGACAGCTGACTTCTTACGTTGACGCGCAGACTGCCGCGACACCTCTTAGCATTATGAAAACGGCGATAAAGACAGGCGATGCTTCCGTTCTCGACCAGCTTCCGAGTTCTTTGTCGTTGCTTCTTGGCGACCCGGGGTTGAACAACGGAGCCGGAACGATTGGCGAAGTGTGTGCGCTTGCATTGCTGATAGGCTTGGCTTACATGCTTTGGAAGAAGATAATAACATGGCATATACCTGTAAGCATCCTTGCAACGGTGTTCGTTTTCAGCGGACTTTTGCACCTTGCAAATTCGGTTTATGCAAATCCCATCGCAACATTGCTAAGTGGTGGACTTATGCTCGGCGCAATCTTCATGGCAACTGACTATGTAACATCGCCTATGACGCATAAAGGCCAGCTGATTTACGGCGTGTCGATAGGTTTTCTTACCGTCATAATAAGAAATTGGGGTTCATATCCAGAGGGTATGTCATTCGCTATTCTCATAATGAACGCACTGACACCGCTCATCAATACATATATTAAACCGAAACGTTTTGGCGAAATCGTAAACAAGGGGGGTGGAAAATGAAAAAGTTGGAATCTACCATAACAAACATGGTTATTGTGCTTGTAGGCGTGGCATTGGTGACGGGAAGCATCCTTGCTTATGTCAACCATGTGACCGAAGAGCCTATAAAACTGCAGGCGGAGAAGTCTCTTGCCGACGGTATAAAGGCCGTTATGGGCGGAGTTGAGCTTACCGTTGCCAAGGAGGACACTGTGAAACAGACTGCCGCAGGCAAGGAACTGACCTTTGTAATACATGAAACTGTTGGCAAGGACAGCAAGCCTATCGGTGCGGCAGTAGAGAGTACGACCGGCGGTTTCGGCGGAGATTTGAAGGTGTTGGTGGGTTTTGATACTGACGGCAATATCCTCGGATACACCATCCTGCAGCATTCTGAAACCCCGGGGCTTGGCGCAAAGGCGGATAAATGGTTCCAGAAAGAAGGAAAAGGATGTGTTGTTGGCAAAAATCCTGCGGCTGACAAACTTTCAGTTAAGAATGACGGAGGCGAAATAGACGCAATAACCGCCTCTACGATAACAAGCCGTGCTTTCCTGCTTGCTGTCAACCAGGCATATCAGGCGTATAAATCAATGCCTGTTGACGCGCATACGGGTGCATCGGGCAAGCATTGATGAATTTTCATTTAACTTTAACTGTAGATGCAATGAATTACATAAAGATATTGATTAACGGCATAGTCAAGGAAAATCCTACGTTTGTTTTGCTCCTTGGCATGTGTCCTACGCTGGCCACTACCACGTCGGCGATAAACGGGCTGTCGATGGGTCTGGCTACAATGTTTGTGCTTATATGCTCAAATCTGGTAATATCTCTGATAAAGAACCTTACTCCGGACATGGTGCGCATACCTGTTTTCGTGGTTGTGATAGCATCGTTCGTGACAATTCTGCAGATGCTCATGCAGGCGTATGTGCCCACAATATACGCCACTCTTGGTCTTTACATACCTCTGATTGTGGTAAACTGCATCATACTTGGCCGTGCGGAGGCTTTCGCCTGCAACCACGGCCCGGTGGAAAGTCTGTTTGACGGAGCCGGCATGGGGCTTGGTTTCAGCATTGCTTTGACATTGCTTGGAGCTGTGCGCGAGCTTCTTGGCGCAGGTTCTATATTCGGTATCGCACTGTTGCCGGAAACGAGCAATATGCTGCTTTTCATTTTGCCTCCGGGTGCGTTTATAACTTTGGGGTATTTGATTGCAATAATTAACAGGTTTAAGAAGGCATAGTTTATGGAATACTTATTGATTTTCATCTCGGCGATATTTGTGAACAATATTGTATTGTCACAATTTTTGGGCATTTGCCCGTTCCTTGGCGTATCGCAGAAAATATCGACTTCGCTCGGCATGGGTGCGGCTGTGGCTTTCGTGCTGACGCTTTCTACCATCGTGACATATCTTGTGCAGATATACATCCTGAACCCTATGGGACTGCAATACCTGCAAACGATAGCCTTCATCCTTGTTATCGCGGCGCTTGTGCAGATGGTTGAGATAATATTGAAGAAGGTTTCACTGTCGCTTTACCAGGCGTTGGGCATTTACTTGCCACTGATTACCACCAACTGCGCGGTGCTTGGCGTTGCGATACTTGTCATACAGAAAGACTTTTCGCTTATTCAAAGCGTAGTATATGCTTTCTCTACGGCAGTAGGATTTGCCGTCGCGTTGGTTGTCTTCGCAGGAATACGGGAGCAATTGGCTATGGTTAGCATACCAAAGGGGATGCGTGGAATGTCCATAGTGCTTGTTACAGCCGGCCTTTTGAGCCTCGCTTTCATGGGCTTTTCCGGTGTGGACGGCGGTTTGAGAAAACTTTTCGGACTTGAATGACGGTCTGATGCCGTGTAAATAAGTGAAAGGCAAAACTGCAGGCAATGACGGATGGATATATCAATCCAAGTTACAAAAGCCTGCAGCTTTGCCTTTTTTGTTGTCACAATCAGTCATGTTTTCATCATACTGCACACTTTTTTACCATTTATTTGGCATTTTATCTTTTTTGTACATATATTTTTGAGCGGATGCTAAAATTTATATAGCTTTGCAATCAATACAAACATTCTTATCACAAGACTTATGAAACAGACAATTTTAGTAACAGGCGGAACCGGGTTTATTGGTTCGCACACAGTTGTAGAGCTGCAACAAGCCGGATACAATGTCGTCATAGTAGACAATCTTTCAAATTCAAGGGCTGACGTTGTTGACGGCATTGAGAAAATCACAGGCGTGCGTCCGGCGTTTGAGAACGTTGACTGTTGCGACTTTGCGGCGATGGACGCCGTGTTCGCAAAGTACAAAGACGTTAAGGGTATAATACATTTTGCGGCAAGCAAGGCCGTGGGAGAGAGTGTGCAGAAACCTCTGCTTTACTACCGCAACAACATTACCAGCCTGCTTAACATGCTTGAGCTGATGCCTAAACACGGAGTCAAGGGCATAATCTTCTCGTCAAGCTGCACGGTGTACGGGCAGCCGTCACCGGAAAACCTGCCCGTAACAGAAGAGGCACCCATACAGAAAGCCTTAAGCCCTTACGGCAACACCAAGCAGATAAACGAGGAAATAATACAGGACTACATACACAGCGGTGCGCCGATAAAGTCGGTTATTTTAAGATATTTCAATCCTATCGGCGCACATCCTACGGCCTATATCGGCGAATTGCCTAATGGAGTGCCTATGAATCTCATCCCATTTGTAACGCAGACAGCTATCGGCATCCGCAAGCAATTAAAGATATTCGGCAATGATTATAACACTCCTGATGGGACTTGCATACGTGATTATATTTACGTTGTTGACTTGGCCAAGGCTCACGTGAAAGCAATGGAGCGCGTGCTTGAGAATGAAGGCACTGACGCTGTAGAGATATTCAACATCGGCACAGGGCGAGGGGTAAGTACGCTTGAGGTTGTCGAGGGTTTCGAAAAGGCTACAGGAGTAAAGGTTGACTGGGAGTATGCGCCGCGCCGCGAGGGTGACATTGAGAAAGTTTGGGCTGACCCGACCAAGGCTAACACCGTGTTGGGATGGAAAGCGGAGACAAGCCTTGAAGACACTTTGCGTTCGGCATGGAAATGGCAGCTGAAGCTTGACGAGGAATCGAAGGGCGGAAAATAATGTTTGTGATGTCATTTATCACACTGTTGCAGGGAAAAGGCATTTTGCTTTTTCCCTGTTTCTTTAAAGAAAAAGCATACGTTACGTATCTGCCTGATGCACAACGTGTTGCATTTTACGGCCTTTTGCTTTGTAAAATGCGGCATATTGCGTGGCAGAATACGGTCTTTTGTATGATGAAATACGGCTTATTATAATTTGGCCGTGCGGCCTTTTGTTGTTGACGGTTGCTGATGCTTTGGTACGAAAGTGTTTGGTAGAATTGCGGCAATGGAGATGCACGCCAAGAAATGACGGCTTTTGTTGGATGGAAATCAAAGCGGCACGGCAATTTTTATTGCCGTGCCGCTTTGATTGACTTATTGTTTCCTTAGCTTTTTACAATCTTGTTGTGTTCAGGGAACACCACCGTCGGTTTGTAAGTCTTGGCCTCTTCAAAATCCATCAGGGCGTATGCTATTATTATGACAGTGTCACCAACTTGGCACTTTCTTGCCGCAGCCCCGTTCAAGCAGATGCATCCGCTGCCACGCTCACCTTTGATAATGTATGTTTCAAAGCGTTCGCCATTGTTGTTGTTGACAATCTGGACTTTCTCTCCAGCTATAAGGCCGGCCGCGTCCATAAGGTCTTCGTCAATTGTGATGCTGCCCATATAGTTGAGGTTGGCTTCCGTAACCTGTACGCAGTGCAGCTTGCTTTTTAATACTTCTATCATCATGGCTTTTTCAACTTTTGTATTTTATGTGGTCTATTAGCCTAACCGGCCTTGCTCCGCAGTAAACGGTTATGCAGCCTACAACATAGTTGGTGTCGTTCCAATTGCTTACAGGCTGCAGGCTGTTGCCGTCAACTATTTCGAAATATTCCACGTCAAGTCCTTTTACAGCGTTTATTTGATTTACCACATGGTCATGTGTTTCTTTCACTGTATGTTCTTTTGCGAATTCTACGCTTTCCTTTAGGGCCTTAAATATGTTTGGGGCAATCTCTCTTTCATCGGCTGACAGCAAAGTGTTGCGTGATGAGCGTGCAAGACCGTCAGTGTCGCGTATGATTGGACATTCTACTATGTCTACTTTTAATCCTAACGACCTGACCATAGCTTTTACCACTGCTATTTGCTGCCAGTCTTTCTCTCCGAAATAAGCCCTGTCCGGACGTACAATGTAGAAAAGGCGGCTTACAACCTGACACACTCCGTTGAAGTGTCCGGGACGATGTGCGCCTTCCATAACGGTCGATATAGGAGGAAATTCAAAGTGCCTTGTGTCGGGAGTGGGGTACATTTCTCCGACAGACGGTGCAAACACATAATCTGCGCCTACGCTTTCGAGCAGTTTGCAGTCGGCTTCAAGGTCGCGTGGATATGAACTTAAGTCTTTCGGGTCGTTGAATTGGGTCGGATTGACGAAAACTGAGACAACAGTGATGTCGTTTTCTTTTACGCTTTTTTTTACCAAGGATGCGTGCCCGTCGTGGAGTGCTCCCATTGTGGGGACAAGCCCTACGCTTCTGCTTTTTTTCCTATCGTCGAACAAAGTGTTTTGAAGTTCGGCTATTTTGTGAAAAACTTGCATGATGTATAATGTTTCAATGCTTGTAGAATTGGCGTGCAAAATAACAACAAATTTCTTAAATAAAGAAGAATAATAGGGAAAATATGTTGTTAAGAAAGCCCTTTTGCCTAATAAACGAAAAAAAATACTCGTTTTACGAAGTTTTTTTATACCTTTGCAAGGATTAAAATAAACATCATGAAGGCAAAGAAAGTATTATTCATAAATCAGGAAATCACTCCGTATGTTCCGGAAAGTGAGATGTCGCATTTAGGTAGAGTACTGCCGCAGACGATACAGGAAAAAGGATACGAAATACGGACTTTCATGCCTAAGTGGGGCAATATCAACGAGCGTAGGGGACAGTTGCATGAGGTGATACGCCTGTCAAGGATGATGCTTATCATTGACGAAACCGATCATCCTTTGATAATAAAGGTGGCATCGATACCGTCAACAAGGATACAGGTATATTTCATTGACAATGAGGATTATTTTACAAAACGCCTGATGGCTTTTGATGAAAACGGCAATGAATATGATGACAATGGCGAAAGGGCTGTTTTCTTTGCGCGTGGAGTTCTTGAAACTGTCAAGAAGCTGCGTTGGACACCTGATATAATACATTGTCAGGGATGGATGTGTTCGGCTATACCTTTATATATAAAGACTGCCTATCATGACGAGCCTTCATTTGCCAATACCAAGGTTGTGACTTCTTTGTTTTCGGAAGAGTTGCATGGAGACCTTGGTGCAAACTTCAGGAACAGCATAGAGTTTAGGGATGTAAAGCCGGAAATACTTGACGGCTACGGTGAAAACTTCAGTTTTCTGGATTTTGAAAAGCTTGCCATCGATTATTCTGACGGTGTTGTCAATGCGGGCAGTAGCGTAAATCCGGAGTTGATAAAGTATGCCGAAGGAAAAGGCTTGCCTGTTTTGGTTAATCCTGATGATGAAAGTTTGTGTCAGGTATATGAGGATTTTTACGATAAGGTATTGGAAAGGTAAATAAAGAAAAGGGATAATTTTTATTGTTCATAAGACTTAATCCAAATGAAAAAAAGGATTTTATTGTTCATCGCGGCATTTGTGTCTGTAATGTTCATGTCGTGTGATGATACAACAGGTACGGTTGGTTCTTCCTTGACTGACGATATGGATATGCTTGAGGTGTCGACAGATACATTCCAGGTGACATCACGGTCGATTGTCGCTGATTCTGTATTGTCGCGTAACACGACAGGATATCTTGGCATAATCCGTGACCCGGAGACGGGAAACTATATAACAGGTAACTTCATGGCGCAGTTTGGTACGCTTGAAGACTATAGTTTACCTGAATTGGACAGTATAGCCAGTCTTACAGAGGATTTTGCCGATACCGATACGGAAGAGCAGAAAATAAATAAAATAGTAGCTGACTCTTGTCATATCAGGTTGTTTTTTATGAGCTATTACGGCGATTCGCTTGCAACGATGAACATGACTGCTCATGAAATGGTGAAGCCGATGAGTGAGGATGTGCAGTATTATTCCAACTTTGACCCCAAAGCGGAAGGTTTTGTAGATGATAACGGGTTTAAGGTTAATAAGACTTATGCTTTGACAGACTTCACTGTGAGTGATGACGAACGTCAGGATGAAGGTTCTTATACGCCGAACATAAAGATAAACCTTAATATGCCGTATACTGACAAGGACGGTGTTACATATAATAATTACGGAACTTACATAATGCGCAAGTATTATGAAAATCCTGATTATTTCAAAGATTCGTACAACTTTATCCATAATGTGTGTCCTGGTTTTTATTTTGAAATGAATGACGGGTTGGGTTCAATGGCATATATCACGGTGAGCCAGCTTAATATATATTTCAAGTACAAAGCGGATACGACCTATGTCGGTACATCTTCGTTTTCAGGAACCGAAGAAGTATTGCAGACAACAAATATCGAAAACGATGGAAATGCAATGAAGTCGCTTGCCGAAGATGAAAGTTGTACATATTTGAAGACACCTGCCGGGATATTCACTGAACTCACTTTGCCGGTTGACGAAGTCAAGGCAGGGCATGAGAATGACACGTTGAATACTACAAAGTTAGTGCTTACGCGTTTAAACAATAACACGACGAGTGACTATTCTTTGGATATTCCGACGGCTTTGCTGATGATTCCGAAAGACAGTCTTTACAGTTTCTTTGAGAATGGAGACATAATTGATTATCAGAACTCTTTTTATGCAAGCTTTGACACCGATTCGAACTACCGCAATACCAATACATACACGTTCAGCAATATATCTGAACTTATAACCAATATGTATGATGCAAAGACGGAAGGACTTGCATCTGACCCTAACTGGCTTGCCAACCATGAGAATTGGAACAAGGTGGTAATCGTTCCTATTTCTGTTACAACAAACAGTTCAAGCCAGATTGTAAAAGTGGTGCATGACATGAGTCTGACGAGCACGCGTCTGGTTGGAGGTGCGAATAATCCAAATTCTCCGATTACCCTCAGTGTCGTGTATAGTAAATTCGGACAAGATTGATGGCAGACAATTTTCTTGAGCGTCATTATCAGGAATATGAGAAGCGTAAGGAAGACTGGCTTCGCAAGAAAAAGCATATTCCAAAAGCAAAGGGCACACCTTTGCGTAGACACTTAAGTAATGATAAATGATTTGAGTTTTGCAGGATTGATAATGAATGCAGGCAAACAGATAAGACAAATGCGGCAGGGACATTTACATTCCCTGCCGCATTTGTCTTATCTGTTTGTATAGAAAGTTATCATTCTATAACAACGAGCGGAGTGTCTTCCATTACGCTTTCGCCTTCTTTTACCAGTACGGCTGTCACCTTGCCGCCTTTTTCCGCGTCAAGGTTGTTGGCCATCTTCATGGCTTCAAGCACTACAACGGTATCGCCGGCCTTTACCTCGTCGCCTACGGCAACCTTTATTTCGGTTATAACTCCAGGCAGTGGTGATTTTATTGCGTTGTTCATGTTTACGCGCGCACTGCTCTCTGAATTTTGGGCTGGTGCTGCAGCCTGCTGCTGCGCCACGGGTTTTACGACGACTTTTTTCTTCTGGGGTTCAGGTTCTTTTTCCATTTCAACCTTATACTCTTCGCCGTTTACGACCACGTTTGCGATATTGTCTTCAATATTGGCAATAGTCACTTCGTATTTGTTGCCGTTAATCGTATATTTGTATTCTTTCATGACTTGGTGTTTTTAAGGATGTTGTGTCATGTTGAGGTAGTGCATTTCCCATTCGGAGTGTCTCTCCTTTATAGTGATGATGCCTGCTTCCTTGTCATGCACATTGTTGCCGTTAAACTCATGCAACGCCAATGCAATGGCGGCATAAACCTCGTTTTTGTTCATTGTCGTTGATTTTATATGTTGGAAACATTACATCGGAATGTTGCCGTGCTTCTTGGCGGGCAGGCCATCCCTCTTTGTTGCCAGCTGCGCCAATGCGCGGCAGATGCGGAAACGCGTGTTGCGCGGCTCTATCACATCGTCAATGTAGCCATACTTGGCAGCCTGGTACGGGTTGGCGAACATTTCGGTGTATTCTTCTTCCTTCTCTGCGAGGAATGCTTTGGGGTCTTCGTGCTCTTTGGCTTCTTTAGCGCAAAGTACTGCAACGGCTCCGCTTGCGCCCATTACGGCGATTTCAGCTGAAGGCCATGCATAGTTGATGTCTGTGCGCAGCTGCTTGCAGCCCATCACGATGTGGCTTCCGCCGTAGCTCTTGCGCAATGTTACGGTTACCTTTGGCACTGTAGCCTCGCCGTAAGCATAAAGAAGTTGTGCTCCGTGCAGGATTACGGCGTTGTACTCCTGGCCTGTGCCGGGGAGGAATCCCGGTACGTCAACGAGGCTCACGATAGGAATGTTGAACGCGTCGCAGAAACGTACGAAGCGTGCACCCTTACGGCTTGCGTTTACGTCAAGTACTCCGGCGTAGCATGAAGGCTGGTTAGCCACGATGCCGACGCTCTGTCCGTTGAAGCGTGCGAAGCCCACGATGATGTTGCGTGCGAACTTAGGCTGTACTTCGAAGAATTCGCCGTTGTCGGTTATTGCGCCGATAACTTTGTACATGTCGTAAGCCTGGTTGGGGTCTTCGGGTATGATTTCGTTGAGCGAATCCTCCATACGGTTGATGGGGTCGGTGCACTCCTTGCGCGGAGCCTCCTCCATGTTGTTTGAGGGGATGTAGCTCAACAGGGTCTTAATCATTTCCATAGCCTCTTCCTCTGTAGCTGCGGTAAAGTGTGTCACACCGCTCTTTGTCGAGTGAACGCTCGCTCCACCGAGGTGCTCCTGGTCGATGTCTTCGCCGGTTACGGTCTTAACGACTTTCGGGCCGGTAAGGAACATGTATGATGTGTTTTCCATCATCAGGGTGAAGTCGGTCAGCGCGGGTGAATAAACAGCACCGCCGGCGCACGGGCCGAAGATACCGCTGATTTGCGGAATTACGCCTGAAGCGAGGATGTTGCGCTCGAAGATTTCGGCGAATCCAGCCAAAGCGCAGATGCCTTCCTGTATACGTGCGCCGCCGGAGTCGTTTATTCCGATGACGGGCGCGCCCATCTTCATAGCCATATCCATCACCTTGCAGATTTTCTGTGCCATGGTTTCAGACAGAGAACCTCCGTTTACGGTGAAGTCCTGCGCGAAGATGTAAACCAGGCGGCCGTCTATCGTTCCGCATCCGGCTACGACACCGTCGCCGAGATATTGCTTCTTCTCCATTCCGAAGTTTGTGCAACGGTGCAGCTTGAACATGTCGAATTCTTCAAAGCTGCCTTCGTCGAGAAGCATATCAATACGTTCGCGCGCGGTGTATTTCCCACGCTCGTGCTGTTTCTCTATGGCTTTTTCTCCACCTCCAAGACGGGCTTTTTCGCGTTTTGCGATAAGCTCCTTGATTTTTTCTACTTGTTTACTCATTTGGAATTTGTGTTTTTACTACGGTTTGATGTTTAAAGCCTTGCCGTCTTGCGTCCTTGTCCAGTCCGTAGAGACTGCAAGACTTTTATCTGATAACCTTATTTATATAATTATTTCTCGCAAAGTTCAGTAAGTATGCCGCAGGTTGATTTTGGGTGCAGGAAAGCGATGTTCAGGTTTTCCGCACCTTTGCGGGGAGCTTTGTCTATAAGGCGAAGTCCTTTGCCCTCACACTCGGCCAGAGCTTCGGCCACTCCGTCTTCTATACAGAATGCAACATGGTGAACGCCATGGTTGCCTTTGTCGAGCCATTTCTGTATTGTGCTGTCGGGCGATGTTGGCTCAAGCAGTTCCAGTTTCACCTCGCCACACTTGAGGAATGCCGTTTTAACCTTCTGGTCAGCTACTTCCTCCACTGCGTAGCACTTCAGTCCCAACACATTTTCGAAATAGGGCAGAGCCTCTTCAATGCTTTGCACAGCTATGCCCAAATGTTCAATACGTGAAATTTTCATATTATTACAATTTAAAAATAATGCTGCAAAGATAGTGTAAATAGAGTTAAGTGCAAAATAAAAACGAATGAAAAGATTTTTTATTTTACACTTCCGTGATGTCTTGTGTTTCAATTTACAATATGTGCCAGTGCGTATGTGTATGTGTCGGTAGCTGTAGGGGTGCCGTCAGGCTGCCGCCGCCCCCACAATGACGTGAAAAGCCTGTTTTTACAGTATGTAATGAAACTTGCTTTTCGCCTTACAGTTTGATTTCGCTTGGACGTTGAGAGGGGACTTGCTTTTGAGCCGAAGTGTTTTGGACGGAAATAAGCCAAGGAAAAGCGTGCAAGTGTAAGGCCTGTTGTTTCAGATTGTTACGCTGTCATACGGTAAAAGTGTGCAGCTTTTACGGCTGTTTTTTATGCGGATGACAGTATTTTACGCGGGCAAACGGCGTCTTTTGCCGTCTGTCTGGCGGTGCAGGGTGATATGTTTTAGCTGTTTTAGCCTTCTGAAAGACCGTCTTTCGCCGGGTGAAAGGTTGCGTTTCAGGCTGTAATAGGACGCTCCTTACCGCATTGAACGTGTTTCGGCGCATGTTTGAAAACGTAGTTTTACAATTTTCCCGAACATAATGCAAGTTACATTTTGTAAGGTAATACAGTATTGGACGTGTTGCTTTGACACGGCCTTGCGGTCGGGCGGCAGTGTGTCTTGTTGCGGCCGGTTGATGGCTGGTGCCTGATTTTTTATATTATTTAATAGTACGAACTGCTGTGTAAATGAAATATTTTTTGTAATTTTGCGGTCGGAAAAACGAAGAGTACAGGCAGAGGCTGGACGCCAACACCGTCAAGCTCTTGTTTAAAGGCCGTTTTCAAGGCAATAGGTATGATTTAAGGAAATTATTTTAACCCTTTAAAATAAACAAAGATGATTAAAATTGGTATCAATGGATTTGGCCGTATCGGCCGTTTCGTTTTCCGTGCTTCTCTCGAAGAGGCTAACAAGAACGACGTAGTGGTAGTAGGTATCAACGACCTTCTGCCTGTTGACTACATGGCTTACATGCTGAAGTATGACACTATGCACGGTCGTTTCGAGGGAACTATCGAGGCTGACGTTGAGAAGAACGAGCTTATCGTAAACGGCAACCACATCCGCGTTACTGCTGAGAAGGACGCAGCTAACCTGAAGTGGGACGAAATCGGCGCAGAATACGTAGTTGAGTCTACCGGCCTTTACCTGACAATGGACCGTGCAGAGAAGCACCTCCAGGCTGGCGCTAAATATGTAGTATTGTCAGCTCCTTCAAAGAAGGGCGAGGACGGCCGCCAGGCTGACATGTTCGTATGCGGTGTGAACACCGACACATACGCAGGTCAGACAATCGTTTCTAACGCATCTTGCACGACAAACTGCTTGGCTCCTATAGCAAAGGTTCTGAACGACAAGTTCGGCATCGAGAACGGTCTTATGACAACCGTTCACTCTACAACCGCTACACAGCGCACCGTTGACGGTCCGTCAATGAAGGACTGGCGTGGTGGCCGTGCTGCTTCTGGCAACATCATCCCGTCATCTACGGGTGCTGCTAAGGCTGTAGGCAAGGTTATCCCCGAACTGAACGGCAAGCTGACAGGTATCTCAATGCGCGTTCCTACTTTGGACGTATCGGTTGTTGACCTGACTGTAAACCTGAAGAACCCTGCAACGAAGGAAGACATCTGCAACGCAATGAAGGAAGCTGCAGAGGGCGAACTGAAGGGTGTACTCGGCTACACAGAGGACAAGGTTGTTTCTTCTGACTTCCTCGGCTGCCCGCTGACATCAATCTTCGACGCTGACGCTGGCGTTTACCTGACAGACAAGTTCGTTAAGGTTGTATCTTGGTATGACAACGAGATTGGCTACTCTCACAAGGTAATCGACCTCATCAAGATAATGAAGAAGCACAACGGCTAATATTAAAATTACCGATATGGATAAAATAAACCGCCAGGCATTTGCACGGCGGTTTATTTTTTGTATATTTGCAAGGCAAAAAATGTAAAAACGTTTTCTCTCGTTCCGTGTCATGAACAAAATGATAACCATACTTGGCCCTACGGCTTCCGGCAAGACGGCTTTGGCAGCGGCTTTGGCGGCTGCTGTCGGCGGCGAAATCATAAGTGCGGACAGCCGTCAGGTGTACCGTAGGATGGACATAGGAACAGGAAAAGACCTGGCCGACTACAATGTAGGCGGCGTACAGGTGCCGTATCATTTAATAGATATAGTGGAGCCGGGCACTAAATACAACGTGTTCGAGTTTCAGAAAGACTTTGCCAAGGCTTATGACGATATTCGCAGCCGTGGCCGGTTGCCGCTCATGTGTGGCGGTACGGGGCTGTATATTGAGTCGGTATTGAAGGGGTACAGACTTTTGCCGGTGCCTGAGAACAAAGGCTTGCGCAGCAGTCTTGAAGGCAAGACATTGGAAGAACTGACCGGGATACTTGAAAGGTTGAAGGCGGAAAACAGTTCGGCAATGCACAACACGACTGATGTTGATACGGCAAAGCGTGCCATCCGCGCCATTGAAATAGAGACTTATTATAAGGAGCACGCTCCGAATGAGGAGAAGTCTTTTCCCGAAATCGGTTCGGTGGTAATAGGTGTGGCTGTTGACAGGGACGAGCGGAGGCGCAGGATAAGCGCACGCTTGCGGCAAAGGCTTGAAAGCGGTATGGTTGATGAGGTCAGGGGCTTGCTTGCTGAAGGCATATCTCCGGCAGACCTTGTGTATTATGGCCTTGAATACAAGTTTGTGACGGAGTACATAACAGGCAAGTACACGTATGAAGAGATGTTCCGTTCATTGGAAATAGCCATACACCAGTTCGCCAAACGGCAGATGACATGGTTCCGTGGAATGGAGCGTCGTGGTTTCAAGATTAGTTGGATTGATGCCATGCTGCCTTTGGAGGAGAAGGTCAAGCGTGTCAAGGAAATATATTATAAGGAAGAGAACGGCAATAATCTGTTATAATAAAAAAGGTGAGATGACAATGACAAACACTCGTTGGGGAATATTGTACTGTCCGAAGCACAGCGCGCCTGGAGCGAAAAAGCGTTGGAGCAAGATAGAAAACTGTCTTAAAGCCAACGACGTAGACTTTGACTTCGTGCAAAGCGAACGGCAGGAAGGTGTTGTCCGTCTTGTCAATATGCTGATAGACAATGGATATAAGACCATTGTAATCGTAGGAGGGGACTCCGCCCTGAATGATGCGGTGAACTGCCTCATGTCTGCAAAAAAGGAAATACGTGAGTCCATAGCCCTTGGACTTATACCCAACGGCATAATGAACGACTTTGCCCGTTACTGGGGAGTTAAGGAGGGTGAGCTGGAGCAGACGGTAAGGTGGCTGAAGGAACGCCGCATAAGGAAAATAGATTTGGGCTGTATCAGATATGTCAACGCCAAGGGAGATAAGTGCCACAGGTATTTCCTTAATTGTGTAAACATAGGTCTTATTTCGGCAATTATGAAACTTCGCAGGCGTACACGCCGTTTGTTGGGGTCGCGGACATTGTCGTTCATAAGCTCGTTGGTTTTGATGGTCTTCCAAAGGCTTGACTATAAGATGTCGCTGAAAATAAATTCAGACGTAATCAACCGCAAGGTCATGACTGTATGTGTTGGCAATGCGTTGGGCTATGGGCAGACGCCTAACGCGGTGCCTTATAACGGACTGCTTGACGTATCGGTTGTTTACCATCCCGAGATGACCCAGCTGTTTGAGGGCTTCTACCTTCTTTTTACGGGAAAATTCCTCAATCACCGCAGTGTCCATCCATACCGCACGTCAGAGGTAACGGTCAACGAGGCCGTGAAAGCACTTGTAAGTGTTGACGGACGGTTGATAAAGACACCTGTAGGGCCATATAAGATAACGGTGGAGCAAGAGGTGATAAATTTTATCATACCGGCTTAAGGCAAGCTTTTTGTGGACAGCACTGGAGTCAGTGCTGTTTTTTTATGTTTTTCTTATACTGAATTTGCCGTAAAACGAAAAAAAAGAATATTTTTTTTGCCATAAAGAATAATTTTATTACCTTTGAAAGGTCATTTGTTGACGTGCTGATATATGTTGGCATGTCAGATTGTTCTGATATTTGAAAACTTTAAATCTTCTAAAATTATACCATGAGTTATCTTAAATTTGAAAGGGCTCTGATGACAAACTTGGAGGAATCGCTGCCAAGGGAGTTGTTGCGTACCAACCGTTCGGGAGCTTATGCCTGCTCGACCGTCGTTGATTGCAACACAAGCAAATACCACGGCCTGTTGGTAGTGCCTATTCCCGAGATGGACGATGACAACCACGTGTTGCTTTCTTCCTTGGATGTCACTGTAGTCCAGCACGGCGCGGAGTTCAATCTTGGACTTCACAAGTATCAGGGCAACAATTACAGCCCTAAAGGACACAAATACATCCGCGAGTTCAATTGTGACAAAGTGCCTACTACGGTTTACCGTGTCGGCGGTGTGTTGCTGAAAAAGGAAGTCGTGTTCCAGCATTATGAAAATCGTATCCTGATACGTTACACGCTTGTGGACGCGCATAGTGAGACGATATTGAAATTCAGGCCGTTTCTTGCATTCCGCAGTGTAAGGCAGGTGACGCATGAAAATGCGACGGCGAGCCGTGAATACCATATGGTAGACAACGGTATCAAGACCTGTATGTATGCCGGTTATCCTGATTTATATATGCAGTTCAGCAAGGCTAACGAATTTGTTTTTGTGCCTGACTGGTACAGAGGCATAGAATATCCTAAGGAACAGGAGTATGGATATGCATCAAGCGAAGATTTGTATGTTCCCGGATATTTTGAGATGCATATAAAGAAAGGTGAGAGCATAGTTTTTGCCGCGTCAACTTCAAGTATTAAAACAAATACGCTGAAACATCTTTTTGAGAAAGAAGTTGAAGACCGCGCACCCCGTGACAATTTCTTCCATTGCCTCGTAAATGCAGCGCACCAGTTCCATAACAGGACAGGAAAGGACGAGCGTTATATTCTTGCCGGTTATCCGTGGTTCAAGTCCCGTGCGCGTGATACTTTCATATCGCTTCCTGGCTTGACATTGGCTATTGACGAGCAAGATTATTTCGAGCTTGTAATGAAGACCGCAGAAAGGGGCGTACGCGAGTTCATAAACGGCGAGCCGCTAACAGTGAAGATAACGGAAATGAATCAACCGGACGTGTTCTTGTGGGCTATTTGGGCAATCCAGCAGTATGCGAAATTCGTTGGCGACGACAAATGCCTGGAAATGTATGGCAACTTTGTCAAGGACATACTTTGTTACATAATTGATGGAAAACACCCCAATCTCCGTCTTGATGCAAACGGCTTGATTTATACAGAAGGCCGCGACAATCCTGTAACGTGGATGAATTCTACTGTCAATGGACGGCCGGTAGTGCCAAGGACAGGATATATTGTAGAGTTTAATGCCTTGTGGTATAATGCCCTCAAGTTCGGCGCGAAGCTGGCGGCTTTGAAGGATGACAAGGTGAAAGTTGAGGAGTGGGAGAAATGGGCTGAATTATGCAAACAGTCATTTGTTACGACTTTCCTTAACGATTACGGTTATCTGTTTGATTATGTAGACGGAAGCATGATGGATTGGAGCGTGCGGCCGAATATGATATTCCCTGTTGCATTTGATTATTCTCCGCTGTCACAAGACCAGAAGAAGAGTGTTCTTGACGTTTGTACACGCGAACTTCTTACTCCGAAAGGCCTTCGTTCACTTTCTCCCAAAAGTGGCGGATATAATCCTATGTATGTAGGGCCGCAGCGTGATTATGCCTATCATCAGGGTACGGCGTGGCCGTGGCTTGGCGGTTTCTATATGGAAGCTTGCCTGAAACTTTATAAACGCACACGTTTAAGCTTTATTGAGCGTCAGATGGTAGGATATGAGGACGAGATGCTGATAAATTGTCTTGGTACAATACCAGAACTGTCTGACGGGAACCCTCCATTCCGCGCACGCGGTGCAATATCATTTGCAATGAATGTTGCGGAAATATTAAGGACATTGAATTTACTTGAAAAATATTCTTACGTTAAATAAAGGAGGAGCTATATGAAGGTTTTAATGTTTGGTTGGGAGTTTCCTCCTCACATACTTGGCGGCCTTGGCACAGCCAGTTACGGCATAACAAAAGGGCTTTCAGAACAAGGTGACTTGGAGATAACGTTCTGTCTGCCAAAACCTTTTGGAGATGAGGACAAGAGTTTCATGAACATAATAGCCATGAATGCCGTACCGATTGTTTATCGAGATGTCAATTATGATTATGTAAAAGACCGGATAGGCAATATTATGTCGCCTGAAATGTATTATAGTTTGCGCGACCATATCTATGCCGACTTTAATTATATGTTGGTGAATGACCTTGGTTGCATAGAATTTTCAGGCAAATATCAGGACAATCTGCATAGTGAAATAAACAATTATTCAATCGTTGCAGGTGTTGTGGCTCGTCAGCAGGAGTTTGACATCATACACGCCCATGACTGGTTGACTTATCCGGCAGGCATTCATGCAAAGAAAGTGAGCGGTAAGCCGTTGTGCATACATGTGCATGCTACTGATTTTGACCGCAGCCGTGGAAATGTTAATCCTACGGTTTACGCAATAGAGAAAGATGGAATGGACAACGCCGACTGTATAATGTGCGTCAGCGAATTGACCCGTCAGACAGTTATCAATCATTACCATCAAGATCCACGAAAGTGTTTTACGGTACATAATGCTGTTTATCCGCTGCGTCAGGAATTGCAGGATATACCTCGCCCGGACCATACGAATAAGGAAAAGGTTGTTACATTCCTTGGGCGTATAACAATGCAAAAGGGTCCGGAGTATTTCGTTGAGGCGGCCAATATGGTTCTTCATCGTACACGCAATGTACGTTTTTGCATGGCAGGAAGTGGCGATATGATGGATGCGATGATTTATCTTGCTGCAGAGCGCGGTATAGCCGACCGCTTCCATTTCCCAGGTTTCATGCGTGGCAAGCAAGTGTACGAGTGTCTTAAAGACTCGGATGTGTATGTAATGCCTTCAGTAAGTGAGCCTTTTGGAATTTCTCCATTGGAAGCCATGCAATGCGGTACGCCGACAATCATATCAAAGCAAAGCGGATGTGCTGAAATCCTGACAAATTGTATAAAAGTGGATTATTGGGATATTCATGCTTTGGCGGATGCGATTTATTCAATATGCCATAACGACAGCCTGTTCGATTATTTGCAGGCAGAAGGAAAGCATGAGGTTGACCAGATCACATGGGAGAAAGTCGGCTTATGGATACGTGAACTTTACGAGCGTACACTTGGGCTTAGGGATAAATAACTGAAATCAACTAATTAACCAAAATAAGAAATACTACAATGAAAACAATATGCTTATATTTTGAGATTCACCAAATAATACATCTCAAACGCTATCGTTTCTTTGACATAGGTACTGACCATTATTATTATGATGACTACGAGAATGAACGTAGCATCAGTGATATTGCCGAGCGTTCGTATATGCCGGCTTTGGAGACATTCCTTGAAATGATAAAGAGTAATGGCAAGTATTTTAAGGTCGCATTTTCCATTTCCGGTGTAGGTCTGGAGCAGTTGGAGATGCATGCACCGCAAGTGATAACCAAACTTCAGGAACTTAACGAGACTGGATGTGTCGAGTTTTTGGCGGAACCGTATTCTCACGGATTGTCTTCGCTTGTCAATGAGGAGGCTTTTGCTGCCGATGTTAAGAAACAAGCAGCAAAGATGCAAGAGTATTTCGGAAAGAAACCTACAGTGCTGAGAAACTCGTCGCTTATCTATAGCGATGATATTGGCGGCCAGGCCGCAGCCATGGGCTTCAAGGGCATGCTGACAGAAGGAGCGAAACACGTTCTGGGATGGAAGTCTCCGCATTATGTTTATAATTGTGCCATTGCTCCTAATCTCAAGCTTTTGCTCCGTGATGTTGACCTTAGTGACGATATCAGTTTGCGCTTCAACAACACAGAATGGGATGGATACCCGTTGTTTGCAGACAATTACATTAACCGAATAGCGTCTTTGCCTGATAACGAGCAGGTTATAAACATATTTATGGAACTCTCGGCACTTGGCATAGCACAGCCCTTGTCTTCAAATATTCTTGAATTTATCAAGGCTTTGCCAATGTATGCTAAAGAAAAAGGCATCACGTTCTCAACGCCAACTGAAATTTGCTTGAAGATGAACAGCGTTGGAAATCTTGATGTGCCAGATACTTTGTCGTGGGTTGATGAGGAACGTGACGTTAGCTGCTGGCTTGGCAATCCAATGCAGCGTGAAGCTTTTAACAAGCTTTATAGTGTGGCTGACCGTGTAAGGATAGCCAATGACCCGAGGATAAACCAGGATTGGGACTATTTGCAGGCAAGCAATAATTTCCGATTCATGACGACGAAGCCGTCAAATGTCGGCCTTGACCGGGGCATTTATAGTTCACCGTTTGATGCGTTTACAAATTATATGAATATTCTCGGCGATTTCATTAACCGTGTCAATTCGTTGTATCCTGAAGATATTGATAACGATGAGCTTAACTCATTGCTTACAACGATTAAGAATCAGGGTGACGAGATTGAGATGAAGGATAAGGAAATTGTCCGCCTGAAAGCCAAGGTAGAGAAGATGCAGGCTGCAGAAATAAAGCTTAAAGCCAAAGTTGGAAAAGCCAAGGCCGCTACAAAGAAACCTGCGGCTAAATCTGCTGCAACTAAAACAGAGGCAAGCGAATCAGTAAAAACTGAATGACGGGCTGTATATCTAAGACAAAGTCCCTATCTCTTTTGAGGTAGGGGCTTTTTAGTTTCAAGATGTTGAAAAGACATATTTTTGCTAATTTTTAGGCCGTAATAATCTTATTCGAGGTGAAAAACGCTTATCTTTGCAGTCAATATGTGACATGGCAACACTTTTTGAATAAAAGTCAAAGTGTTTTCCGTAGTCGCCAAACACATTTAAAGCGATGTTTCTCCGTAACAAATACAGAATAACAAAAAACAGATATTTGGCCGGTTTTTCGGTAATAGTATTGATATTGGCTTTTGTCAGGCTTATATTTCCATCTGTAGCAAATGACAGGAAAGATGTCGGATTGGCAAAGGAAAAGCATGTTTCTTCAGCTGACGTTGTAACGGAAAATAAAATAGATACTGTAAGCAAACATCTGATGCCGCAATCACCAGTATCTGACATTCTTCCTTTGACATCATTTTTTGACGATAAGGGGCGTATTATAAAACATAAGATAAACAGTGTACCAGGATTCAGCCGCACTTTCCCTGATAATAACGACGTGCAGTTAGTTGCCGCAAATTCTCATGGAGTGGAGCCTGTCAGTGACCGTGACGAGGCGGAGCGCCGCAAGAAAGACCTGGTTTTTGTCGGTGCCAGTCCCTATTTTCATGTCGACCCGTTGAAAAGCAGCATTCCATATCTTGTTCCGCGTGCGGCCGTATTGTTGAACGACATAGGCCGGGCGTATTACGACAGTCTTCAAATAAAGGGCATTCCGCTTCATCAGATAATAGTTACGAGCGTGCTTCGCACCCGTAATGACGTGGAGAAACTTCGTGGACATAATGCCAACGCTACTGAAAACTCATGCCATCTTTATGGCACAACGTTCGACATCTGTTACAATCGCTATAAGACCGTCAGTCCATCTGAAGGCCGTCCTCGCCGTGCTGTCCGTAACGACACACTGAAATGGGTGCTTAGTGAAGTGCTGCGTGATATGCGCGAGGCTAATCGTTGCTACGTAAAGTATGAGGTGAAGCAGGGCTGTTTCCACATAACGGCAAGATAATGACAACGTTTGAAGTGTCAGGTAGGGTTCGGTTTAAACTGTTTGTTTTAGCCCAAACCTTTGTCGTTTATTCCTTCCAGATGTTTTCCCAGCAGTCTTCGCACGAAACACCGTTAAGAGGATTGTGGAAAGCTTTGTGTTTCGAAGTCTCCTTTTCGTCTTCTCCCATGAGATGCTTTATTGAAAGTCCGGCTGGAGCAGACATCACTAAAGACTTTTCCCTTTTGTAGTCATGTATGTACCAATGGTGCAATTCGTACACAAGTTTAATGAAGTTTTTACGTGAAATAATGAAATAGCGGAATGAAATTTCCTTGTCTTTTTCTTGCATGTGTATAAATACATAAGGCCCTTTCACATTGTTTTCCAAATATTCAATATCTTGGCTTTGCTCAATTGAAAAGCCCACAGGTATATTCTTTTGGCAGCTGGTTTTTACTTGTACCAAAGCTGTTTTTGGCTTCCAGCTTAATTTTCCTTCTTCGCGTAGGTCGCTATTGAGGCAAATGATGTCAATAGACTTGTAATTCTTGATTGTACAGTTGGCATTGAAAGCATCCCAGCCTTGTTGCATCAGCTTTGCAACGACTAAATTTTCGCCAATTGCGCCTATGCGCGCCTTGGCGTCCTGATTGTTTTTTACTTGTTTCATAGTTTTTATTTATTCCAGTTAAACTCTGCACCGATTAATTCAAGTGCCTTGTATTTCCATTCTTCTTTGTCAAAGTTGGGTGTATATCTTGCCATAAGCACGATGTCTTCTTCTGTGCGGCTCATGTTGAACGAGCTGGCGCGCCGGGCTACGGTTTCCTGGGGCGCGTTATTGTCCAGCTGGAAGAATACGGTGCCGACTCTTGTCAGCTTCATTTCCTGACGGAAACATTCTTTGAGGTACAGAGAATGGTTGTTAAGCATGAAAGCGTATTCGCCACCTTGTTCGCCAAAACCAATTGTTCCGAGGGCGATATTGTAAGGTTGGCCGCCGTCTTTATCTTCCACACATATTACGTCACCCGTGTAAATGAAGCTGCCTTCGTTGTCTTTGTAGCCTGTTTGCACTCCTGCAAAGATTGCCTTGTGGGCATAGCCGCGGCCAAAGCACTCGTCGCTGAACGTGTCGAGTACGGCCTTTTGGTCGTGCTCGACTGCCCATTTGTCGTCAGTGTCCCATACGAAGAACTGTCCGTTGTGGAAAAAGAAATCGCCGAGATAGGCGTATCCGAACTTGTTTCGGTCTAAGACATACCTCACTTTTACACGCGGCACAAGATTGTTTATTCCTGCTCCAATCTGGTATTGGTACTTGCGGCAGAGCTGTTCCAACGTGTCATCCGTTATCACTTTTGGTGCTTCATCCTTGCCTTGGGGTATTTTCAGACCGAGCGTAACGTCAATCAGCATCCCTGCCAGCCACTCTTTTGGATGCGTTATGTTTGGAACTTCCATGCAGTCTTGGAACAGTTGAGCCATGTCTATGTCGTTAAAGCCGGCAATTCCGCAGCCAACACGTGTCAGCAAAAACCTGTTTTGCGGATGCGCTTTTGCGTAATCGATAAATTTTTCTGCGTAAGGTCTTATGTCTTCTATGTCCTTGAACATTGTCGGTATGGCGTAACACCGCCCTGTGGGGCCGTCGCCAACTCCCCATTCCGCGCCGAAATTCTCGTAAGCTGTGCGTGCTGCGCCACCATGGTGTTGCCCTTCAAGATTACTTCCGAATACGAAAATTTCGCATCGTGATAGTTCGGTTATTATTTTGGGAGTAATGCGCTTGTTTATCTTTTTCATGTAACAAAGGCTTTATAAGTACGAAAATAGGCGTTAACCATTCTTTTGCTTGCCTTATCATGTCGGTTACCGCCAAGTGACCTTTAATCCTGCAAGCATAGAATAGTCCACGCCTAACAGGGCGTGAACCTTCAGTCTGCTTGTCCTCGGATTAAGTGGTGAATGTTTGGCGGTATTCACATGATAGGAGAACAAGAGCCAAAAGCCCAATGTCTGTAATTTTTTTATAATATGACTTCTTGTTGGTGCATTAGTAATGCAATACTGCACGCACCATTATCTCTGTTGTTTCTTATGTCTGTTTCTTCTATTTCAATTTTAAGGGTGATACTGTTTAATCGTTTCTTCAGTTTTGCAAATATACTGAAACTTTTACAGAAAACCACTATTAACGTTGATAAATTTATTATGTGGCATTTAGTGTTATGGCAGTCTGAGGCTTAAACTAAAAAGGCCGCAGGCAGGAATGATTATATGTCATTCCCACCTGCGGTCGGTATTGTTGTTTTGCGGCCTGTGCCTGTGTGTCATTCACTGATTTCTGGTCGACTTTCTTCTTGTATTGAAGCTTGTATCGGGGTGAATGTCAGCTCTTCCTTGTCTGTGCTCTTGTCTGCTGCGATGGTGTCGCCGGTGGTCAGTTTACCGTCAAGCAGCAGTTCGCACACGCCGTCTTCGATGTAAGTCTGGATGGCGCGCTTCAGCGGACGTGCGCCGAACTGTACGTCATAGCCCTTTGTTGCGACAAACTCCTTGGCCTTGTCGGTTATCTCGAGTTTGTAGCCAAGTTCGTTTACGCGGTTTATAAGGCCGCGAAGTTCGATGTCGATGATTTGCTTTATTGCGTCGAGGTCGAGCTGGTCGAAGGTTATTATCTCGTCAAGACGGTTCAGGAACTCAGGGCTGAACTGTTTGCTCAGGCTCTTTTGTATAATGCTGCGCGCATATTCCTTGTCGCTTTCGTTCAGGCTTAGCCCCATACTTCCTCCTGCGGTGAAGCCGACTCCACGTCCAAACTCCTTCAATTGGCGTGTACCGGCGTTGCTGGTCATTATTATTACCGTGTTGCGGAAGTCAATAAGACGCCCGTTTCCGTCAGTAAGACGCCCTTCATCGAGCACTTGCAACAGCATGTTGAACACGTTGCCGTGAGCCTTCTCGATTTCGTCGAGCAGCACGATGGAGTAGGGGTGGCGGCGCACACGTTCTGTAAGCTGGCCTCCCTCCTCGTAACCTACGTATCCCGGAGGTGCTCCTATAAGGCGCGATGTGTTGAAGCTCTCGCTGTATTCGCTCATGTCAATGCGGATAAGGGCGTCGCTGCTGCCGAACATATATTCTGCCAGCTTCTTTGCAAGATATGTCTTGCCCACACCGGTAGGACCAAGGAACATGAACGCGCCGATGGGATGGTTCGGCTCTTTCAGTCCGACGCGGTTGCGCTGTATTGCTTTCACCATTTTCTCTATGGCTTTGTCTTGTGCGATTACGGCCTTTTTCAGTTCCGCACCCATGTTTTTCAGGCGCACACCTTCAGCCTCCGCCATGCGCTGTACAGGCACGCCGGTTATCATCGATACAACATCGGCCACGTCCTTTTCGGTTATTATGTCACGTTTGCCTATTTCGTTGTTAGCCCATTTGTCCTGAAGTTCCTGCAATTCAGCCTCAAGTTCGGTCTGTTTGTCGCGGTAACTTGCAGCCAGTTCAAAGTTCTGGTTGCGCACTGCGGCCTGCTTCTTCTCCTTCACATAACTTATTTCTTTCTCTTTTTCGCCTATTTCGGGCGGCATCTGCGCGTGTTGCAGGTGTACGCGTGCGCCGACTTCGTCCATCGCATCGATGGCTTTGTCAGGGAATGCCCTGTCCGTGACATACCTGTCTGTCAGTTTGACACACGCCATAATGGCATCGTCAGAGTAAGATACGTGGTGGTGATATTCGTATCTTTCTTTTATATTATTTAGTATTTCGACGGTTTCTTCGGCTGTGGTAGGCTCGATTATCACTTTCTGGAAACGCCGTTCCAGTGCGCCGTCCTTTTCTATGGAGTTACGGTATTCGTCAAGCGTTGTGGCGCCGATGCACTGTATCGTGCCGCGTGCCAGTGCCGGTTTCAGTATGTTGGCCGCGTCCATAGAGCCGGGTGTTGAGCCTGCGCCTATCAGCGTGTGGATTTCGTCGATGAAAATCACCACGTCAGGGTTTTGCTCTATTTCCTTGATTAGGGCGCGTATGCGCTCCTCGAACTGTCCGCGGTACTTCGTTCCGGCCACTACTGCTGCCATGTCAAGGCTTATGATGCGCTTGTTGAACAGCACGGGCGACGTGTGGTGCTTGCATATCATTTGCGCCAAGCCTTCTACAATGGCACTTTTGCCGACACCGGGTTCACCTATAAGAATAGGATTGTTCTTTTTGCGGCGGCACAATATCTCTGTAACGCGCTGTATTTCGCGTTCACGGCCAACCACAGGGTCGAGCTTCCCTTCGGCGGCGGCCTTTGTCAGGTCAGAGCCGAAGTTGTCAAGCACGGGGGTCTTTCCCGTAGGCCGCTGTGTCGTGGTTGCGCCCGTAGGGCGTGACTTCTGCGAGTTGTTACCGTTTATGCTAAGCATTCCGTCGTCCTCGTCTTCTTCCTTGTCGGGCATGCTTATGCCGTCACTTACGCTGTTTGCCTTTTGGCGGAAATATGTCAGTGCGTCTTCGTAGTTCATATTGTTAAATTCAAGCACTTCTTTAGCCCCGTTGTCCACGTGGTCGTGCAGTATAGCGAGCAGCAGGTGCTGCTCGTCAACCATCTGCGTGGCCTGTATGCGTGCTTCAAGTACGGCCAGTTTAAGTATGTTGCTGGCCTTTTCGTTCAGCACGAGTTCATGTGTGCGGAGTGGCTGCGCGAAGTCTTCTTCGTGCACTTTCTGCTCCAATTCTTCTTTTATTGTCTGGAAATTGATGTCTGATTTTACGAACAGCTCGTGTACGGGGCCGGTCTTGTCGCGCAGCATGCCTAACAACAGGTGCTCCGGGCCTACCGACCTGCTGGCCAGCCGGGCTGCTTCTTCGCGGCTGAAAGCCAGTATTTGCGATACTTTCGGTGAAAATTGACTTGTCATTTAACTCTCCTAATTGTTAAAATTATAATGTCTTGTCCCTGCAAAGGTACACATTTATTTATACAAACATTGTGCCAATGTGCAAATTAACTATTTTTTCGGTCTTTCGGATTGTGTGGATATGTTGCCGTGTCATATATGTATGCGCTTTGCAAAAGTAAACAAAAAATGTTGGTAGCATGACAAAGTGTCATCAGAAAAATGTACGCCAATATTTGCGGAATAAGATTTTCAGGGGCTGGTATAAGGCTGCGTCCGATGCCATTGACGCTCTTTTACAGGGTAAGACATTGCCTTTTACAAAGCAAAACATGGCAAATTGCAAAATAAAACGCCGTCATTTCTTGTCAAAAAGATGCTCCAAATGTGGTGAAGTGGTGTCTTTTCCTACCTGTATTGACGGTCTTTGCCATTCATAGACACCGCATTTTATGCACATATTGGTGCTGTTTTGACTTAACTCCTTGTATGTAAGGTTGTTACGCTTGCACGTTGTTTTTGGCGATATTTCCGTCCGTCAGACTTTTATTTTTCAATGACGCGGCTGTGCAGCGTCATTGAAAATCAATGTGTCATTAGTATGTCGTTTTGTGCGTCAAAGTGACTGCCGGTGAGTCATGGCGTCTCTGATATGCGCCAGGCATTGTTCTGTAGTTCGGGAAAACAGTCGTGTAATGCCGTATTATAAGATTTTTTATGTAAAACAATCTTATGTTTTGCTGGTAAGTTCTGGAAAAGTTGTAATTTTGTAGTTGTAAAATCATTAAAACCAAATAGGATTATGAAGAAGTTAAAGTTTATAACACTTGGATTGTGTGCGGCTTTGGTATTGAGTTGCAGCACCAAGACAGGCACCGGCGCGCTCATCGGCACCGGCGCAGGTACGTTTGTAGGAGGAATCATAGGCAAGATAGCAGGCAACACTGCGGTTGGAGCTGCAGTCGGAGCTGCGGTCGGAGCCGGAACGGGAGCGCTTATCGGCCGTCACATGGATAAGGTGAAAGCTGAAACGGAAGCACAGCTTGCCGAGGCTGCGACAGTAGAAGAAGTGACCGACAAGAACGGATTGAAGGCCGTCAAGGTGACATTCGATTCGGGATTGTTGTTTGCAACAAGCAGTTCGAGCCTGAATTCGTCGGCAAAATCTTCATTGAGCAAATTCGCGAACAATGTATTGAAAAAGAATGCAAGCATAGATGTCAACGTTTACGGATATACGGACAATCAGGGATGGAAAAACTCTACGGCCGAGCAAAGCGTGCAGAAGAACATCGACTTGTCGCAGGCGAGGGCGCAGAGTGTGGCTTCTTACCTGATGGCATGTGGCGCGGCAGCTGACCAGATTGCCGCTGTAGAAGGACTTGGCGAGTCAAATCCCGTAGCCGATAACAGTACGGAGGCAGGCCGTGAGCAGAACCGCCGTGTAGAAGTGTACCTCTATGCAAGCCAGGAAATGATTGACGCGGCAAATAACGGAACGCTGCAGTAAGCTTAATGAGTTAAGAGTCAAGAATTAAGAGTTGGGAAAATATGTTGTTGCTGCAGGCTGTGCAAACAACAGTGACATATTTTCCCAACTCTTAATTCTTGACTCTTAATTTCCCGAATAGTATGTTACGACTTAAAATATTCAGCCGCATATTGCGGTGGACGCTTGTGTTTTTCTTCGGCTCTACCATACTTGCCGTTGTGGCGTTGCGCTTCGTCCCTGTATATTTCACTCCGTTGATGTTCATCCGCTGCTTCGAGCAGATGGGCCGCGGTGAAAGTGTGAAACTCCATCATGAGTGGGTGCCGATGGAAAGAATATCCCGCCACATGCCGGTTGCGGTGATGGCGAGCGAAGACCAGCGTTTCCTGTTGCATCATGGGTTCGATTATGATGCGATAGAAAAGGCGGCCAGGAGCAATCTTAAAGGTGGAAAAATCCGAGGGGGCAGCACAATATCACAGCAGACGGCCAAAAACGTGTTTCTTTGGCCCGGCCGTTCGTGGGTGCGCAAGGGGCTTGAGGCTTATTTCACTGTGCTCATAGAGTTCATGTGGAGCAAGCAGCGCATCATGGAAGTATATCTTAATTCAATTGAAATGGGACCCGGAATATATGGCGTGCAGGCCGTGGCGCAAGACAACTTCAACAAAGATGCCGCCGAATTGTTCAGGAGTGAATGTGCGCAGATAGCCGCAACGTTGCCCAATCCGTTGAAGTTCAGTTCAAAAAATCCCAGTGCATATATGCTGAAACGCAGGCGGCAGATAGAGCGGCAGATGAAGTTCATACCGTCGTTTCCGGCAGAAGGAGAGGATTACGACCCGAAAACGTCTTCCGGGGGAGTGTATAGTAAAGACAAATAGTTAAAGTGGTTATAGGGAATTGAAGCGGTTAAGGACTGCATCTTTCTTTGATATTTTAGTCGGAGAAGTATATGTCTATAACTGTTTCAACTCCATCTAACTACTTTGATTTCATGATTTTAAGAATGTAGAAATGAGTTTTCTTGATGATTTGAATGAGAGCCAACGCAAGGCCGTCGAGTATTGCGACGGCCCTTCATTAGTTATTGCCGGTGCAGGGTCGGGCAAGACGCGTGTGCTTACATACAAGATAGCTTACCTGTTGAGCCAAGGCATGAGGCCGTGGAACATACTCGCCCTTACATTTACTAACAAGGCCGCCAACGAAATGAAGCAACGTATCGGCGCATTGGTAGGCAATGACATGGCTCGCAGTCTTAATATGGGCACTTTTCACAGCGTGTTTTCGCGCATATTGCGTGTCGAAGCCGCGTCCATTGGCTATGCTCCGAACTACACCATTTATGATGAAAGTGACTCACGGAGCCTCATCAAGACAATCATTAAGGAAATGCAGCTTGACGACAAGCTTTATAAGCCTGCTTCGGTAAGTTCCCGTATAAGTATGGCTAAGAACCATCTTGTGTTGCCACAGGACTATGCGATGAACCGAAATCTGCTGGAACGTGACCGTGAACAACGCATTCCGGCAATAAGCAGTATCTATTCGGCATATTGTGAAAGGTGTAGGATGGCTAATGCCATGGACTTTGACGACCTGTTGACAAATACATTCACCCTATTCAATGAACATGATGACATCCGTCTGAAATATGCTGAAAAGTTCAAGTACATCCTTGTAGACGAGTATCAAGATACAAATTCCGTGCAGCAGAAGATTGTATGGCAGTTATCAAAGGAGCATCTGCACGTTTGTGCTGTCGGTGACGACGCCCAAAGCATTTATGCTTTCCGTGGCGCAAACATTGACAACATACTTGATTTTACAGAACAATTCAAAGGTACGCAATTGTTCAAGCTTGAACAGAATTACCGTAGCACGCAGCGGATAGTCAAGGCCGCCAACAGTCTGATACGCCATAATGAGAGGCAGATACCCAAGGATGTCTACAGCCGTAATGATGAAGGCGAGCGGATTATGCTGAAAGAAGCGTACAGCGACAGGGAAGAGGCTTTGATTGTTTGCAATGAGATAAAGCGCATACGTCGTGAAGAGCGTTGTGAGTATGCCGATTTCGCTGTGTTGTACCGTACCAATTCGCAGAGCCGCAGTTTTGAGGAGGCAATGCGGAAGGCCGCCATACCTTATAAAGTTTACGGCGGATTGAGCTTTTATCAGCGTAAGGAGATTAAAGATGTCATTGCTTATTTCCGCATGGTTGTGAACCCTGACGACGAAGAAGCGTTTAAACGTATTGTCAATTATCCGAAACGGGGAATTGGCGGCACAACTGTAGATAAGATATCAGGGCTTGCATCGGTGGCCGGGGTAAGTCTTTGGAGGGTTATTTGTGAACCTGACCGCTACGGATTGTCGGTAAGTAAGGCTACGATGGTCAAGATTGACGGTTTCAAGGAACTTATATTGGAATTTATTGACAAACTTGTCACCGTTGATGCATATACATTGGGCATGGAACTGGTGAAATCCAGCGGAATATCGGCTGACCTTTATGCTGACAGGTCACCGGAGAATTTGTCGCGTCAGGAAAATCTTGAGGAACTTCTTGGTAGTATGCAGGAGTTTGTTGAAAGCCGTAAGGAGGAAGGATTTGAGAATGAAACTGGACTTGTTGACTTTCTTAAAGAAGTTTCCTTGCAGACAGACATTGAGAGCGAGACGGCGGATGACAGTGCGAGCCGTGTTTCATTGATGACGGTTCACAGTGCAAAGGGACTTGAATTTCCGACGGTTTTTGTTGTAGGACTGGAAGAAAACATATTTCCGAGCCTTATGTCGCTTAATAGCAGGCGTGAAATTGAGGAAGAAAGGCGCTTGCTTTATGTGGCAATAACACGTGCCGAGCGCCATTGCATACTTACATACGCCAAGAGCCGCTACCGCTACGGTCGGATGGAGAGCGAGGCTCCGAGCCGATTTCTGCGTGACATCGCTCCTGACCTGTTGAAAGTTGATGGCGGCGCGGGGGGACTTTTTAGTTTTGGCGGACATTCTTTTCCGTCGCTCAATCCGTCTAACCGCTGGCAGAACAGCCGTCCCGTGGCATCGCAGTTCAGGGCTGACCCTAAGCCGAGGGTGGCAGTTCACCGTGAAGAACCGCCTGTGTCAGATACCTTTTCGCCAGGTTTTCAGCGGCTTCGTGCCGTTGCTTCGATGCAGAACCGTCGTGCAGGTTCGGTTAATGATGGCAGTAGGGCTGCAGTTGGTGGTTTGAAAGAGAACTGCGTGATTGAACACGAGCGTTTCGGAATAGGCAAAGTGGTAAGACTTGAAGGCTCGGGAGAGAATATGAAGGCGACTGTGCAGTTTGAGAACGCCGGCGTAAAGCAGCTGTTGGTGAAGTTTGCAAGGTTTACGGTGGTAGATGAAGGTTGAATGATAGGCGTAAATCCTGTTGCAGCTTAAAACCTTGATGCACAGTAGATTATCAAGGTTGGTAAAAGATATTGTACCGAACTGAAGAGTGATACATTTCCCCTTGTTTCGCAAAAGGTGGCCTTTCGTGATGTGAAAGGCCACCTTTTGCATTGTATTTTGCCGTCTTTTACAGCGTAAAAGACGGCCTTTGGGAATGCGCCTGAAACGTAATGGTTATTGCGGAGGTGTACACTTGTTGCGTTTTCTCTTGTCTTTTAGGCAAGCGTCCTTTAGCGGACAGCCGCCGCACGCATCTCTGCTATCAGTCAAAGCCTTGTATATGCGCTTTGAAGCGTAGGCTATTGCGCAGATGATAGCAACAATTACAATTATTGTCTGTATGGTTTCACTCATTTCGTGAGAGGCTTGGTCTGTGCCTTGTTCTTATACCCCGTTGCATCTTATCCTGTCCTTGTTTCTGTTGGCAAAGTCTTTCCAGCTGCCGTATTTCTTGTCAGTGGCAGGCGTTCCGGCCTGCATGAAGTGGCAGTATGCCGCCGCAAGTGCGTCGGTTGCATCCATGAACGGGTTTATGTCTTCGTCGCTTATGTTGAGCAAACGTTGCAGCATCCCTGCAACCTGTTCTTTCGAGGCGAGTCCCTGGCCGGTTATCGCCAGCTTGATTTTCATCGGAGCATATTCGTGTATTGGCACATCATGGTGTATTGCGGCAGCAATGGCCACGCCTTGTGCGCGTCCGAGCTTGAGCATCGACTGTATGTTCTTGCCGAAAAAAGGCGCTTCTATTGCCATTTCATCAGGCAAAAACTCATCAATGAGGCCGGTTACACGCTCGAAGATACGTCCCAGCCGGAGGTATGGGTCGTGTATCTTCCGCATGTCTATGACCCCCATAGCCATCATTGATGCCTTGTTGCCGCGCACTTTCAGCAGCCCGTAGCCCATGACATTGGTGCCGGGGTCGATGCCCATTATTATTTTCTCGGTCATTGGATTACCAGTTGGTGTTGAGGTACGGATTGTTAGCCATCTCGTCTTTCATCGTAGTGCGCCCTCCGTGACCCGGAAGTATTACCGTGTCGGCGGGAAGTGTTTGCGCGATGTGCTGCAGGCTTTGCATTATATTGTCGAAATTGCCGAGTTCAAGGTCGGTGCGCCCGATGCTCATCTGGAACAATGTGTCGCCGGAGAAAGCAAGCTTTTCTTCTTTACAATAAAAGAAAACGGAGCCGGGAGTATGTCCGGGGGTGCCTATAATGCTGAATGTATGGTTGCCGAAAGTAATTTTTTCCCCGTTGCCGATGTGCTTTCCAACTTTTGGAAAGTCATTTCCGCAGTCAACACCGATGAATGCCTTGGCCTGCTCTCCAAGCCTGTCCATCAGCGATTGGTCGGCTTTGCATACTTCCGGATGCAGGCCGAACGTGTCAAGAATGAACTTGTCACCGAAGTTGTGGTCTATGTGTCCGTGCGTACAAAGCAGGTGCTTGGGAGTCAAATTGTTATCGCTTACATAATCGGCAATGGCTTTTTTCTCTTCATCGAAAAAAGCTCCACAGTCGATTATTACGCATTCGCCAGTTTCGTCGCTGACTATATAGCAGTTCTCTTGGAACATGTTGCAGACGAACCGTTGGATTTTCATATCGCTGAAGTTTCTTTTTACCGTTGTTATTATATGTATGTTCAAAGTGGCAAATAAATCAAATATTTTTGTTTGAACCACTCTTCGCTGAATATTTGGCTAAGCTCTGTTATGTCAACGATGTGTTTGAATTGCTTGATTTCCATGTCTATACTGCCTCCTTTCAGGCATAACAGGCCGTTGGGCAATGAGTTCCGTTGCGTCTTGCTTATGTTCTTCTTTATAAGTTTGGTAAGGTCGGGCAACGGCATTACGGCTCTGCTTACAACAAAGTCATATTTGCCAGCCTCGTTTTCGCCCCTCAAGTGTTCGGCTTCGCAGTTTTTCAAACCTATGGCCTTTGCCACTTCCTGCACCACGAGTATTTTTTTCCCGGTGCCGTCAATCAGTTTGAAGTGTGTATCAGGAAACATTATGGCGAGTGGTATGCCGGGAAATCCACCCCCGGTACCGAGGTCGAGGACTTTTGTTCCAGGTCTGAACTTTATAGTTTTGGCTATTGCAAGTGAATGGAGCACGTGATGTTCGTAAAGGGCGTCAATGTCTTTTCTCGATACAACGTTAATCTTGCTGTTCCATTCATGATACAATTCGTCAAGCGCAGCAAATTGGGCGCGTTGGCTTTCCGTAATGTCGGGGAAATATTTTAATATTATGTCCATACGTGATTATAACTGGATGTGGGAAACATGCAAATATGTCAGTTCTCGGCCATCTGTTGCTGGCAGGCAAATTGTGAGTGGGAAATGATGCGGTGAGATATGGAAAAAACATCGCTTGCTTACAGTTTGCCTGTCCGCAATAGGCTGTACTTATGCTATTTCTTCAGCAGGCGTTCCAAGTCTCCGTTTTTTACGGACACCCTTATTTCACCTTCCGCGTGGCAGGCAATCTCGTCAGAGGAATAGATGAAGGTAATGCCGTCTTTTCCAATGATGAAGTTGTCTGGCGTGTAGGCATCGATGCCATAGAATATTGTCTTTTCACGCAGGCCTTCAATGCCGTTGACGTCGTATTTGTCGCACAAAGCCTTTACTATCAAATCGGTCAATTCCTTGTCATATCCGGGAACGAACAAGTCTTTTAATGATACGATTTTGCCTGTGGCAGTGTCGATGTTCCTTGCTATGACAACAGAGTTGCCGTGAGCGCCGCCGCCGTATGTATATACGTTGGCCATGTAAGTAAAGTATTTGTCGTTGTCGTCAAGGACGTATGTCTTCACGATATAGTCGCAATTGAACGATGCTCCGCCGCCTACGGCCTTGTACATTTCACCGTAGTCCTGCTTGTATTCGGCGAGATATCTTTTGACGAACGAATCGACGGCCATTTCGGGGCTAATCTTTTCCGATGTAATGGAAAAATAGTCCGGACTAAGTATGCCGGAGCGTATAATCGAGTCGTTTATAAATTCAGCGTTTTTCCCCTTTGCGTATGTCAGGCACAGGCTGACATGACATCTCGGGCCGGCCGTGTCTTCGGTTAGAGACAGGGTAGAGTCAACCTTTATGCTGTCGAACGTAAGACTGTCGTTGGCTTTTCCTCCTTTGCCTGTGCTTCCGCCGCAAGAGGCGGTAAATATTGCAGCCGCCAGCAGTATGGCTGGTGTTGAAAAAAGTTTTTTCTTCATAATCTGTACTTGTGTCATTAATATTTACGGAAAAACGTCCTGCTTGTCATGGTTGCAGGCGTATTCTTCCACGATTAATAATCAATTTGCAAAGGTAATATAAAAAAACAGACGTACAAGGATAATCGTGGATTTTATGACTTAAAATACATTTGGCTGACATGTTTTGCCATCAGGTTCCTGCTCTTTTTTGCAGTTATGCAGGGCCAATGCGCAAGTTGTTGTAAATCAGCATGTTTCCGATGTGTGGCTTTTTGCTTTGCAAAAGACCGTGAATTGCGCTCCAAAACATGGTCTTTCGCGTTGTAAAACACGACCTTTTATAAAGCTATGTATTGTTGTTGCTGTTTTAGGCGGTGCCGGGACGGCTCATTTCCAGCATAAAGAAAGGAAAACGGCAGCTACATTGTGTTATGTCTCATAAAATGATTACTTTTGCAGCGCAATTCAAGATAAGGCATGTCAGGATGTGCCCATGTTCCAGTTGGCGGTATTCGTTGAAGGATGTGATAGGCAACAGTCCTGCAGCCGGAATTTAATAATATGGTTGGAAAAAAGAAAGTATGTGCGGCACTGTTTGATTTGGACGGTGTCGTGTTCGACACTGAGAGCCAGTACACAGTTTTTTGGGGTGAGCAATTCAGGTTGTACCATCCGGACAAACCCGGACTTGAGCATAAGATAAAGGGGCAGACGCTGGTACAGATATTTGATGCGTGGTTTTCGGATATGAAGGACGAGCAGTCTAAGATTGTCGCCCGTCTTGCCGAGTTTGAACGCAGTATGAAGTATGAGTACGTCGGTGGTTTCACAGACTTTGTCGCCGACCTGCGCGGAAACCGTGTAAAGACGGCGGTTGTGACAAGTTCCAACCAGGCGAAGATGGAGTTTGTCTATGACGCACATCCCGAGTTCAAAGGTATGTTTGACGCAGTGCTTACTTCAGAGTGCTTCGAACGCAGCAAACCCGACCCCGACTGTTATCTTAAAGGAGCGGATTTGTTCGGAGTTGAGCGTGATGAATGTGTTGTGTTCGAGGACAGTTTCAACGGTTTGAAATCAGGGCGTGCTGCCGGTATGGCCGTTGTCGGCCTGTCAACGACAAACCAGCCTGACGCGATACGCCCGTACTGTGACGGCGTGATACCCGATTATCACGGACTCAATTATAACAAACTATGCTCAATGTTGCCATAATTGCTTTATTTTCAGATTGTTAATAGTATTAGTTAAAGTGTTGTCCGGGGTAACACTCGGATGCATAATGTTTTACATAATCATATAAAAACATTAGAAAATGTCAGGATATTTGGTTAGCGATACGCGCAAAGTTACAACACACAGGTTTATAGAAATGAAGCAGCGTGGCGAGAAAATCTCCATGCTCACATCGTATGATTTCACAACGGCCGGCATAGTTGACGGCGCAGGAGTTGACGGAATACTGATTGGCGACTCTGCGTCAAACGTCATGGTTGGCAACATAACCACCCTGCCTATGACAGTAGACCAGATGATTTATCATGCAAGGGCGGTTGTAAACGGCGTGAAGCGCGCCCTCGTTGTGTGCGACATGCCTTTCGGAAGCTATCAGGTTGACCGGAAAGAGGGTGTGAAGAACGCTATCCGTATAATGAAAGAGAGTGGATGCGACGCGCTCAAACTTGAGGGCGGAGAAGAAATAATAGACACTGTAAAAGGCATACTTGATGCAGGAATACCGGTGATGGGACACCTCGGACTTACCCCACAGAGCATCAATAAGTTCGGAACATACGCCGTGCGTGCCAAGGAAGAGGCTGAAGCAGAGAAGCTGTTGGCCGACGCTCGGCTGTTAAGCGAGGCGGGATGTTTCAGCGTAGTGTTGGAGAAAGTGCCTGCCGTCCTTGCCGCAGAAGTGTCCAAGGCTATTGCCGTGCCGACAATAGGCATAGGTGCCGGTGCCGGAACTGACGGTCAGATACTTGTAGTGTCTGACATGCTGGGCATGACAAAAGGGTTCAATCCGCGCTTTTTGCGCCGTTATGCCGACTTGAATACCGTAATGACCGATGCAATCGGACAGTATGTAGCCGATGTAAAGGACGGAGCTTTCCCAACTGCTAACGAGTCATATTGATGGATACGCAGAATACACCCGTACATGTAAGGCTGTGGCACAAGGACTTCTGGCTGATGGCGTTGGCCTGCCTGTTATTGACGACGGCCATGTATCTTCCGCTTCCGCTGCTTCCTGAATGGCTGATGCAGGCGTGCGGATGTACGCCAGTCGAGGCGGCAATATGCGTAGGGATGCCAGGCGTTGGCATATTCCTGTTGGGATGTTTCTGTTCCTATCTTGTACAGCGTTATCGGCGCAATATCGTATGTATATATTCAGTTTTTGCTGTCGCCTTTTGTTTTTACATCCTTCAGTGGCTTCAAGGCGGAGTGGGGACGGCTGCCGGTGCGTTTGGCATTGTGGCTGTTGTGCGGCTGGTGCAAGGCGCGCTGTTCGGACTGGCGCAGATGGTATTGTCGAGTACGCTTATCATCGACACCTGTGAATCTTTCCGCCGCACCGAGGCCAACTATTCGGCGGCGTGGTTCTCAAGGATAGCTCTGTCGTTGGGGCCAGTGTTGGCGCTTGGCCTGTTGCCTGCAGTAGGGTTCGGAGGTGTGATGATTGTCGGTGTCATATTGTGCATGGTGGCAGTCATGCTCATATTCGTAGTCAAGTTCCCGTTTAAAGCCCCGGAAGATATAGTCCGCCATGTATCGGCCGACCGTTTTTTCCTGCCTCAGGGCAAATGGCTTTTTGCCAACCTGATACTTGTGATGATGGCAGTCGGACTTGTTTTCTCGGTCAGCAGTACGGTCTATTTTTACGGTATGTTGTCAGTGGGATTTGCTCTGTCTCTTCTGGCGGCCCGTTTTGTGTTCGTCAACGCTGAGCTTAAAAGTGAAGCCGTTACGGGATTGGCGCTTATGATTGCGGCCATGCTTGTGATGTTGTCAGGCGAAGGGGGAACCGTCGTATCTCTTGTTCCTGTGCTTATTGGTTGCGGAGTTGGTGTTGTAGGCTCACGTTTCCTGCTTTTTTTCATAAAGTTGAGTCCGCATTGCAAGCGTGGAACGTCTCAAAGCACATATTTTCTGGCTTGTGAGTCAGGCTTGTCTTTGGGATTGTTCCTTGGCTACGGCTTTTTCCATGGCGATGTCCACGGGGCTGCAGTAATGTCGTTGACTTTGTGTTGCATTGCGTTAGCCATGTATCTGGCGTTTACCCACAGGTGGTATGTCAGGCATAAGAACAGGTGACGGCTGTCATCCGTTGCCAGACAAATAACGTGCTGGTTTACAGGTGGTTTTTATACGTTTTGCGAAATGCGGTCTTTTACAATGTGAAAGGCCGCATTTCGTATTGCAAAAGGTGGCTTTTTGTATTGTAAAAGGCCACCTTTTATACTCCCGTTGATTTTGCATAGATGAGCCTGTACTGGCAAGGTCCCTGTCGTTGTGTTTCAATATGTCAACCATACGTTTCAATTTTTTTGTTTTTCCAAAAGCACGCCCTATTTACTTTGATTTACTTTGCTTGGATAAGAAAATATTATTATATTTGCAATCTGTAAACGTCTCAAAAGATAACGAAAAACAATGGTACTGTATTTTACGGGAATTGTCATCGCCATATCATGTTTTCTGATAATCGGACTGTTTCATCCGATAGTGATAAAGACAGAATATTACACGGGTACAAAATATTGGTGGATGTTTCTTGTTGTGGGCTTGGCGTGTATTGCGGCGGCCTTGTTCATTGCAAACACTATGGTGTCGGCTGTGCTCGGCATATTCGGAGCCTCATGCCTGTGGTCTATAAAAGAGCTGTTCGAGCAGCGTGACAGGGTGATTAAAGGTTGGTTCCCGATGAATCCAAAACGGAAGGGCGAGTATCCGGCCTGAAACATATACCATTTGAACAGATGAAAACCACACTGCTGCTTGTAGGAAAGACTACCGGAAAACTGTATGCCGAGGCCATTGAAGATTATGCCGGCCGCATAAACCACTATATACCTTTTAATATAAAGGTAATACCTGATTTGAAAAACAGCAAGAGCCTGACCGAGAAACAGCAGAAGGAAAAGGAAGGCGAACTGATACTGAAAGCCATTGAGGACAAAAGCTTTGTGGTGTTGCTTGACGAACATGGCAAGGAATACCGCAGCGTGGAGTTTGCGTCGTGGTTTGAAAACAAGCAGCAGACGGTGCGCAGCCTGACATTTGTAGTCGGCGGCCCTTATGGATTTTCGCAGTCGGTGTATGACAGGGCTGACGGCAAGGTTTCGCTTTCACGCATGACATTGTCCCATCAGATGGTCAGGCTTATGTTCATCGAGCAGGTTTACCGTGCCTGCACAATAATCAAGAACGAGCCTTACCACCATGAGTGAAAGGTTAAGGGGAAAACATTAAAAACTTTTATAAAGACTTTTTGATATGGAAAAGACATGGAGATGGTTCGGCAAGAACGACAAGATAACCTTGTCGATGCTGAAACAAATCGGCGTGGAGGGCATCGTCACAGCCCTGCACGACGTTCCGAACGGAGAAGTTTGGACGCGTGAGAAGATACGTGACTTGCGTGAATATATCGAGAGTTACGGCATGCGCTGGTCTGTTGTGGAGAGTCTGCCTGTATGCGAGAGCATCAAATATGCAGGCCCTGATCGTGACAGGCTGATTGAGAACTACAAGGAGAGTTTGAGAAATCTCGGTCTTGAAGGTGTGCATACCATCTGCTACAACTTCATGCCTGTACTCGATTGGGCGCGTACCGACCTAACACATCCCAATCCCGACGGAACGAGCAATCTTTATTTCAGCCATGCTCAGTTCGCATACTTTGACTGCTGCATACTGAAGCGTGAGGGAGCGGAAAAGGATTACAGCGAGGAGGTGATGGCCGAAGTTGAAAAGCTGAAGCAGACAATGACCCCGGAGGACAACCATAAGCTGGTGGATACAATCATTGTGAAGACACAGGGCTTCGTTAACGGCAACATAACCGAGAACGACGAGCATCCTGTAGAACTGTTCCGTCAACTGCTTGACCTTTATAAAGGCATTACAAAAGACCAGCTTAGGGAAAACATGCGTTATTTCCTTGCCGCAATAATGCCGGTATGCAACGAATTCGGCATGTATATGTGTGTACATCCCGACGACCCACCGTTCCCGATTCTCGGTCTGCCGCGCATCGTAACATGCGATGAGGACATCAATTGGTTCCTCAATGCAGTTGACGACCCACATAACGGCCTTACCTTCTGTGCTGGCTCTTTGTCAGCCGGCGCGCACAATAATGTTGTGGAATTGGCACGCAAGTATGCCGACCGCACTTGGTTCGTGCACATGCGTTCGTGCAAAGTGTTCCCCAATGGCGATTTCACTGAAGCTTCACATCTTGGCGGCCGCGCCGACCTCATAGAGCTTGCCCGCATATTCGAAAAGACAAATCCGAAGCTGCCGATGCGCGTTGACCATGGACCCAACATGCTTGGCGACGAAAACCGTGGTTATAATGCCGGTTACACGTTCCTTGGCCGTATGTTCGCCATGGGACAGGTGCAGGGCATACTCGCTACCGTTGACCGTGAATTAGGGATAGATTAAGGATTGTAAGTTGGCAGTCAAGTAAATAACAGTAGTTTCATGTATGGCCATTCTGACTTGTCAGGGTTATTGGCTTTATTATTAAAACTTTAAATACTATGAATGATTTATTCAACATCAAGGACTATGTGGTAGTGATAACCGGCGGAACGGGAGTTCTCGGCCGTACCATAGCCAAGTATCTTGCTGGCAACGGGGCGCAGGTTGTCATCCTCGGACGCAAGGAAGAAGTAGGCAAGGAAATTGTTGACGACATCGTGAAAGACGGCGGAAAAGCTGAATTTATGAAGACCGATGTGATGGATTATGCTTCGGTTCAGAAGAACTGCGACGACATAATGGCCAAATACGGTCGTATAGATACTCTGCTCAATGCCGCAGGAGGAAACATGCCAGGCGCGACAATCGCTCCCGACCAGACGTTTTTTGACTTGAAAGTTGAGGAGTTCCAGAAAGTGCTCAACCTTAACCTTACAGGCACAGTGATACCTACACAGGTGTTTCTCAAGCCAATGGTGAAGCAGGGCAAAGGCTCAATAATCAATTTTTCAAGCATGGCGGCGTTCCGCCCGATGACCCGTGTGTGCGGATATGCGGCAGCAAAAGCCGGCATCAGTAATTTCACGGCGTTTATGGCGGCAGAATGTGCCAAGAAATTTGGCGAGGGCATCCGTGTAAATGCAATCGCCCCGGGATTTTTCATAACCGAGCAAAACCGTGCGTTGCTGACTAATCCTGACGGCTCTTATACTCAGCGCGGTAATGATGTTGTTCGTCAGACTCCGTTCGGACGCATGGGTGACCCTGAAGAACTTTGCGGAACGATACATTATCTGATGAGTGATGCGGCCAAGTTCGTTACAGGCACAGTGGCCGTGGTTGACGGTGGATTTAACGTGTTTGCAATGTAATGTTTTTATCAGACAAGTGGATGAGGGCAAGCCAGACAAATATGAAACTTCTTTTAGAGAAGGCGGCTTGCATGTTTGTCTGGCTGTATCTAGTCCACTTGTCAGCTTAAAAACTCGACAACGCAAACCTTTACGTATTTTTAATGCGTAAAAATGGTACACCTTATTGAATAATGATGTATTTTTGCAACAAAATTAATAAAAACGAATTTAGTAAATCAAATCATGAAAAAATTACAAGCTTTAAACAAGAGGACTGCGCCAAAGAGCGTTATGCCTGAAAAAGTAATCCAGTTCGGTGAAGGAAACTTCCTTCGTGCATTTGTTGATTGGATTATTTATAACATGAACCAGAAAACAGACTTCAACGGGTCTGTTGTAATAGTGCAACCTCTTGGAGGCGGAATGATTGACAAACTTAATGGTCAGGACTGCCTTTATCACGTGAACCTGCAAGGACTTGAGGATGGAAAGCCCGTCAACAGTCTTACACGTATAGATTGTGTTAGCCGTGCCGTGAACCCGTATTCTCAGAATGAAGCGTTTATGGCGCTTGCAGACCAGCCGGAAATGCGTTTCGTCATCTCGAACACAACAGAGGCCGGTATTGCTTTCGACCCGAGCTGCAAGCTTGAGGACGCTCCTGCAAGTTCGTATCCGGGCAAGCTCGTACAGCTGCTTTACCGTCGTTACCAGACATTCAACGGCGACCCGACAAAGGGACTTATCATTTTCCCCTGCGAGCTTATCTTCCTTAACGGACATGTGCTTAAGGACTGCATCTACAAATATATTGAGCTGTGGAATCTTGGTGATGACTTCAAGAAGTGGTTTACAGACTGCTGCGGAGTCTATGCTACATTGGTAGACCGTATTGTACCCGGCTTCCCACGTAAGGAAATAAAGGACATACAGCAGAAAATCTGTTATGAGGACAACCTCGTGGTGCAGGCCGAGATATTCCATCTTTGGGTTATTGAGGCACCGAAGGAAATCGCAGAGGAGTTCCCCGCAGACAAGGCTGGATTGCATGTCTTGTTTGTTCCGTCAGAAGAACCGTACCACGAGCGCAAGGTTACTCTGCTTAACGGACCGCATACAGTGCTTAGCCCGGTGGCGTTCTTAAGCGGCATCAATATTGTGCGCGACGCTTGCAAAGACCCCGTTGTTGGCAAGTACATACACAAAGTGCAGTTCGAAGAGCTTATGGAGACGCTCAACTTGCCGAAAGACGAGCTTCAAAAGTTTGCAAGCGACGTGCTTGAGCGTTTTATGAACCCGTTTGTAGACCATCAGGTAACGAGCATCATGCTCAATTCGTTCCCCAAATATCAGACCCGCGACCTGCCTGGTGTCAAGACTTATCTTGAACGTAAGGGAGAACTGCCACAGGGACTTGTGTTTGGTTTGGCTGCCATCATTACATATTACAAAGGCGGCAAGCGTGCTGACGGTACTGATATTGTTCCTAATGACTCACAGGAAATAATGGATTTGTTGAAAGACTTGTGGGCTACGGGCGATACGCAGAAGGTTACTGACGGTGTGCTTTCAGCTACACAAATATGGGGAGAAGACCTTAACAATATAGCAGGGCTGAATGCTCTTGTAAAGAAAGACCTTGATTTAATTCAGGAAAAGGGTATGCTTGAGGCAGTAAAGACCATACTCTGAAGTGTATGAATTAAAAGTATAATAAGTTGAAGAAGACAAAAGATGGAACAAAAGGTATGGTTTCATCTTTTGTCTTTTTTGATTTTTCCATTTAATATATTCATTGATGGACGACATAAAAAGACTTTTGTGGCAGTATGCCGAAAAATACGAGACTGCGGATTTTCTTCCGGACGACCCCAGCTGGTTCATGCATCAGGTAAAAGGTGCTGACAATCAGGAAGTAATTGCTTTTATCGCATCTTGTTTAAGTTATGGAAGCCGGAAGCAGTTTATGCCGAAAATACAGTTTTTCTTGGATGTGTCTAAGAACAATGTGTATGATTGGCTGTTGAGCGGAAGGTTCAAACAGGATGTTCCCGACGATGACGAAAAGTGTTTTTATCGTCTGTACACATGGCATACAATGTACACGTTGTTGGTTGCAATGCATAAGATGCTTCATGAATACGGTAGCATCGGGCAATATGTACAGTCTCATGCGAAAGATGGTTTTACTGCCGTGAAATGCATCACAGACTATTTTTCGAGCATGGGAATAGAGACAATAATACCGAAAAACACAACTTCAGCCTGCAAACGTGTATGTATGTTTTTGCGTTGGATGGTTCGTGACGGTTCACCAGTAGACCTCGGATTGTGGAACGGTTTTATTGACAAGCGCACATTGATAATACCGATGGATACCCATGTTCTCCAACAAGCCAACCGTTTAGGTTTGATTCATGCCAAAACAGCGTCAATGTCTGTTGCAAGAAATCTGTCAGCAAGGCTTGCAGAGATATTTCCGGATGATCCGTTGAAGGGAGATTTTGCGTTGTTTGGTTATGGAGTAAATCACTGAAAACATTATAATGTCTTGAATGAAGTCTGTTGTGAATGTGTTGAAAATGCAATAAAAATCGATGAAAAAACGTGAAAAATAACTTGTACGGCAATATTTTTTACTTTAATTTATTATCTTTGTGGCAAATAAGGGCAATTTAGAACTATACGGGCATTGTTTTTGCTCTATATGTTGCCTTATTCCTTGTAACATGAATCACTAACATTTAATAATAGTATGGAAAATAACTCTGAATTGATTTCTTTGTGTGAGGCCAAGGCCAAGCAATGGCTCACACCTGTATTTGATGCGGAAACACAAGCAACCGTAAAGGGCATGCTTGAAAACGAGGACAAAACAGACCTTATAGAGAGCTTTTATAAAAACCTTGAATTCGGTACGGGTGGTCTCCGTGGTATAATGGGTGCGGGAAGCAATCGTATGAACATCTATACCGTTGGTATGGCTACACAAGGCTTCGCCAATTACTTGAAAAAGAATTTTGCCGACCGCAAGCAGATTTCTGTTGTCGTATGTCATGACTGCCGCAATAACAGCCGCCTCTTTGCAGAGACTGTAGCAAACATATTCTCTGCCAATGGAATAAAGGTTTATTTGTTTGACGACATGCGTCCGACGCCTGAATGCTCATTTGCAATCCGCCATCTTGGATGCCAAAGCGGTGTAAACATAACGGCAAGCCACAATCCAAAGGAGTACAACGGATACAAGGCTTATTGGGAGGACGGTGCGCAAGTGCTTGCACCTCATGACACAGGCATCATCGATGAGGTTAATAAGGTTAAGGTTGAAGACGTGAAGTTCAATGGAAACAGCGAACTGATAGAAATCATCGGTGAAGAAATAGACAAGGTTTACCTTGACCTTGTACACGGAATTTCAATCGACCCGGAAGTCATCAAGCGTCAGAAGGACTTGAAGATTGTTTACACTCCGCTGCATGGCACAGGCATGAAGCTTATTCCGCGTTCGTTAGAGTTGTGGGGCTTTGAGAACGTTCATTGCGTGAAGGAGCAGATGGTGAAGAGCGGCGATTTCCCAACTGTAGTAAGCCCGAACCCCGAAAACGGAGAAGCTCTTACCCTTGCACTGCGTGATGCGAAAGAAATTGACGCTGATATTGTCATGGCGAGCGACCCCGACGCCGACCGTGTTGGCATGGCTTGCAAGAACGACAAGGGTGAATGGATACTCATCAACGGCAACCAGACATGCCTTTTGTTCCTCTATTACATCATACGCAACCGTCAGGCCAAGGGACTGATGAAGCCTACTGACTTCATCGTAAAGACTATTGTAACAACGGAAGTTATCAAGAAGATTGCAGACAAACAGCACATCGAGATGCGTGACTGCTACACAGGCTTCAAATGGATTGCACGTGAGATAGCTCTTTCTGAAGGAAAGCAGCAGTACATCGGCGGCGGCGAAGAGAGTTATGGCTTCCTTGCTGAAGATTTTGTGCGTGATAAGGATGCGGTTTCAGCTTGTTCACTGCTCGCAGAAATCTGTGCTTGGGCAAAAGACCAAGGTAAGACGCTTTACGATGTTGTGATGGACATTTATCTTGAATACGGCTTCTCTAAAGAAGTTACTATCAATGTGGTTAAGCCCGGCAAGACCGGTGCAGATGAAATCAAGCAGATGATGACCGATTTCCGCAACAATCCGCCTACCGAGCTTGGTGGCAGCAAGGTTGTTTTGTGGAAAGACTATCAGACGCTTGAACAGCGCGACGCCGCTGGCAATGTTACAAAAATCGACATGCCGACAACAAGCAACGTGCTTCAGTGGTTCTGCGACGACGAAACAAAGATTAGCGTCCGTCCGTCGGGTACAGAGCCGAAAATCAAGTTCTACCTTGAGATTAAGGACACCATGAAGTGCGCCGGATGCTATGAGCGTTGCACAAATGCGGCTGTTGAGAAGGTTGAGGCTATCAAGAAATCTTTAAATTTGGAATAGCATTCAAGTTGTTATAATGTAAAACGGCGAAGGAAAAGTCCTTCGCCGTTTTGTTTTATCTTGCTTTGTCTGTAAAATCAACAGACGTTCATTGCAAACTTACAGTAGAGGCAGTTGTGCCAACATGCTCTTCAATCTGATGGCTATCCTCGGCATAGGCTCGGCTACGGTCAGCCCTACGAGTTCCTTTTCACTTGCAATATCGTTGATTACACGTACAACATCGGCCATCTTCATTCCGTCGGGGACAACCCCTACGGCGGCGATAATCTCGGCAGGGTCGAGCACGTCCATGTCGAAATGCACAACGACCCGTGAGGCTTTGCATTTTTTCAGCCAGTCAATCACCGCAGAACTGTCAGTCGCAACGTCTTCCGGTGACAGGTGTTTTATTCCGTATTCCTGTTGACGTGCCTTTATTTCGTCGCGCTCCCAGTCGCGCAGGCCGACGAACAGTATCTTTTCCGTGGGTATTCTTGCCGGCAACTGTGAGACAATGACCTTGTCGCCAATTCCCATGCAGGCTGTTACGGCCATTGCATGATAGCCCGTATAGGCATCGCCTGGCAGTGTGATGTCCGGGTGTGCGTCAATCCATATCATGGCAACGTCATCCTTGTATTTGTCGGCAAGATAAGTGAACGGCGCTACGCTGACCGAGCATTCTCCTCCCAAGGTTACTATTTTGTCAGGCTTTTCAACATTTAATATGTCCAATGCCGCTTTGGTCTGCAATGCAATGTCATCGCGGTCAAGTACACCGTCAACCGCCTTTCGTTCCTTCGCATCGGTGTTTACAGGAACAGTAAACTTCGGTTGCCCATTGTCAGGGGCGAGGAAATCAAGCAGTTGTGCCCCGAGATAATATCCCCTTGCCGCCAATGCCGGGTCGCTGATTTCAGGAATCCATCTCGTTATGTCGCCTCCCTGCCATTGCGGATAAATCAATCTGATTGTTTTTGCGTCCATATAGTTTGTTTTTTATCTGTCTTTATAAATGCAAAGTTAATGGTTTAGCTATAAACGGCAAAGCCTTTTGACGCATAAATTTATCCTATTCCACTGCTTTGTATTACCAGGTTAATCAGCTTGTCTGTCAGAGAAAGAAACATTGTAAATGTCAGAAAAGATGTTTGATATCGCAAATATTGTAAAGAAAATGTTTGAGAAGGCTGTTGTTTTACTAATTTTGCGCGGAATTAAGATATTGGAAGGTTATGAAACTTATAGCAGACAGCGGCAGCACTAAGACAGACTGGTGCGTGGTAGATGGCGGAGAGATGGTTTGCCGGTTTTCCGGCCAAGGCATAAATCCGTATCAGCAGGGTGAGGATGTGATAGCGGATATTGTCATGGAAGAGCCTGCAAGTCAGCTTGATGATGCCAAAAGGATTACGGAAATTGAGTTTTACGGTGCCGGATGCCGCGGTGAAAAGATTGCGGTGGTGGAAGGCGTGCTGCGCCGGACGTTCGTCAATGCCGGCAGGGTAGAGGTGTGTTCGGACATGCTCGGGGCGGCGCGTGCGTTGTTCGGCAGTACGGAAGGCATTGCCTGCATACTCGGCACGGGGGCAAACTCATGCCTGTACGATGGCGACAGGATAACGGCCAACGTTCCGCCGCTGGGCTATATACTCGGTGACGAGGGCAGTGGGGCTGTGCTTGGCCGGCTGTTTATCAACGCCTTGTTCAAGGGAAGGTTGCCCGCATCGTTGCGTGACGAGTTTTTAAGCGAGACAGGACTTACGTTGGATGACATTATAACAAAGGTTTATCGGGAGCCGTTGGCGAATCGTTTTCTTGCAAGTACTTCAATGTTTATCCATAATCATTTGGACAACAATGATTTAAGGATGATTGTTATAGAAAACTTTAGGGGCTTTTTCAAGCGTAACGTCAATCTTTACGGACGGCGAGACCTGCCTGTTGGAGCAGTAGGAAGTATCGCTTTTTATTATGAAAAGGAGTTCCTTGAGGCTGCCGGGACGGAAGGGTACAAGGTGACGAAGGTGATAAAAAGTCCGATGGACGGGCTTCTGGCTCGTGAGCGGAAGTCGTGTGAATAGATGGAGTGCGGTTTGTGGGATTTCGTCAAGCCGTTCCAAACAAGTTGTTTCCACCGTTCAAACGGTGCGTTAAAGCCGTCCAAACAGGTCGTTTGGACGGCTTTTCTTTCATGCCTGCATACCGTTTTCTTAACGGATTGGTTTTCAATAAGTTATAAAAGACGGCAAGTTGCCTTGCAAAAGACGGCCTTTTGGCGTGTGAAAGGTGGCCTTTTGCAAGGCCGTTTGCCGCCTTTCGCATTGTATGTAAATTACTCACGTCAGGCGGTAGGAATTTCATTAAAATAAAAGTAAGTGTTTTTGTGAAACTTTGCAAAATAAATTGTACCTTTGCAGACGTTTTGTAGTGCTACGTTTTATTAAATAAAATATATCTGTATTTTCTCTTGTTAATTACCGTTCTAATAACGGCTGTTTTCTTAGTTGTGGCTGCTTTCGTCATCGCTAAGTTAATGGGTCCGCGTACTTACAACAAGGTTAAGGGGGAACCGTTTGAGTGTGGTATACCTACTCATGGCTCTTCATGGATACCTGTGCACGTGGGCTATTATCTTTTCGCCATCCTTTTCCTCGTGTTCGACGTGGAGACAGTGTTTCTCTACCCTTGGGCCGTTGTGGTTAAGGATTTCGGCGTGATGGCAATGGTCAGCATCGGATTCTTTTTGTTAGTCTTAGTATTTGGCCTTGCTTATGCTTGGCGGAAAGGAGCACTGGAATGGAAGTAAGAAAACCCGTTATCAAGAGTATTCCTTACTCAGAGTTTAAGGACAATGAATCCCTTGAGCAGATTGTAGACGAACTGCACGAGGGGGGTGTTAATGTAGTTGTAGGCTCTCTCGACAGCATGATTAACTGGGGCCGCAGCAATTCGTTATGGTCGCTTACCTTTGCGACGAGCTGCTGCGGTATCGAGTTCATGGCGGTCGGCTGCGCCCGTTACGACTTTGCACGCTTCGGTTTCGAGGTTACGCGTAACTCTCCGCGCCAGGCAGACCTCATAATGTGCGCCGGTACGATAACGCACAAGATGGCTCCTGCATTCAAGCGCCTTTACGACCAGATGGCAGAGCCTAAGTATGTGGTGGCCGTTGGCGGCTGCGCCATATCTGGCGGTCCGTTCAAGAGCAGCTATCATGTGGTTAAGGGCATCGGCGAGATTGTACCCGTGGATGTGTACATCCCGGGCTGCCCTCCGCGTCCAGAGGCCATTCTGTATGGCATGATGCAGCTGCAGAGGAAGGTGAAAGTTGAAAAGTTCTTCGGCGGAGTGAATCACAAGGAAAAGAAGCCGATAGTAGTCAACGGAAACGACGTTGACGGGAGCATGCTGAAAAAGGCTGCCGCGGCTCTCGGCCTTGTCAATACGGCATCGTCGTCTAACATTTAATAAAGGAAGCGATGAAATTAGAACACAAAATATTCGAATTGAATGATTTTGCCAAAGAGATGGCAAAACTCAAGAATGAGAAGCATTTTGACTTCCTCGTTACCATCGTAGGTGAGGACTTCGGTGAAGAAGGTCTTGGCGCTGTGTACATTCTTGAAAACACGGAGACCCATGAGCGTACGAGTGTCAAGGCCGTGAACAGCGACCGCGACAACGCTTACATCCCGACGGTAAGCGACCTGTGGAAGGGCGCCGAAATCCTGGAACGTGAAGTGTACGACTTTTATGGAATAAAGTTCCTTGGCAACAAGGACATGCGCCGCTTGTATCTCCGCTCTGACTTCAAGGGCTATCCTTTCAGGAAAGACTATGACATGAGTCCGGAGAACAATCAGTACACGCTTGAAGACGACCCGGAGCCTGATTATACCGTTGAGTATAATCTTGACGAGGACGGACATATCATAGAGACCCGGCACAAGCTTTTCACCGACGACGATTATGTAATCAACATAGGACCGCAGCACCCGGCGACGCACGGTGTGCTCCGTCTTCAGACAATCCTCGACGGAGAGTACGTGCGCAAGATATATCCGCATTGCGGATACATCCACCGCGGAATAGAGAAGATGTGCGAGAGCTATACTTATCCGCAGACATTGGCTCTGACCGACCGTCTTGACTATCTCTCGGCCATGATGAACCGTCACGCCCTCGTGTCGGTAATCGAAGAAGGCATGGGCATCGAGTTGTCAGACCGTATCAAGTACATCCGTACTATCATGGACGAGCTGCAGCGTCTTGACTCGCACATGCTTTACTTCGGATGCTGCGCGCAGGACCTCGGAGCGCTGACCGCTTTCATTTATGGAATGCGTGACCGCGAGCAGGTTCTCAACGTTATGGAGGAGACAACAGGCGGCCGCCTTATACAGAACTATTACAGGATTGGCGGATGCCAGGCCGATATTGACCCGAATTTCGTGAAGAATGTAAAGAAGCTTTGCGAATATGTGAAACCCATGTTCAAGGAATATGACGACATTTTCACAGGCAATGTAATCCTGCAAAACCGCTTCAAGGGCGTAGGTGTTCTGTCCAAAGAGGATGCAATCTCTTATGGATGCACCGGTGGTACAGGCCGTGCGTGCGGCTGGCACAACGATGTCAGGAAAAATCATCCTTATGATTTGTACGGCAAAGTAGACTTTGACGAGATTGTCTACAATAACGGTGACTGCTTCGACCGCTACAAGGTTCGTCTCGATGAAATGCGCCAGAGCGTCCGAATACTCGAGCAGCTTATCGACAACATTCCCGAAGGCGAGTTCTACATCAAGCAGAAGCCTATAATCAAGGTTCCTGAGGGAACATGGTACACAAGTTGCGAGGGCAGCCGTGGCGAAATCGGAGTTTATCTGAGAAGCGATGGAGGAAAGAATCCTTGCCGACTGAAGTTCCGTCCGATGGGTCTGCCTCTCGTTTCTGCGATGGATACGATCTGCCGTGGCGAGAAGATTGCCGACCTGATTTCAATCGGAGCAACGCTCGACTATGTGATTCCTGATATTGACAGATAATAAAGGAGGCTAAGTGAAGAGTTGGCAAAGTGAAAAGCGGAAATTAACTCCTTTAACTTTTATAACTTCTTTGACTTCTCCAAATTATAAACTTAAACTTTAAAGAAAAGTGTTCGATTTTAGTATAGTAACTACATGGTTTGACAGCCTGCTCAGGGATACCCTCGGGCTTGGCAACTTCTTGTCAATCCTTATTGAATGCGTTATTGTCGGACTGCTCATTTTAGTGGCTTACGCCCTGCTGGCAATCGCACTCATATATATGGAACGTAAGGTCTGCGCTTTCTTCCAGTGCCGTCTCGGCCCGATGCGTGTCGGCAAGTGGGGTATTTTCCAGGTCTTCGCCGATGTGCTGAAGATGCTTATCAAGGAAATATTCCCGGTTGACAAGGCGGATAAGCTGCTTTATGTCATCGCTCCGTTCCTTGTCATAATAGGCAGTGTTGGCGCTTTTGCGTTCATGCCGTGGAATAAGGGAGCTGAAATCCTCGACTTCAATGTCGGTGTGTTCTTACTTACCGCTATATCCAGCATAGGCGTTGTCGGCATATTCCTTGCCGGCTGGAGTTCGAACAACAAATATTCTGTTGTTTCGGCTATGCGTGGTGCAGTGCAGATGATTTCCTATGAAATGTCTCTTTGCCTCTGCCTTATAACTGCCGTTGCCTTGACAGGTACAATGAGTCTTTCAGGCATAGTAGAGTCGCAGAACGACGGGTGGCTGATTTTCAAGGGACATATTCCGGCCATTATCGCTTTCCTGGTGTTCCTTGTTGCTGGTAACGCCGAGGCAAACCGCGGCCCGTTCGACTTGGCCGAGGCCGAGAGCGAGCTTACTGCAGGTTATCATACTGAGTATTCGGGTATGGGCTTCGGCTTCTTCTATCTGGCTGAGTACCTTAACCTCTTCATCATTGCCGGTGTTGCCGCCACGGTGTTCCTTGGTGGTTGGATGCCGCTTCATGTCGCAGGACTTGACGGATTTAACGCTGTTATGGATTATATCCCAGGCATTGTATGGTTCTTGGCAAAAACATTCTTCCTCATTTGGATTCTGTTGTGGATTAAGTGGACGTATCCCCGCCTGCGTATCGACCAGATTCTTAAGCTCGAATGGAAGTATCTTATGCCGTTGAGCTTGCTCAACCTTGTGATAATGACAATTGTCGTTGCTCTGGGCTGGCATTTCTAATGAGATAAAATTTGTAAGATTGAAGACATTTAATTAAATGGAAGAGAATAAGAATTCATATTTTGGCGGAATAAGGGATGGACTGAAGTCTTTGGCTACAGGACTTGGCGTCACTTTCCGTGAATATCTCACGAAGAAAGTCACCGAGCAGTATCCTGAGAACAGGAAGACCACTCTTCATGTTTCGCCACGCCATCGCGGTCGCCTTATCATGCCGCAGGACGCAGAGGGCAACAATAAGTGCATTGCCTGCAAGCTTTGCGAGATGGCTTGTCCGAACGGTACGATAAAGGTTGTTCAGAAAACTGTAGAGACAGAGGACGGCAAGAAAAAACGTGTCCTTGACGATTACATTTACGACCTCGGCGAGTGTATGTTTTGTGAGTTGTGCGTAAATGCGTGCCCTCATGACGCTATCAAGTTTGTCAACGATTTCGAGAACGCTACGTTCAGTCGTGGCAGCCTTGTGCAGCATCTCAATAAGGAGAAGTTTGAAACGCCGCTGCCTGACCTTACCGATGGTGGCGCTCCTCTTGAGATTGGAAAGTTCAATACAGGTATAAAGTAAATAGGAGAACGTGAATATGGCTAATATGGTAATGTTTTTAATTCTTGCTGTTGTCATCCTCGGTTCGGCCGTTGTATGCGTGATGACAAAGCGGATTATGAGAGCGGCCACTTTCCTGTTGTTCGTTCTCTTGGGTGTGGCAGGTCTGTATTTCCTGCTTGACTATACATTCTTGGGCGCAGCTCAAATCAGTGTATATGCAGGAGGTATAACCATGATTTATATCTTTGCCATCCAATTGGTAAGCAAGCGCACGTTGCAAGGTCTCGTGGAGCGTTTCAAGGGCAGCCGTGTGGCTTTTGGCGCATTGATGACTTTTGTAGGACTTGTTACGGTCGTTGCTGTATTTTTTAAGAATAAGTTTATCGACATGTCAATGCAGATGGCAGACGCAGAAGTTCCTATGAACATCATCGGCAAGACACTTATGGGTTCTGAGAAATACCAGTATGTGCTGCCGTTCGAATTTATTTCGGTGTTCCTGCTTGCGTGCATCATCGGTGGAATTGTAATATCGAGAAAGGAGTAATAAGTATGTTACCAGTTGAATATTTCTTTGTGCTTTCTGCACTGTTGTTTTTCATTGGCGTGTTCGGTTTCGTCACAAGACGCAATCTGATTGCCATGCTGATATCCGTTGAGTTGATACTGAACTCTGTAGATATTAACTTTGCCGCGTTCAACCGCCTGCTCTTTCCCGGACAGATGGAAGGCTTTTTCTTTACTCTGTTCAGCATAGGTGTAAGTGCGGCCGAGACTGCGGTGGCTGTAGCTATTATCATAAATGTTTACCGCAATTTCCACAGTGACCAGGTGAACTGTATTGAAAACATGAAAAATTAATTGTTATGGACTATAGTTTTGTATTTTTGATACTACTGTTGCCTGCTCTCACGTTTGTATTGCTCGGCCTGGCGGGAATGAAAATGTCCCATAAGGTTGCCGGAGTGATAGGAACATGCTCGCTGGCAATTGTTACGGTGCTGTGTTATTACACTGCATTCGAATATTTCCTTGTGCAGGGTAGGGATGCCGCTACAGGACTTTATCCTACAGTGACAGTCTTTGACATCACATGGCTAAAGTTTTCAGAGCTTCTTACTTTTAACATCGGTTTCCGTATAACGCCAATTTCGGCCATGATGCTTATCGTCATCTCTACGGTCAGCTTTATGGTGCATATCTATTCGTTTGGCTATATGCACGGAGAAAAGGGCTTCCAGCGTTATTACGCTTTCTTGAGCCTTTTCACGATGTCAATGCTTGGATTGGTTGTAGCTACCAACATATTCCAGATGTATCTGTTCTGGGAGCTTGTGGGAGTTTCTTCTTATCTTCTCATCGGATTTTATTATCCGTTGCACGCTGCGGTCGCAGCTTCAAAGAAGGCTTTTATCGTTACGCGATTTGCCGATTTGTTCTTCCTTATCGGTATTTTGTTCTACAGCTTCTATGTCGGGACATTCAATTACGACCTTACGGCCATGCCCGATGCCCAGATGGGTGCTCTTCAGCAGGCTGGATGGATAATGCCTACGGCCCTGTTCCTGATGTTCATTGGCGGTGCAGGTAAGAGTGCGATGTTCCCTCTGCATATTTGGTTGCCTGATGCAATGGAAGGCCCGACTCCTGTCAGTGCCCTTATCCATGCGGCAACGATGGTTGTAGCCGGTGTATATCTTGTTGCAAGCCTGTTCCCGTTGTTCATAGAGTTTGCTCCAGAAGCATTGCATTGGGTTGCGTATATTGCGGCGTTTACGGCGTTTTATGCAGCAGCCGTTGCTTGCTGCCAAAGCGACATCAAGCGTGTGCTGGCATTCTCTACGATTTCGCAGATTGGCTTCATGCTGGTTGCGCTTGGAGTTTGCATGCCCGACCCGGAACTTGGCAAGGTTGCCATGACGGAGGAATATGCTGATGTCAACGGACTTGGCTATATGGCAGGAATGTACCACCTGTTCACACACGCCATGTTCAAGGCTTGTCTGTTCCTCGGTGCCGGTTGTATAATTCATGCAGTACATTCGAACGAGAAAATGTACATGGGCGGATTGCGCAAGTACATGCCTGTAACCCATTGGACATTCCTTATTTCATGTCTCGCAATTGCAGGTATTCCATTCTTCTCTGGCTTCTGCTCGAAGGATGAAATCCTTGTAGCTTGCTACAACTTCTCGCCTGTGATGGGTGTAATAATGAGTGGAATTGCTGCAATGACAGCGTTTTATATGTTCCGCCTTTATTATTCAATCTTCTGGGGCAAGAGCTATTACGAGACTCACAAGGCTGAAGGTGCACACCAGCCACATGAGGCTCCGGCAACTATGACAGTTCCTCTTATCGTATTGTCTGCGATAACCCTGCTTGTCGGTGTTTTCGGAACTCTGCACATATTTGAGTTTGGCGAGTTTGTTTCTGCCAACGGTATTGGTTTTGGAACTCATACAAATTGGGCTGTGGCAGGTGCAAGTACAGTGTTGGCACTTTGCGGCATCGGTCTTGCCACTTATATGTATAAAGGAGAGGAAACTCCCGTTGCAGATATGCTGGCAAAGAAGTTCCCGCGTCTGCACCAGGCGGCTTACCGTCGCTTCTATCTTGATGAGGTCTGGATGTTCGTTACCCACAAGATTATCTTCCGTTGCATAAGCCGTCCTCTCGCATGGTTCGACCGCCATGTTGTTGACGGCGCGATGAATTTCATTGCATGGGGTGCAAACGAAGGTGGCGAGAGCATACGCGGATGGCAGAGCGGCGATGTACGCCAATATGCAATATGGTTCCTTACGGGAACAATCGCATTAGTCTTGTTATGTATTTGTCTATAAAAGAAAACCGGTAAAATGAGTATATTAAGTTTATTTGTAGTAATTCCCGCACTTATGTTGCTTGGCCTTTGGTTGTCAAAGAGCCTCAATCAGGTGCGCGGTGTGATGGTGGCCGGCTCTTCTTGCCTGTTGGCCCTATCCATTTGGTTGACCATCGCATTCATACAGATGCGCGCCGGCGGTAACACCGACGAGATGCTGTTCACATACAGTATTCCTTGGTTCAAGCCTTTGAATATCGCATACTCGGTAGGCGTTGATGGCATTTCTGTTGTAATGTTGCTTTTGTCAAGCATCATTGTATTTACCGGAACATTCGCTTCTTGGCGCCTTAAGCCGTTGACGAAGGAGTATTTCCTTTGGTTTACACTGTTGAGTACTGGTGTCTATGGCTTCTTCATTACAACCGACATGTTCACTATGTTCATGTTCTACGAGGTTGCCCTTATCCCTATGTACTTGCTTATCGGTGTATGGGGCAGCGGCCATAAGGAGTATTCGGCCATGAAGCTTACCCTTATGCTTATGGGTGGTTCGGCACTGCTTATCCTCGGCATACTCGGAATTTATTTCGGAAGCGGAGCAACAACAATGAATGTGCTTGAAATTGCACAGATGCACAACATTCCAGTTGAACTTCAAAAGGTATTCTTCCCGTTTGTGTTCATTGGTTTTGGAGTGCTTGGCGCCTTGTTCCCGTTCCACACTTGGAGTCCTGACGGTCATGCTTCTGCGCCTACGGCTGTGTCTATGCTTCACGCAGGCGTGCTTATGAAGCTTGGAGGTTATGGATGTTTCCGCATCGCCATGTTCCTCCTGCCTGAAGCCGCACACGAGTTGGCTTGGATTTTCTTGATTCTGACGACCATATCAGTTGTGTATGGAGCCTTGTCGGCATGTGTGCAGACTGACCTTAAGTATATCAATGCATATTCGTCAGTTTCCCACTGCGGCCTCGTGCTGTTCGCATTGCTCATGATGACGAAGACTTCATGTACGGGTGCGATACTCCAGATGCTTTCACATGGTTTGATGACGGCGTTGTTCTTTGCCCTTATCGGTATGATTTACGGCCGTACACATACACGTGATGTGCGCCAGCTTGGCGGACTGATGAAAATCATGCCGTTCCTTAGTGTTGGCTATGTCGTTGCAGGTCTTGCAAACCTTGGATTGCCAGGTTTCTCGGGATTTGTTGCCGAGATGACTATTTTCGTCGGTTCGTTTGAAAACAGCGACTTGTTCCATCGTACAGCTACGATAATCGCTTGTACAAGTATTGTTGTAACTGCGGTCTACATTTTGCGCGTTGTCGGCAAAATCCTTTACGGTAAGGTGGCTGACCCACATTATGAGACGCTTACCGATGCTACATGGGACGAGCGTGTGGCCGTTTGCTGCCTCATCTTCTGTGTTGCAGGACTTGGTATCGCTCCGCTTTGGGCGAGCGATGTCATCGATAACGCATTGGTTCCAATCCTCGACCACATCAACAATGTTTCAGCTATAGCGGCAATATGATGAAAGCAGACGAGTAAACGAGGTGCAAGCAGACAAGGCAAATCTCCTCGTCCCTTGTTTCCTCGTCAACTTGTCAACTATAAAAAATCAGAACAATGAATTACAGTCAATTTTTAAACATGATACCGGAAGCCACGATGATGGCTATCCTCATTATCGTCTTCATCGCCGATTTTGCATCGTCGCGCAACAGCGAGCGCAAGTGGTTCAATCCGCTTGTTTGCCTGCTGATGCTCGTGCAGGTGCTTGTCAGCGTATGGCCGCAAGAGCCAACGTCGGCCTTCGGCGGTATGTATGTAACCACTGCTGCGGTAAACGTAATGAAGACAATCCTTGCCGCAGGTACGCTCATTGTACTTATACAGGCACGCAAGTGGCTTAGCCGTACCGACACGAGCTTCAAGGAAGGCGAATTCTACATGCTTGTAATATCCACTCTGCTGGGTATGAACATGATGATGAGCGCGGGGCATTTCCTGATGTTCTTCCTTGGACTTGAAATGGCTTCTGTTCCTATGGCTTGCCTCGTGGCTCTTGACAAGTACCGTCACAATTCAGCTGAAGGCGCTGCCAAGTTCATTCTTACCGCAACGTTCTCAAGCGGCGTTATGCTTTATGGCATTTCGTTCATATACGGAGCGGCCGGCACGCTTTATTTTGACGACGTTGCGACAGCGCTTGCGGCAAAGCAGAACCTTACCATGGCAATTATGGGCATGGTGTTCTTCTTCAGTGGCTTGGGCTTCAAAATCAGTCTTGTGCCCTTCCACTTCTGGACGGCGGACGCTTACCAGGGTGCGCCGACAACCGTTACCGGTTATCTTAGCGTGATATCCAAAGGTGCTGCAGCCTTCACGCTGATGGCAATACTGATGAAGGTGTTTGCTCCTATGACGGAATATTGGACATACGTGCTTTACGTTCTTGTTGTCCTTACAATAACCGTCGGCAACCTCTTCGCCATCCGTCAGAAGGACCTCAAGCGTTTCATGGCGTTCAGTTCAATCTCGCAGGCCGGCTACATCATGCTCGCCGTGATTGGTGACAGTGCGATGGGCGTAGCTGCGTTGTCTTACTACGTGTTGGTTTACGTTGTTGCAAACCTCGCAGTCTTCGCAGTAATCGGCGTAGTGGAAGAAAACAATGGCGGTACAACCGATATGGACGCATACAATGGCTTGTATTCTACTAATCCGAAGCTGTCGCTCCTTATGACGTTCGCGCTGTTCTCCTTGGCAGGTATTCCTCCGTTTGCCGGAATGTTCAGCAAGTTCTTCGTCTTCATGGCGGCTGCTCAGCAGGGTTCTCCGCTTACATATCTTGTTGTGTTCATAGCTTTGTTGAACACGGTAGTGAGCCTTTACTACTATCTGCTTATTGTCAAGGCTATGTACATCAAGAATTCTGAGAACCCGTTGCCAACGTTCAAGAGCGACGGCAACACCAAGCTTGCCCTTGCTATCTGCACCGCAGGCATACTGCTCTTTGGTGTTTGCAGTTTCTTCTATGACTGGATAGAAATGGCGGCTTAGTTTTTTTCAGCTACGGATAAAATAAAACGGGCAGACAAGGACATAAACCTTGTCTGCCCGTTTATTGTTTTGCTTATTCTTTTTGGCGGCATTCCCTTTTGCCGGTTTTATGTTGTCATGCGTCATTTATGCTGTGGCATTTTGGCGGATGGAGGCGTTGTTGTAAACAGACAATTGTCAGGCAGTTTCCAATATGTCGTCTTTTAGGGGTCTTCCGCAGTTTTGTTGGATGGCCTTTCAGCAACATAAAATTGAGCACATCGAGTTTTTCTTTTAAAAGATTAAAAATCAATAGTTTTATTATATAATTTGAAGTATGGATAAGCCGGATAGTTTTATAGCCCTAAATTTCAATTTAATCAATATACAGGTACTGATTATCAGGGACTTATGAACATACAAGATAATACAAATACTTGAATATCAGCATCTTATCTTTATCCAACAGAACTGCGGATGAACCTCTTTTAACGTGAGTTCGGTATAATCACCTTATGCAATAAGCCTGCTTTTATCAATGATGTCAATATTGAGTGACGGTTTCTTAGGAAGCAGGTTGTATGCGATAAGCCCTGCAATCAGGTTGGAAGCAAAGCCGTCAATGC
>ENA-ORSY01000185-ORSY01000185.1-human-gut-metagenome-genome-assembly--contig:-NODE-185-length-69150-cov-23.784471_pt1 | contig 69150 bp, 60 predicted proteins | sample MGYA00242193_ERZ509160 | MGnify/ENA primary metagenome ERZ509160 (study PRJEB26280, sample SAMEA2338670) | human gut metagenome | biome: human gut; feature: human-associated habitat; material: faeces...
CCAGCAGGTGGATTTCGAATTGGAGCGTGTCGCCCGGAACGACCTTGCGCTTGAACTTCGCATTGTCGATCTTCATGAAATAGGTCGAGTAGTTCTCCGGGTCGGGCACCGTGTTGAGCACCATGATGCCGCTGCACTGGGCCATCGCCTCGATGATCAGCACGCCCGGCATGACCGGCTCCTCGGGGAAGTGGCCCACGAAGAAGGGTTCGTTCATCGTGACGTTCTTGATGCCGGCCACCGACGTGGCGTCGCAGTGGAAGATGCGGTCCACGAGCAGGAAGGGCGGGCGGTGGGGCAGCATGCGCCGGATGGCGTTGATGTCGTAAAGCGCCGGCTTGCGGCAGTCGTAGGTGTAGCGGGGTTTCTCGCCGGCCTTGCGGATCGTGCGCTTGAGCTGCTTCATGAACTCCGTGTTGGCGAAGTGGCCCGGGCGGGTGGCCCATACGCGGCCTTTGATCCGCACGCCGAGCAGGGCGAAGTCGCCCAGCAGGTCGAGCAGCTTGTGGCGGGCCAGCTCGTTGTTGCAGCGCAGCTCGAGGTTGTTCAGGTAACCGGCCTTGATCTCGATGTCGGGCTTGTTGAAGAGCTTCTTGAGGTGGTCGAGCTGCTCCTCGGGAACGGGGTTCTCGACCACGACGATGGCGTTGTCCAGGTCACCGCCCTTGATGAGGTTCATCTTCATGAGCGGCTCGAGTTCGTGCAGGAAGACGAACGTGCGGCACGGGGAGATCTTCGAGGCGTAGTCGTCGCCCGGCTCGAGCGTCGCGTACTGGTTGCCGATCACCTTCGAGTTGTAGTCCACATGGACCGAGACGGAGAATTCGTCGTCGGGGTAGAGGATGATCGCCGTGCCCTTTTCGGGAATCGTGTAGACCATTTTCTCGGTCACGTGATAGTAGTTGCGCTCGGCATCCTGATCCACGAGCCCCGTTTCGGTGATGGCGCGGGCGTATTCGCGGGCCGAACCGTCGAGGATCGGGGTCTCCGGGGCGTCGATGTCGATCAGGGCGTTGTCCACGCCGAGGGTCCAGAGGGCCGACATGACGTGCTCGATGGTGCTGACACGGTGGCCGCCGGCTTCGATCGTCGTGCCGCGCGAGGTGTCCACCACGTAGTCGCAAAGTGCCGGGATCTCCGGCTGTCCTTCGATATCGGTGCGGCGGAATACGATGCCCCGGCCGGCTTCTGCGGGATGGATCGTCATCGTCACCTGCACGCCCGTATGCAGTCCCTTTCCCGAGAACGAGATCGGGGCCTTCAGCGTTTGTTGTTTCGTTGACATAAGTGGTTCTTTGTAATAATTATCGGCAAAGATAATGCATGTCGGTCGCAAAAACAAATTTCCGGTTCATTTCGCTTGTCGGGGTTAATTTTCGGGCAAGGTGGCGAAAACCGATAAAAATCGCTATTTTTGCCCTGCGAAATCCGAACAGAACATGAGTCCGAAACCAGAAACGAATCCGTTGGACCCCGTCGGGGCGTCAGCCGCGCCGCAGCGGGAGGGCGGAGCCGTCGCCGGACCGGCTGCAGGCGAGGAGCTGGAGCTCATCGACCTGGGCGGCGGGTCGGAGTGCGCCGGCCGGCCGGTGCAGGGCGGTATGCGGGCTGCGGACTCCTCCGCCGTCCGGCGTACCGGGGAGGATGCGGGGCCGGAGGTCATCGAACTCGATGACGACGCCCCGGTGTCGGTCGCACCGCCGCGGCTCTTCCCGGCCGGAGAACCGTCCGGTGACCGCCGTCCGGCCCAAAAGCCGCAGCGCGGAGAGAGACGCGGGGACGGAGTGGAACGGATTTCGGAAGTGATTGCGGAAGAAACGGCTGCCGGGGAGGAGTTCCCTCCGAAGGGGGTTCGGACCGGGAATCAGGCCGGAGCGGCAGGTCCGGAAGCGGGCCGCCGCAGGGCGGCTCCCGGCGGCGGTACTCCGGTGCAGCGGAACGGCGCAAGGCCGCGCAAACCGCGCCTGCAACTGCCCTTCGACAACCGGCGCGAGGATGCCGGATCGTGGGCCTACGACCACCGGATCGGGCTGTGCGTCACGCTGATCGCCTATCTGGTGCTGATGATCGTCTTCGTCTCGTCGAAGATCGTCATCGGGGAGCGTCCCCACCAGCAGGGCATGTATATCGAACTGCAGTCGCTGGCCGAACTCGAGGCCGAGCGGGCCCGACTCGAGCAGGAGGTGCGCGAGCGGCAGGCCGCCGAGGAGTTTGACTGGCGGAGCGTCCGCAATACGGTCTCGAACGAAAACGAACTCAACGAGCAGCTCAAGGACGACCGCGGCACCAATACCGCGGCGCTGAACGATGCAGCTGCCGCGGCCGAGGAGCGGATGCGGGCCAACCGCGAGGCCTACGAGCAGGGCCTGGCCGAGGAGGCGGCGATCCGTCGCGGCCGCACGGCCGACGAGGCGTCGGGCGAACACCGCGACCGCAAGGTCAAGGGTCGGGTGACGGTGTCGTTCTCGCTGACCGATCCGGTGCGGCAGTCGGTCGATCTGAGCATACCGGCCTACCGCTGCGAAGGCGGCGGCGAGGTGGTGGTGGCCATCACGGTCAGCCGGGGCGGCGAGGTGATCGGCGCCCGGATCGTCTCGGGCGGCGACGACTGCATGCGCGAGGCCGCCCTGCATGCCGCACGTGTTTCGACCTTCAACATCGACCCGAAGGCGCCGGCCCGCCATCAGGGAACCATCACCTATACCTTTATTCCCCAGTAGCCGGATTCCGATGCCGCATTTGCCCCGTGCGCCCCGGTGGTGCGTTCGGCTCCTTTTGCATGCGTTTCCCGCCTGTTTTGTCGGCAGGTGCCGAGAATGCGGGAAATTTGTCGTACCTTTGTTCCCGATGCGCCGGAGCGGATACGCGGCAGACGACCGTGCCGCCGGCACTGTATCCCCGATTCGAAACGCATTTGACTCATGATCAGTCTCACTGGTGAAAATATCGTATTGATCGGCGCCCTGCTGCTCTTTGTGGCGGTGGTCGCCGGCAAGCTGGCCTACCGCTTCGGTGCCCCGGCCCTGCTGCTCTTCCTCGGGGTCGGCATGCTCTTCGGCCTGGACTTCATCTCCTACCGCTCGACCGACATCACGCAGTTCATCGGCATGATCTCGCTCTGCGTGATCCTCTTCACGGGCGGCATGGACACGAAGGTCTCCGAAATCCGCCCCATCGTCGGGCCGGGTGTCGTGCTGGCGACGGTGGGCGTGCTGCTCACGGCCCTCATCCTGGCCGGATTCGTGTGGCTCATCGCTCCGTGGATCGGCCTCGAGATGCCCTTCGCGCTGGCCCTGCTGCTGGCCTCGACAATGTCTTCGACCGATTCGGCGTCGGTCTTCTCGATCCTGCGAAGCAAGAAACAGGGGTTGAGGCAGCACCTCCGTCCGTTGCTCGAGCTCGAGAGCGGCTCGAACGACCCGATGGCCTACATGCTCACCGTTCTGCTTGTCGGTGTGCTCTCGGGACCGGCATCGGGGCATGTGGACCTCGGTGTGGGCATGCTCTATCTGGTCGTGCAGCTGGTCGTCGGCGCCCTGTCGGGCTACCTGATCGGGCGGCTGGCCGTATGGACGATCAACCGCATCAACCTGGTCAATCACTCGCTCTACGTCGTGCTGCTGCTGGCCTTCGTCTTCTTCTCGTTCGCCTTTACGGACCTCATCCGCGGCAACGGCTATCTGGCCGTCTACCTCGCCGGACTGGTGGTCGGCAACCACAAGCTGGTGCAGAAGCGGCCCCTTACGGTCTTCTTCGACGGGTTCACGTGGGTGATGCAGATCGTGATGTTCCTGACGCTGGGCCTCTTCGTGAACAGCAAGGAGTTGCTGGAGCCCGATGTGCTGATCCTGGGACTCTCCGTGGGGGCGTTCCTGATCCTCGTGGCCCGGCCGCTGGCCGTCTTCGCAAGCCTGGCGCCGTTCCGCAATTTCTCGACGCGGGCACGGCTCTATGTCTCGTGGGTCGGGCTGCGCGGGGCCGTGCCGATTCTCTTTGCCATCTATCCGCTCATGGGCAACGTCGAGTATGCCGACCTGCTCTTCAATGTGGTCTTCCTCTCGACGATCCTCTCGCTCGTCGTGCAGGGTACGACCGTCAGCGGCATGGCCAACCTGCTGGGACTGGCCTGCGAGGAGCGGGAGCCGGCCTTCGGCGTGGACATGAACGAGCAGGTGAAGTCGGCGCTCACGGAGGTCGAGGTGAACGAGAGCATGCTCGAGAGCGGGCGGACGCTGCGCGAGATCGTGCTGCCGGAGAATACGCTGGTGATGATGATCTGCCGCGACGGCGACTATTTCGTGCCGCAGGGCAAGACCGAACTGCACCTGGGCGACAAGCTGCTGGTCATCTCGGACCGCTCGGAGGAGCTGGCGACAACCTATCGCGAGATGGGTATCGACGATGTGATGAAGCTCGGGAACTGACCCCGGTCCGTATGGATATGCGCAGCCCCGTCCGATACGTCGGACGGGGCTGCGTCTGTATGCCGGGATCAGAGTTCCGCCAGCCGGCGGCGGGCCGCGTCGAATTCTGCAACCAGGTTCCGGACGACCTCGCCGGCCGGAGGCAGGTCGCGCAGCAGCGAGGCGACCTGTCCGATCTCCAGCTCGCCCTCCGTGAGTTCGCCGTCGAAGATGCCGCGTTTCGAACGCCCGCGGCCCAGCAGTTCGGAGAGCTCCCCGGCCGTGGCGCCGCGCGCTTCGGCCTCCTCGACGGCGCGGCAGAATTCGTTGCGGACCAGCCGGGTGGGGCTGAGCTTCTTGAGCGCGAGGATCGTGTCGCCCTCACAGAGGGAGGTGCAGCGGCGCTTGAAGGCCTCGCTGGCCGAACTCTCCTCGGTGAGTGCGAAGCGCGTGCCGATCTGCACGCCCTCGGCGCCGAGGGCGAAGGCGGCCAGCATGCCGCGGCCCGTGGCGATGCCGCCCGCGGCCAGCAGCGGCAGCGAGACCGCTGCCCGGACGTGGGGCACGAGCACCATCGTCGAGGTCTCCTCGCGGCCGTTGTGCCCTCCGGCCTCGAAGCCTTCGGCCACGACGGCATCGACCCCGGCCTCCTCGCTCTTGCGGGCGAAGGCGGAACTCGAGACCACGTGGGCCACCTTGCAGCCGGCCTCGTGCAGCCGTGCGGTCCACCGTTTCGGACTGCCTGCCGAGGTGAAGACCACAGGGACGCGTTCCTCGATGATAACTTCCATGATCTGGTCCGTATAGCGGTACATCTGCGGGACGTTCACGCCGAAGGGTTTTGCCGTTGTCGCGCGGCAGCGGCGGATGTGTTCGCGCAGCAGCTCGGGAGTCATCGACCCCGAGCCGATGAGCCCCAGTCCGCCCGCTTCGCTGACGGCGGCCGCCAGCCGCCAGCCGCTGCACCAGACCATGCCGCCCGAGACGATCGGGTAGCGGATGCCGAACAGGGCGCAGATTCTGTTTCCGTTCTCCATGACGATCTCTTTTCTGTTTTTCATTGGGGGTTTCCCGGTCAAAAATAGTGAAAAAACGAAAGACGGCATGCAGCAAGGGTCTCATGTCGCGCGAAATGATTATATTTATACTCGTTTGTTGCACCTTACTCCCAAACTCGAATCCGTATGCTTCGAAAATCGTTTCTTGCCGTTCTCCTTTTCGTGTCGGCCGGTCTGCTGCCGGCGTCGGCGCAGCGTTGGACGATGGATCCTGCCGGACACGGCATCGTGTGGCGGGTGGACGGGGCCGTACCCCATGCCGACCACATCGAGATGAGCGGTCAGCGCATGGCCTGCGTCCTGCGTTGGGGCGTCGGCGCGGACAGCGCCTTTCGGCTCGAGCGCTCGCTCGTCTTCCCGCTGCTGCGTACCGTGCCGAACAACACGCATGCCAGCCTGATGTTCCGTCTGGCGACGGACATTCCCGCGCTGCTGGCCATCGACGGGCTCGCCCTGCAGGCCGAGCGGGTCGATACGGTGGCGATCGACGGCGGACTCGAGGTCCGCAGCCGCTGGTACACGGGCGGGCACAACATCGGGGCGGCCCGGACCGCGGCGGCCGGGCCGGCAATCGCCATGACGCGCCGCATCTTCCCCTCGCGGGAGCTGCCCGTGCTGTGCGAGCGCTATGTCGTGCGCAACATCGCCCGGCGCAGGCTGACGGTATACGTTCCGGAGTTCTCGCAGCGTTTCGAGACCGATCCCGACAAGGGGGTGGAGGGGAGCTACTGCGTGCGGGCCGACCTGGCGGGGAGCGGCCGTTACAGCCTTGCGCCGGGAGACTCGCTCTGCTTCGATGCGGTTTTCCAGGCCGGACGTGCGGGTGACGGGCCGCTGATGCCGGATGTTGCGGCCGAATATGCCGCACGTATGGATTTCGTGCGCCGCGACATCGATGCCGCGCTGGTGCTCGAGACTCCCGATCCGGTTATCGACCGCCTGTTCCGTTTTGCCAAGCTCCGGGCCGCCGAGAGCATCATCCTCACCCGCGGCGGCTACATGCATGCGCCCGGCGGCGAATCCTACTACGCCGCCATCTGGGCCAACGACCAGGCCGAATACGTCAATCCCTTCTTCCCGTTTCTCGGGTACGATATCGGGAACGCCTCGGCGTTCAACGCGTTCCGGCATTTTGCCCGCTTCATGAATCCCGGATACGAGCCGCTGCCCAGCTCGATCATCGCCGAAGGCGACGATGTCTGGAACGGGGCAGGCGACCGCGGCGATGCGGCGATGATCGCCTATGGGGCGGCCCGCTATGCCCTGGCGCGCGGCGATCGGACCGAGGCCGAGGCGTTGTGGCCGCTGGTGACGTGGTGTCTGGAGTATTGCCGTCGGCAGCTGACCCCCGAGGGGGTCGTGGCCTCCGATTCCGACGAGCTCGAAGGACGCTTCCCTGCGGGACGGGCCAACCTCTGCACCTCCTCGCTCTACTACGATGCCCTGCTGTCGGCTGCCGCACTGGGACGCGAACTCGGTGCGCCGCGCTCCGAGACGGCGCGCTACGGCCGGCAGGCACGGGAGCTGGCCGTGGCCGTGGAACGCTGCTTCGGCGCCGAGGTGGGCGGGTACCATACCTATCGCTACTACGACGGGAACACGCTCCTGCGCTCGTGGATCTGCATGCCGCTGATCGTCGGGCTGGGCGGCCGGGCCCGCACGGAGGGAACGGTCGAGGCGCTGCTCGGCCCCGAACTGCTCACCGACGACGGACTGCTGACCGAGCAGGGCAGTGCTACCTTCTGGGACCGCTCGACGCTCTATGCCCTGCGCGGCATCTACCGGGCCGGACAGGCCGACCGGGCCACCGAGTTCCTCCACAACTACTCCGAGCGCCGTCTGCTGGGCGAGCACGTCCCCTATCCGATCGAGGCGTGGCCCGAAGGGTCGCAGCGCCACCTATCGGCCGAGAGCGGACTCTACTGCCGGATCATCACCGAGGGCCTTTTCGGCATTCGGCCCGTCGGGTTCCGGTCGTTCGACCTGACCCCTTCGCTGCCTGAGTCCTGGAATCGGGTGGAACTGCGCCGCATCCGTGCCTTCGGTTCGGAGTTCGACCTGCGGATCGAGCGAACCGACGGCGGGCGCCTCCGCATCACCCTTTCGGAGCAGGGCCGCAAACCGGTCGTGTTCGGAGTTCGTGAGGGCGAAACACAACGAGTTACCTTAAAAAACAATCCCGTATGAACCGATTCCTCCGAATCTTCGGCGCGGCGGCCGTGACCCTGTCTCTCTGGAGTGCCCCGACAGCGGATGCCGCAGCCGGGAAGACCGTTTACCTGAAGGATTTCCTTGCGTCGGGCGATGCCGAGCGCGATGCCGTACCTGCCGTGCGGGCTGCCCTGGAGCACTGCCTCGAGGTCGGCGCTTCGAGACTCGTCCTGCCCGGCGGGACGCTCCGCATGCTGCCCGACCGGGCTGCGGAGCGCTACCAGTACATCAGCAACAACAGCGAGGGCATGAAGCGCATTGCCTTCGACCTTCGGGGTCTGCGCGACTTCGAGATCGACGGCGCCGGGACCGAACTTCTCTTTTCGGGCTTCGTCTCACCGTTCAGCATCGAGGAGTGCGAGCGGATCGAGATCCATGACCTGAAGATCGACTACACACGCACGTTTCACTCCGAGGGAATTGTCCGGGCTGCGGGCGACGGGTGGCTTGAGGTCTCCTTCCCCGGGGAGTACCGTTGCGAGGAGGTCAATGGGTGCCTGCATTTCTACGACGAGCGGGGAACGGATTACCCCTACTCGAACCTGCTCGAATTCGATGCCGTGCGGCGCGAACCGGCCTTCCGGGCCCACGATTACTGGATTGCAGGCGGAACGATCCCGGCCCGCCGGTGCGGGGACGGGAATTGGCGGATCTACCGTCCGGACTTGAAGGCTGCGGTCGGCAACGTGATGGTCTTCGGCGCCACGGCCCGTCTGAACCCCGGCTTCACGATCGCCGATTCGCGCGGCGTGACGCTCCGCGATGTGGCGCTGTACCACTGCGGCGGCATGGGGGTCATCGCGCAGCGCAGCCGCGACATCGCGCTCGAGCGGATGGTCGTCACGCCGGCTCCCGGCAAGGACCGCATGGTCAGCATCACGGCCGATGCCACGCACTATGTCAATTGCGGCGGCTACATCCGCATGATCGACTGCGTGTTCGAGAACCAGAAGGACGACGCGACGAACATCCACGGCCTCTACATGGCCGTCGAGCGGGTCGAGGCTCCCGACCGTGCCCTGCTGCGCTGGTGCAACTCGGGACAGTACGGCGTCGATTTCCTCCGCGAGGGGATGGAGGTCGAACTGGTGGACAACCGCACGGTGGCCGCCTATGCCCGCCGGACGGTGAAGTCGGTGCGCCGGCTCAACAGCGTCTATACCGAGGTGACCTTCACCGAGCCGTTGCCCGACGGGACCGCTCCGAAACACGTCGTGGCGGCCGACGAAGGGTATCCCGACGTCGAGATCCGCGGCTGCCGGATGCGCGGCAACCGGGCGCGCGGCCTGCTGCTCGGCTCGCGCGGGCGGATCGTCGTCGAGGACAACTACTTCCACATCGCCGGTGCGGCGATCCTCTTCGAGGGGGATGCCAACTACTGGTTCGAACAGTCGGGCGTGCGCGATGTGGTGATCCGCGGCAACCTTTTCGAGAACGGCAACTACGGTTGCCCGTCGTGGGGCGCGGCCTGCATCGCCGTCGGCAGCGGCATCCCGGACCGGACCGGCGCACGCTACCACCGCAACATCCTCGTTGAGGGCAACACGTTCCGCGTCTCCGACCCGCGCATCGTCCACATCTACTCGGTCGATGGATTCCGCTTCACGCGCGACAATGTCATCGAGCATACGGACGAATACCCCTGTGCGCAGGAGGAAGCGGAGGCTTTTGTCATCGATCAGTGCGACCGGGTGGAGATCGAGTCTCCCGAATACGGGAAAGGAAACAGACAACATGAAAAATAGGAAAAGATCATGAAAAGGTTTTGTCTGGCAGCTATGATGCTGCTGGCGGCGGCGCCGGTCGCCGCGCGGGTGAAGCTGCCCTCCGTATTGGGCAGCAACATGGTGTTGCAGCGCAACACGGAGGTCAATTTCTGGGGCGGGGCAACTCCGAACAGCCGCGTGCGGGTCACACCCTCGTGGAACGGACGGAGCTATGAGACCCAGGCCGACGATGCGGGCCGCTGGGCCCTGAAGGTGCCGACGGGCGAGGCCGGAGGCCCCTATACGGTGACGGTGAGCGATGGCGATCCGGTCGTGCTTGAGAACGTCCTTCTGGGCGAGGTGTGGATCTGCTCCGGTCAGTCAAACATGGAGATGCCCGTCGGCGGCTTTCTCCACCAGCCCGTCGAGGGGAGTGCCGAGGCCGTGGCCGCAGCCGGGGATTCTCCCGGCATCCGAATGTTCACCGTGCCGAAGGTCTCCTCGGAGAGCCCCCGGGAGGATTGCGAGGCCGCATGGCAGTGCTCCACGCCGGCATCGGTCCGCTCCTTCAGTGCCGTGGGGTATTTCTTCGGACGGATGCTCTGCCGGGTGCTCGACGTACCCGTCGGCCTGATCACCCCGAACTGGGGCGGTTCGGCCATCGAGGCGTGGATGACCGTTGAGGCGATCGACTCCACGTCGGGAATCGACCATGCCCTCGCCAAGTCGGGAACATACGACAACAGCATTCCGCAACGGCTCTACAACGGCATGATTCTTCCCGTGTGCCGCTTCACGGCCAAGGGGTTCATCTGGTACCAGGGCGAGTCGAACCGCCGCAACTGGTTCGACTACGAGGCGCTGCAGGTCTCGCTGGTCGATCTCTGGCGTGCGACGTGGGGCGACGGGCGGATGCCGTTCTACATCACGCAGCTCGCCCCGTATGCCTATGAGGGGGCTTCGCTGCGTTCGCTGCCGCTTGTCGTCGAGGCGCAGTACCGTGCCGCCGCACGGCTCGAACATGCAGGCGTGGCGGCGACGACCGATCTGGGAACGCCTTCATGCATCCACCCCGCGCGCAAACGCGAGGTGGGGGAGCGCCTGGCCTGGCTGGCGCTGGCGAACGACTACGGCATCGAGGGGCTGCCGGCTCCGGCTCCGACCTTCCGGGAGATGGAGCGTCGCGGCGACAAACTGCTGCTCCGTTTCGATAACCTGTCGCCTTCGGATGACTGGGGCGGCGCGGACAGCTTCGTGGGCTACGGCCCCGAAGGGGAGCTGCGGCTCGGAGGTTTCGAGGTGGCCGGGACCGACAGGGTGTTCCATCCCGCCGAGGGACGGGTGCTGTGGGGCGACGGACGCATCGAGGTCTCCTCTCCCGAGGTGGCCGAACCGGTCGCCGTGCGCTATGCTTTCCGCAACTGGTGCCCCGAGGCCAATGTCTTCACGACCTCCGGGCAGCCGCTCGCGCCTTTCCGGTCGGACGAATGGCCGCTCGACGACATCGGCGAGATCCGGTGATCGGGTATGGATTCACTATATATATTTAGGTATGCCGTTCACGGGTCGGGTTTTTTACCGGCCCGTGATGCTTTTGTAGCCGTTTTGAAACTTCCGACTCCTATTTTTGCGGCAGTGTGACGGATCAGGTTTTCCTGAATCGGTCTGTGCGTGACTCTTTTTTGTCGGATTTTGGTGTTGAAACTGCTTGAAGGACCTTGTTTTGATCCTTTTAGGGCGAATTTTGTGACCTATTTATTTTTTATCGCGAATTATAGTTTATCTTTGCACAAGTTTCCCCTTTTGAAAACGGGTTTGTTTTTTATATTTTTATTAATTCATAGCTTTGTTTATAACCACTTAATCAAATTCTTATGAGTAAACATCTTTTCAGAATCCTGTTCGGAACGCTGTGCCTCGTTTCGGCATCCGTGTTTACGGGGTGTTCCGATGACGACGAGAAGTCGCTGGTGCCCGAATTGACGGCATCGCCCGAGACGCTGACCTTCTCCGAGGAGACGGAGACCGTTCAGACCATCTCGGTGAAGGCCAACTGTGAGTGGACGGTCGTGAAGACCGATCTGGACTGGGCTACCGTAGAGCCTATGAGCGGCAAGGGCAATGCCACGATCACCGTATCGGTGTCGGAGATGGCGTCGGGCCTGAGCGAGCGCAGCGGCAAGATCGCATTCTCGCTGATCCACCCCGAGTTCGGCAAATGGGGTGAGGCCGAGTCCACCGTGACCGTCAAGCAGTATGCATCCGGCGTTACGCCCCCCCCCACGGGTGACCCGATCTATGCCAACAACTTCGACAAGGAGCCTGCACAGAAAGGTTCGAGTGGCTGGGATACCTGGCTGGACAAGTTTGAAGGCTGGAAGAACGAGACCGGTACGGGTATTGCGAACGTTTCCTATGAATCGAGTGGCGCAAGTGCACGTACGGTAGGCAAGGATTCAGCCAGTGATATGTCCGACTACGAAGGTTCGGGCGTCAATAACGTGTTCTTTGGGAGCAATGCCTATTTCACGATCGGCAATCTGGACCTCGGTGGAAAGCGGAATCTGCGTTTGAGCTTCGGAACCGAGCGTTATGGTCAGAATGACCCTGACAATACCTGGAATCCCGCCGAGTTTGAGATTGAGCTCAGCAACAACGGTACGGCCTGGTCCAAGCCCATTACGGTAAACTTTGCCAAGGGATCGGCCCCGGTAGGGCGTTGGGATCTGGCTATTGCGGACTTTACGCTGCCTGAAGGTACGAGTGCACTCTACATCCGTTTCACAGCCAAGGCTGCCAGCGTGTACCGTATCGACGATGTAACGCTTGCCGAGGGTGTCGGCGGTCAGGAAATCACCTTTGAAGAGGGTGGCGATCCGGAGCCGGGAGAACCGGTGATGACCACGATTCCCGAGCTGATTGAAAAGTGCGAGGCTGCCGGTGGAAACCAGCAGGATGTGGATGCAGCAAACGACCATGTATTCGAAGCCGTGGTTGTTACCGACAAGCAGGGTGGCAATACCACCGCGTTGAATCTGCAGTTGATGACCGAAGGGGCTACGACGGCAGGAAACGGCATTACTCTTTACGGAAGCGGTGTTTATACGGATCCGTCGGATGACAACTTTACGTTTGTGGCAGGCGACAAGGTTCGTGTTACGCTTAAGGCCGGCGAGGCCCGTGTAACGACCTATAGCGGACTCCATGAAATTACCGGAAGCAAAAATGCAGCGTGGGTCGTTATCGAGAAGATCGGTACGGCTACCGTAACTCCCGTAGAGATTACGCCTGATCAGATCGTTGCATTCCAGGCAATGCCCGTAACCATCAAGAATGTAACTGCTCCTGCTGCAGCTACCTGGGCCGGAACGAAGACCTTCAAGGTGAACGGAGAAACGGATCTGACCGTTTATACGCAGAATGGCGCTCCCTGGGCAGAGCAGGAATTTGTCGGCGGTGCTACCGGTGATATTACGGGATATGCCGCTCTGTACAAGGGCGCTCCTCAGATCGCTCCGCGAAATATCAACGATATCGCCGCTTTCATGGGTGAGCCTTCGACGGATCCTTCGATCACGGTGAACCCGACGTCGCTGACGTTTGCCGCTGCCGGTGAGGCCAAGACGGTGACCGTAACCAAGAAGAACGCCGACGACTGCACGATCGAGGCTTCGGCCGACAACGAGCAGTTCACGGTGGAGGTGAGCGGCGATCAGGTGAATGTGACCGCCAAGGAGAACACGGCCGAGGAGACCATCAGCGGCACGCTGACCGTCAAGCTGATGAAGGCTGGTGAGGCTGTCGCAACTGCAACGGTAAAACTGACGCAGAGCGGAGTGATTAGTGGTGATGTTTTTGAGGTGACATTTACAGCTGATGATATTAAAGCTCAATCTGCTGTTAATTCTTACGCCGATTATACATTGTCGAATTCTTTTGGAGAGTGGGTTGGAAAGGGTATCGTTAAGCCCACGGAGCCGTTTATTCAGATGAATTTTAAGCCGTCTGGTTCTGCTTTGAATTCTCGAATTATTACTCCTGAATTAGGAGGCGTTGCTCAAAAGATAGTTGTAGAATTTGCGGATGATACTTTCTTCCCTCGCGGAATAGGTATTTACGATGCCGACTATCTCGAGGAATCCTCGACAACAGCAACTGTGCATGATGCTGCCGCTAAAGCAATCAGTGAGAAAACGCAGGCCAAAGGAGGCTCTGTGTCGGTAGATCTTTCGGAGTTGAATCTTACTCGTTTTGCGATTTTCCCTTCCTCTGATGGAGCTATCTATATTAAATCAATTACTATTACTTGTAAAAAGTAAGTAGTATATATATCCGATAATTCATCCCCGACGGATGTGCTCCGCCGGGGATGATTGTCGGATTTTTTGACTGCACCTTTTTATTTGCTACATTTTTGCCGATGATTTCGATTTTTTCGAGAGGTGGCGCCCTTCGTTTCGCAGCCTTCTTTCTGATGCTCGTCGCACTGTCGGTCAGCTGCGGCTCGTCGGAAGAGGGGCAGGGTACGTCGTTCGGCGCGCGTTTCCTGGAATCGCAGAACACCTCGCTCGAGGCTCCCGGCTATGCTTCGGATCCCCGGATCGTGCTCTCCGGAACCGTCGGAACCTCCTATACGGTCACTGTTACCGAGGGCGGCAGTTGGTGCTGGACCTCCCGCAATACGCACGCGACCTCGCGTTCGGGTTCGCTGGTCACCACGGCCGATGTCGTCTATCTCTATCTGGCCGAGAACGATTCCGGGGCCGCACGTACGGCGACAGTACGGGTTGCGTTTGACGGCGGTCTGGAGTTCGACCTGACCCTCTCGCAGCCCGAGTATTCGATTCCGGCCGTGATGGACCACCCGTGGGCCGAACTGCCCGCCTACAAGAGCATCGACAACTGCACCTATGTGACGCACTATGCGCCGATCTCCTCGACGCAGTCCAAGGCACGCAATTTCACCATCTGTTACGACCGCTCCAAGCGCATCGCCCTGTGGGTGGCCTATCCGATCCATGCCTGCTACATGCAGAACTACATTCGCTCCGATGCCTGGGATTTCGATCCCGAGATTCCCGAAGCCGACCAGGCCGACCTGCGGTCGGGTTCCTACCGGGGCGGAGGGGTGCGTGGACACCAGTGCATGTCGAACCACCGTTCGGTGCCCTATTCGACGCTGCTCAACGAGCAGACCTTCTATTCGACCAACATCATGCCGCAGGAGAGTGCGTTCAACGGCGGGTCGTGGCTCAAGATGGAGGAGACGGCTTCGGCAATGGGCAAGTCGTGCGCCGACACGCTCTACACGGTGACGGGCAACTACGGCGTCCGGAGTTGGAGCACCGACCGCAGCGGGACGAAGGTCGCCATGCCCGAGTACTGCTGGAAAGTCCTGCTGCGCACGAAGAACGGCAACACCCGCAAGCGCATCGACGAGATCCACGACGCCTCGGAGCTGATCGCCATCGGCTTCTGGGCCGAGAACTCCTCGGCGAGTGCCAGCGGTTTTGCCAAATATACGACCAGTGTGGCGGAGATCGAGCAGAAGACCGGATACAAGTTCTTCCCGATGCTCGACGAGGCGATCGCCGCCGACGTGAAAGCACAACACAACCCCACGGCATGGGGAATAACCGAATGATACGACCATGAAGAAACTGCTTTTTACCGGGCTGTTCGCCCTGCTGCTTGCAGCCTGCTTCGCTCAGAAACCCTACAAGGTGGTTTTCTACAACTTCGAGAACCTCTTCGACACGATCCGCAATCCGGAGATCAAGGATGCGGAGTTCACGCCCGAGGGGCCGAAGAAGTGGAATGCCGTGAAGTACGAGCGGAAGATCAACAACCTCTCGCGCGTGCTGTTCGACATCGCGGCCATCGACAAGGAGTATCCGATCGTCATCGGCGTCTCGGAGATCGAGAACCGCAACGTCATGGAGGACGTGATCGCCACGCCGAAACTCGCCCCGGCCAACTATCGGATCGTGCACTACGATTCGTCCGACGCCCGCGGTGTGGACGTGGCCTTCTACTACCGCCCCGACGTCTTCAAGCTCGAGGGCAGCGCGCCTATCCCCTTCACGCTGGAGAGCCGTCCCGACTTCCGCACGCGCGACATCGTGACGATGTGGGGTACGGTCGAGGGTGAGCCGTTCTACTTCATGGTGGCCCACTGGCCGTCGCGTCTGGGCGGCAAGGAGGCTTCGGCCTACCTGCGCGAGCGCGCCGCCGAGATCATGCGCCACGCCGCCGACTCGGTGCGTGCGGCCAACCCGGCGGTGAAGGTGGTGATGATGGGTGACCTGAACGACGATGCCACCGACCGCAGCATCACCGAGGTGATCGGCGCCGCCGGCGACATCCGCAAGGTCGCCGAGGGAGGCTACTTCAACCCCTACATCGCCGTGCTGAAGGCCGGCATCGGCTCGCTGGCCTACGACGACAAGTGGAACCTGTTCGACAACATCATCGTCTCGGACAACCTGGCCACCGGATCGACCGGTGCGCTGCGTCTCAAGCAGGTTCCCCGCACGAAGTTCTACGGCAGCGTCTTCCGCGCCCCCTACCTCTTCCAGAAGGAGGGCCAGTTCAAGGGATACCCCCAGCGCACGTTCGTCGGCAACAACTTCCAGGGCGGCTACAGCGACCACTTCCCCGTGTTCATCTATATCGGCAAATAATCCAACAACCTAATTTATGAAGATCAGAAATCTATTCACCTTGTTGTTCGCATGCCTCTGCGTGGGGGCCTATGCGCAGGACGGCGGCGTGAAAGGTAAGGTCGTTTCGCGTTCGGGCCGCACGGCGCTGAGCAACGTGAAGGTTCTTATCGAGCCGCTCGGTGTGTCGGTCATGACCGACGAAGAGGGCTATTTCGATATCTCCAACCTGCCCGAGGGCAGCTACAAGATCAAGTTCGAGGCCAACGATTTCGAGGACCTCGACTTCGTGGTCCGCGTCGGCGACATGGTCAAGGACCTGCACTCGGTGGTGCTGTCGCCCGACGTGCAGTATGTGATCGACGACTCGGTGTTCGCGGAGTTCGACTCCGAGGTGGCCTCGGACATGCAGGCCCTGCCGTCGTCGCTCTCCTCGTCGAAGGACGCCTTCAACAACATCGCTTCGTACAAGTTCAGCGAGATGCGTTTCAACGTCCGCGGCTATGACTCGCAGTATTCGAGCATCTACCTGAACGGCATCCGCTTCAACGACGCCATGACCGGTTACGGCCCGTGGTCGCTGTGGAGCGGTCTGAATGACGCCACGCGCAACCAGGAGAACACCGCGGGCCTCAAGTCGTCGGGCTTCGGCATCGACGGCATCGGCGGTACGACCAACGTCAATGCCCGCGCCTCGCAGTTCCGCAAGGGATTCCGCGCCAGCGTGGTCAATGCCAACTCGATGTACCGCTTCCGCGCGATGGTCTCCTACGGATCGGGCCTGCTCGACAACGGCTGGTCCTATGCGCTGTCGTTCTCGACGCGCCAGGGAGGCAACTCCTATGTGGACGGGGTTTACTACAACGCCTACGGCTACTTCGCGTCGGTCGAGAAGCGTTTCGGCGGCGACCGCCACAACCTGGCCCTGACCGTGATGGGCGCCCCGACCGAGCGCGGTGCGCAGCAGGCCTCGACGCAGGAGGCCTACGACCTGCTCGACAACAACTACTACAACCCGAACGTCGGCCGTCAGGACGGCAAGCTGCGCAACACGCGCGTGCGTGACTACCACGAGCCGATCGTGATGCTCAACTACGGGTTCGACATCTCGTCGGCCACGAAGCTTACGGCCGCGACGTCATTCCGCTTCGGCAAGAACGGCTACTCGGCCCTGACGTGGACCGACGGTCCCGACCCGCGTCCGGACTACTACCGTTACCTGCCGAGCTACTACGAGAACAAGATGTACGAGACGGCTGCCGGCATCGATCCCGATCCGGTGGGGCAGGGCTCCTACAACGACATGCGCATCCAGGCGATGAAGGAGTGGATGACCGACCCGAACAAGAGCCTGATCAACTTCGACCAGATGATCCAGCGCAACTACCTGCGCAACCAGGCGGGCGAGGGCGGCATCTACATGATCGAGGAGCGCCACACCGACCAGCGCGACTTCAACTTTGCGGCCAACGTCTCGCATACGTTCCGCAACCAGTCGATCCTGCGCGGCGGCGTTTCGGCGCGCATCAACCGCACGGAGTACTACGATGAGGTGAAGGACCTGCTCGGCGCCGACTACTGGCTCGACGTGGACAAGTTCGCGCTGCGCGACAACGGCTATTCGGATCCCTCGATCTACCAGAACGACCTGCTCTACTACCTCGAGCACGGCGACGCCCGCCACGTCAAGGAAGGCGACAAGTTCGGCTACGACTACTACGCACACCTGCGCCAGGCCCAGCTGTGGGCGCAGTACAACGCCACGTTCGGCAGCTTCGCCATGACGCTCGGCGGTGAGGTGGGCTATACCTCCATGTGGCGCGAGGGTCTGCTGATGAAGGGTCTGTTCAGCGACAACTCGCTGGGCGATTCCGAGAAGCTCGACTACCTGACCTACAAACTCAAGGGCGAGTTTGCCTACCGCTTCTCGGGCGGGCACTCCGTGTCGGCCAACGTGGCCTACATGGTCAATCCGCCGCAGTTCCGCGACGCCTTTGTGTCGGCCCGCACGCGCAACACCACGACGCCGGGTCTCGATTCGGAGAAGGTCTTCGGCCTGGACCTGAACTACGACATCACCCTGCCGTGGATCACGGCCCGCATCTCGGGTTACTACGCGACGATCACCGACCAGTCGAAGGTGATCTCCTACTACGACGACACGCAGTCCTCCTACACGAACTTTGCCATGAGCGGCATCGACAAGCGCTACTACGGCCTGGAGGTCGGCGTTGAGGTGCCCATCTGGGGCGGAATCTCCTTCAACGGAGCCCTGAGCCTGGGCGACTACCGCTACACGTCGAACGCCAACTTCACGCAGACGCGCGACAACAGCGAGGAGGTGCTCCGCGGTGACAAGGTGCTCTGGAAAGACCTCCACGTCGAGAGCTCGCCGCAGACGGCCGTCAATGTCGGCCTGAACTTCCGCGGCCCGCGCAACTGGTTCGCATCGGTGGACTTCAACTACTACGACCGCATCTACCTGTCGATGAACCCTGCACGCCGTACGACGGCTACCTACTCGACGGTGCTGCGTCCGGGCGAGACGGCACAGCTCCCGGGCATGGTGAAGATGGAGGCGCTCAACGCCCTGCGCGAGCAGGAGACCTTCGATCCGGCCTATACGCTCAGCCTGAGCGTGGGCAAGAACTGGTATATCTACAACAATTACCAGCTGGGCTTCAGCCTCTCGGTGAACAACCTGCTCAACGACCAGACCATCCGCACGGGCGGTTACGAGCAGATGCGTCTCTCGCGCCGCACGTACGTCAATAAGGAGGGTGCTTCGGTCCAGCCGATCCAGTACTACACGCCCTTCGACTCGAAGTACTTCTACCTGCTCGGCACGACCTATTACCTGAATGTATATTTCCGCTTCTAATACAGACATGACGACTATGAAAAAAATCATTCAATTCTGCGCTGCGCTGGCCGTGGCGCTGGGCGTTGCGGGGTGCTACAACGATTTCGACATGCCGGCTCCCCGTCCCGCTGCGACGGATGCGGATTTTGCGGATATGGAGCGCATCTCGATCGCCGATGTGAAGCAGCTGTTCCTCGATGAGCACAAGTCGATCAGCGATACGGGCAGCAACAGCAGTTGGAACGACACGAAATACACGCTTATCGGCCAGTCGGAGAGCGGCAAGGACTACTACATCAAGGGTAAGGTGCAGTCGAGCGACGAGGAGGGCAACATCTACAAGTCGCTGCACCTGGTCGATGAGACGGGCGCCATCGAGGTGAAGCTCTCGACGGGCCTCTACATCGACTACCCGATGGGCACCTACGACAAGGCCACCGGCACGATCCCGACCCACTGGGTGTATGTCAAGGTGACGGGCCTCTACGTGGGCAACTACCGCATGATGCTCTCGATCGGCAGCGCCCCCACCGACTCCTACAACAAGGTCGGCGAGCACAAGTTCTACGCCAACTCGAACATCGAGAACCCCACGGAGATCGCCCAGCGCGTCTTCCTGGGCGAGGAGACCGAACTGAAGCTCGGCGAAGAGATCCTCGAGATCGACGAGTCGAACTACGACGACTATTTCGGCGAGGCCGGCCAGCAGTATCTGGGCCGTCTGGTGCTGATCAAAGGCGTCACGTGCCATTACGGGGAGGTCGATTCGAACCTCTATCCGTCGTGGATGTGCACTGACCTGCGTCCCGTGGAGTCGAAGTACTGGTACAAGTGGGCGGTCAATGAGAATTTCTACTCGAACACTTCACGGAAGAACCTCCACTGCAACTTCTACGGTTCGGTGCTCTTCTCCTATGTCGGGCTGCCGACGCAGACCATGACGAAAGGAGTCTTTGTGGTTCGTACGAGCGGTTACTCGCGTTTTGCCAAGCAGCCCGTGGTGCGTGACGGCGGCAAGGGCGATATCCTGGCCATCCTGGGAATCTACGCGAAATATTGGACGCAGAGCTACGGCGCCTACCAGTGCTCGATCAGCCATTTCGACGACCTGATGTTCGATGAGTCGCAGTTCCTTACCGACGCGGAGGCCGAGGCTCTGGCGCCCGCCGGCTCGGACTCGTGGACCACGAACCTCTCGGCCAACGACTACGAGGAGTAGTCCCTGCGGTCGATACATCCGGATCGGCTGCCCCTTGCGGGGCGGCCGATTTTTTTTCTCTCCTCCCTGCCGGTTCCCGTCGCTTTCGTTTTCCGCCCCTGCGCCCTTTCCTGCCGCACCCCTTTTTTGCCCGTCTTCCCGCCGCAAATGCCCGAACCTCGCCCGGAAGGGGCTGTGAAGGTGATTTGAGTGGTGTTTCGAAATTAAACAATTGTATTTTGTTTCATTTCGTTTTGGCTTGATTCTTGTGTTTTGTAAGCGTTGTTTTGAGTTGATCGAAATAAAACGAAATAAAAAATCTTTCATTTTCTTTTGTTTTTAAATGAAAATGATTATTTTTGTGGTAGCATAAACCATCCAACCTATGAACCAAACCTACGATGTCATCATCATCGGCGGCGGAGCGACCGGGGCAGGTATCGCCAGAGACTGCTCGCTCCGGGGTATCAAGGCCCTGCTGCTCGAACGTTCCGACATCTCGACCGGGGCGACCGGACGCAACCACGGCCTGCTCCACAGCGGAGCGCGTTATGCCGTTACGGACCACGAGTCGGCCGTGGAGTGCATCCGCGAGAACATGATCCTGCGCCGGATCGCGGCGCATTGTGTCGAGGAGACCGACGGCCTCTTCATCACCCTTCCCGAGGACGGGCTCGACTATCAGGCCCGTTTTGTCGAGGCCTGCCGCAAGGCCGGCATCCGCGCCGACGTCCTCGATCCCGAGGAAGCCCGGCGGCTGGAGCCTGCGGCCAATCCGGCGCTGATCGGCGCGGTCCGCGTCCCCGACGGCGCGGTCGATCCCTTCCGGCTGACCTCGTCGAACATCCTCGACGCCACGGCGCACGGCGCCGAGATCCGCACCTATACCGAAGTCCGGGAGCTCATCCGCGAGCAGGACCGCATCGTCGGTGTGAAGGCCTACGACTACCGCACGCATGCCGAGCTGGAGTTCCGTGCGCAGGTGGTGGTCAATGCCGGCGGCATCTGGGGCCACGGCATCGCCGCCAAGGCCGGCATCACGGTGAACATGCTCCCGGCCAAGGGGGCGCTGCTGATCTTCGGCCACCGTGTGAACCGCATGGTGCTCAACCGCTGCCGCAAGCCGGCCGACGCCGACATCCTCGTGCCGGGCGATACGATTTCGCTCATCGGCACCACGTCGAGCAAGATTCCCTACGACCAGATCGACAACATGATCATCACGCCCGACGAGGTGGACCTGCTGCTGCGCGAAGGCGAGAAGCTCTCGCCGCTGCTGGCCCGCACGCGCATCCTGAGGGCCTATGCCGGGGTGCGTCCGCTGGTGGCCTCGGACGACGATCCGAGCGGCCGTACGGTCAGCCGCGGCATCGTGCTGCTCGACCACGCCACGCGCGACGGGATGGAGGGCTTCATCACCATCACGGGCGGCAAGCTGATGACCTACCGCCTGATGGCCGAGTGGGCCACCGACCTCATCTGCAAGAAGATCGGCAACGACGGGAAGTGCCGCACGGCCGAGATCCCGCTGCCGGGCTCGACCGAGAGCCGCGAGGAGGTCGATCGCAAGACCCGCAACAAGCCCATTGCCCAACGGCGTTCGTCGATCGCCCGCCACGGGGCGCTGGCCACGCGCATCGACGGCACGGACTCGATCAAGAACAGCCTGGTGTGCGAATGCGAGGAGGTTTCGATCGGCGAGGTGGAGTATGCGCTCGAAAACCTCTCGGTGAACAATCTGGTCGATCTGCGCCGCCGCACGCGTGTCGGCATGGGCACCTGCCAGGGCGAGCTGTGCGCCTGCCGGGCCGCCGGCCTCATGGGCCGCAAGGATCCCGTCTGTGCACGCAAGGCCAAGGCGGATCTGGTCTCTTTCCTCAACGAGCGCTGGAAGGGTATGGCCCCCATTGCGTGGGGCGACACCCTGCGCGAAAGCGAGTACACGACCTGGGTCTACGAGAGCGTGTGCGGATTGTCGGATGAAACGCAAAAAACTGCAGCAAAATGAAATTCGATACGGTAATCATCGGCGGAGGCCTGGCCGGCATGGCCTGCGGCATCCGGCTGGCCGAGGCCGGCAAGCGTTGCGCGATCGTCTCGCAGGGACAGAGCGCGCTCCATTTCTCCTCGGGGTCGTTCGACCTGCTGGGCCGGCTGCCCGACGGCACGCGGGTCGAAGACCCGATCGAAGGCATCGCCGCCCTGGAGCGGACCGAGCCTGAGCATCCCTATGCACTCATCGGCGCCGAGGCGTGCGGTTTGTATGCCGACCGGGCGCAGACGCTGTTGCGCGAAGCTGGAATCTCCGTTGCGGGGAGTTGCCGCCGCAACCATTTCCGCGTCACCCCGATGGGCAAGGCGCAGCCCACGTGGCTCACCATCGACGGCTACCTGACCTCCGAAAGCGCCGACAGCCTGCCCTTCGCGAAGGTCTGCATCGTCAATGTCGAGGGCTTCCTCGATTTCTACCCGGAGTTCATCGCCGAGGAGTTCCGCCGCCACGGCGTCGAGTGCCGCTTCGGGTGCGTCAATCTGCCCGACCTGGAGCAGATCCGCCGCAACCCGAGCGAGATGCGTTCGGCCAACATCGCCCGTGTGTTCGACCACGACCGCAACCTCGAGGCGCTGGCCGGCCGGCTGTGCGAACTCGCCGAGGGATGCGACGCCGTGATCCTCCCGGCCATCGTCGGGCTCAACCGCAACGATGCGCTCGATGCGCTGAGGTCGCGGGTCCGCGTGCCAATCTACCTGTTGCCCACATTGCCGCCGTCGATCCCCGGGATCAAGGCCCAGCAGACGCTGCAGCGCCGGTTCCGCGCCCTGGGCGGCGAATATTTCCTGGGCGACACGGTGGTGTCGGCCGAATGGGAGCAGGGGCGCGTCAAGCAGCTCTTCACGGCCAACCACGGCAACATCCCCTTCCGGGCCGACGATTTCGTACTGGCTTCGGGCAGTTTCTTCAGCCGCGGCCTCGTGGCCACGCCCGACCGCATCGTCGAACCGGTCTTCGGCGCCGATACGGCCTATATCCCCGACCGCTCGCAGTGGTACACGCTGCGCTTCTTCGACAGGCAGAACTACCAGGCGTTCGGCGTCCGGACGGATCGTTCGCTGCGCGTGCTCCGCGAGGGAGCGGCCGTGGCGAACCTCTATTGCGTCGGTGCCGGCCTGGCCGGGTTCCACCCCGTACAGGAGGGATGCGGGGCCGGTGTCTCCCTGCTCTCGGCCCTCTATGCAGCAGATCAGATCCTTAACAGCCCAAGATCATGAATATCCAGCAGAATACCGTCAGCGAGAACAATTTCGAGCAGTGCATCAAGTGCACCGTCTGCACGGTGTATTGCCCTGTCGCAGCCGTGAATCCGATCTTCCCGGGACCGAAACAGGCGGGTCCCGACGGCGAACGGCTGCGCCTCAAGCAGCCCGATTTCTTTGACAGCGCCCTCAAATACTGCCTCAACTGCAAGCGCTGCGAGGTGTCATGCCCCTCGAACGTGCGCATCGGCGACATCATCCAGGCGGCGCGGATCAAGTACGGGCCCAAGCGCAACACGTCGCTGCGCAACTTCGTACTGGCGAACACCGACCTGGTCGGTTCGCTCGCCACGCCCTTTGCGCCGATCGTCAATACGGCCGTGGCCCTGAAGCCCGTGCGGGTCATGATGGACAAGGTCATGTCCATCGACCACCGCCGCATCTTCCCCAAATACGCCCACGGGACCTTCACCTCGTGGTACCGCCGCCATGCCGCCGCCGAGCAGGAGGCTTTCCCGCGGCAGGTGGCCTTCTTCCACGGCTGCTACGTGAACTACAACAACCCCCAGCTGGGCAAGGACCTCATCCGCATCATGAATGCCCTGGGCTACGGCGTGCAGCTGCTCGACAAGGAGCGGTGCTGCGGCGTGGCGCTGATCTCCAACGGGCTCTACAAGCAGGCCCGGCGGCAGGCCGAGACCAACCTCGCGTCGCTCCGCACGGCGGTAGGCGCCCGCGGCCTGGACGTGATCACCACCTCTTCGACCTGCACCTTCACGCTGCGCGACGAGTACCCGCACCTGCTCGACCTGCCGAACGACGACGTGCGTGAGCGGATCGAGCTGGCGACGCGCTATCTCTACCGTCTGCTGCGGGAGGAGGGACACAAACTCCGCTTCAAGGATGCCTCGCCGCTGCGCGTGGCCTACCACACGCCCTGCCACATGGAGAAGATGGGGTGGGCCTGCTACTCGATCGAGCTGCTGCGCATGATCCCCGGCGTCGAGGTGACGGTGCTCGATTCGCAGTGCTGCGGCATTGCCGGCACCTACGGCTTCAAGAAGGAGAACTACGTCACCTCGCAGGCCATCGGTGAGCCGCTTTTCCGGCAGATCGAGGCCTCGGGCGCCGATCTGGTGGCCACCGACTGCGAGACCTGCAAGTGGCAGATCGAGATGTCCACCTCCAAACCCTGCGAGCACCCGCTGAGCATCCTCGCCTCGCGGCTGGCCTGATACGCAAAACCGAAAATCATTCATACCAAAAACCACCAACCAAACCTATCATGAAACAGTACATTCTTGCTCTGGACCAGGGAACGAGCAGTTCCCGGGCCATCGTTTTCGACGAGAAGGGAACGACCTGTGCCGTGGCACAGCGCGAATTCCGTCAGATCTTCCCCCAGTCGGGATGGGTCGAGCACGACCCCCACGAGATCTGGGCCTCGCAGGCTTCGGTCATCGCCGAGGCAATCTCGATCATGGACATCAACGGACTGAATCTGGCCGGCATCGGCATCACCAACCAGCGCGAGACGACCATCGTCTGGGATTCGGAGACCGAGGAGCCGATCTACAACGCCATCGTCTGGCAGGACCGCCGCACGTCGGACTACTGCGACGAACTGAAGAAACAGGGGCTCACCGACATGATCCGTCAGAAGACCGGTCTGATCATCGACGCCTACTTCAGCGCCACGAAGATCAAGTGGATTTTGGACAATGTCGCCGGAGCCCGCAAGCGTGCCGAGAAAGGCAAGCTGATGTTCGGTACGGTGGACACGTGGCTCATCTGGCGCCTTACGCGCGGCGAGGTCCATGTGACGGACGTGAGCAACGCCTCGCGCACGATGCTCTTCAACATCAACACGCTGGATTGGGACCAGGAGCTGCTCGACCTGTTCGGTATTCCGCGTTCGATGATGCCCGAGGTCAAGTCCTCGAGCGAGGTCTACGGACACACCAAGACCACGATCTTCGCCCACAAGGTCCCCATTTCGGGTATCGCCGGCGACCAGCAGGCTGCGCTTTTCGGCCAGATGTGCACCGAGCCGGGCATGGTCAAGAACACCTACGGCACGGGCTGCTTCCTGCTGATGAACAGCGGCGAGAAGCCCATCCTTTCGCAGAACAACCTGATCACGACCGTGGCGTGGAAGATCGGCGACAAGGTGAACTACGCCCTCGAGGGCAGTATCTTCGTCGGCGGTTCGGTCGTGCAGTGGCTGCGCGACGGGCTGCATGTCATCAACTCCTCGTCGGAGGTCGAGGCGCTCGCCTCGCAGGTGCCCGACACGAACGGTGTCTACTTCGTCCCGGCGCTCACGGGCCTCGGCGCCCCGTGGTGGGACCAGTATGCCCGCGGTACGATCACGGGCATCAGCCGCGGCACGACTACGGCCCACATCGCCCGTGCGGCGCTCGAGGGCATCGCCTACCAGACGATGGACATCACGGCCGCCATGTCGCGTGATGCGGGCGTCCCGCTCCGGGAGCTCAAGGTCGATGGCGGAGCCTCGCGCAACAACCTGCTGATGCAGTTCCAGGCCGACATCCTCGGCACGAAGGTGATCCGCCCGCAGGTTGTCGAGACCACGGCCATGGGTGCCGCCTATCTGGCCGGCCTGGCCGTCGGCTACTGGTCGAGCATCGACGAGATCCGCAAGCAGTGGCAGGTGGACCGCGTCTTCGAACCCTCGTGGGACGAAAAGCAGATCCAGACGGCCCGGTCCGGATGGGAGGATGCCGTCAAGCGCACGCTGAGTGAATATACCAAATAGGAGACCCCGAAAACAGCAATCCGAAACGTAACCTTAAAACCTGAACTGCTATGAATGAGATGATGGTCAAATGCCTGTTCGAATTTATCGGCACGGCGATTCTGGTACTCTTCGGCGACGGCGTCGTCGCCTCGAACGTCTTGAAAAAGTCCAAGGGTGAGAACGGCGGCTGGGTCGTGGTCACGCTGGCCTGGGGTCTCGCCGTCATGCTCGGCGTCTTTATCTCCGGACCCTACTCCGGCGCACACCTCAATCCGGCGGTGACGCTGGGGCTGGCCGCAGCCGGCACCTTCAGCTGGTCATTGGTCGTTCCCTACATCGTCGCGCAGATGCTCGGCGGTTTCTTCGGGGCCGTCCTGGTCTACCTCTTCTACAAGGACCATTACGACGCTACGGATGATCCGGCCGCCAAGCTGGCCACCTTCTGCACCGCTCCGGCCATCCGCAACTACGGCCGCAACCTCTTCAGTGAGATCCTCGGTACGTTCGTGCTGGTCTTCGTCATCCTGGCGCTCTCGATCGGCGAGAATACCCCCGAGGTGGGCATGGGTGCCCTCGGCGCATTCCCCGTGGCGATGCTCATCGTTGCGCTGGGCATGTCGCTCGGCGGAACGACGGGTTATGCAATCAACCCGGCCCGTGACCTGGCTCCCCGCCTGGCGCATGCCGTGCTTCCGATCAAGGGCAAGGGTTCGAACGACTGGGCCTACTCGTGGGTACCCGTCGTGGGCCCGATCATCGGCGGTTTCATCGCCGCTGCGCTCTACTGTCTGATTTACTGCTGACCCTTGTGACCATGAAACGACTGAAAATCCTGATTGCTACGGCGGTTGCACTGCTGATCTGCGGCGCATCCTACGGACAGAAGATCCACTTCAGCGGTGCCCTGCAGAACATGCACCTCTGGCGCGGACTGCAGGTCGCCGACGGAGGCGTGCTCTCCGCTGATCTCAATGTCGGCTTCCTCGACGACGGCCTCAAGGTCGGACTGTGGGGCGGCACGGACTTCACGGGCGACTACAAGGAGTTCGACTACTACGCCTCGTATACCGTTGCCGGCTTCACGGTCGCCGTGTGGGACATCTACAACTACTCGCCCGACCTGCCCTACAGCAAGGACATCTTCAACTACAACAAGTATTCGACCAGCCACTTCCTCGACCTGAGCGTGGCCTACAACTTCGATACGCTTCTCAAGGTGCCTCTGCGCGTGAGCTGGGCGACGATCTTTGCGGGCCGCGACCTGAACCTGGAGGGCAACAACCGCTATTCGACCTTCCTCTATGCCGAGTACAGCGTCTTCCGCGACGAGCACTGGACGGTGGATGTCGGTCTGGGCGGCACGTTTGCCTTCAACCGCGACGGGGCGGACGGAGGTGCGAACTTCTATGGCTACGACGGGGTGAACCAGATTTCGCTCAAGACGACCTACAAGTTGCGGATCAAACGCTTCGAGATGCCCCTCTTCGCCCATGCGATGTGGAATCCCGACCAGCGGCAGGGCTACCTGCAGGTGGGTGTCAATCTGTTTGCATTCTGATCGTCCGCAAGGAACGGCAAAATTGGCAGGTATGACATTGCGTGAACGACACAAGGCCATACTCGATCTGCTCCGGGCGGCGGGCAGCGTTGATGTCGGGACCCTGAGCCTTCGGCTCGGGGTCTCCGCCGTCACCATCCGCAAGGACCTGGACTTGCTCGAGGAGAAGCACCTGCTCTACCGCACGCACGGCGGGGCCATTCCGGCCGATCCCTACATCGCCACCCGGAAGGTTGCGGAGAAGGAGAAACTGCGCCCCGAGGCCAAACGCAGGATCGGAATGGCGGCCGTCGAGCTTCTTTCGCCGCAGGATGCCCTGGTCATCGCCTCCGGGACTACCGTGCAGGCCTTTGCCCGCTGCATTCCCAACATGAAGATGACGGTCATCACGTCGGCGATGAACGTGGCGATGGAGCTGCTCGACAAGCCCGACATCGAGATCATCCAGCTGGGTGGCGTCATCCGCCATTCGTCGGCTTCGGTGGTCAGTGAATATGCCGTGCGGATGCTCGACAACTTCGCCTGCAGCAAGCTCTTCCTCGGGGTGGACGGCATCGACCCCGAGTACGGGCTCTCGACCACACACCTGCAGGAGGCGTGTCTGAACCGGGCGATGATCGCCTCGGCCACGAAGACCGTGGTGCTGGCCGACTCCTCGAAGTTCGGCCGGAGGGGCTTCAGCCGGATCTGCGGGTTGGGCGACATCGACCATGTGATCACCGATTCGGGCACGCCGCCGAAGATGCTCGAGGCGATGCGCGAGCAGGGAATCAAGGTCACGGTTGTTCCGGCCGATGAAGCGTAGCGAGGCTGCTTTGCGTGCGACAAGATCGAATCGGAGCACTCCCGACCGGGAGTGCTCCGATTTTTGTCATCCCGGTTCCGGAGGACCACTCGGTTTCCGTCCCGTCGGGCAGGTTCTTCGAAATGATTGCATCGTCCCCGTATCTCCTGCCGCATGCGGACGGGTGAAGTCCCTGTATTTTATCGGCTGTTTTTTGCGGTAGCCGATTTTTTTGGGGGTGAGAGAGAGCAAAGCCGGCGGGAAACGTGTAACTTTGATAGCAGTTAAACCGAACCGTCATGATTGAGTCGTTTTTGCAGAGATACCGTGACGCCTTGGGCGATGCCGCGCCGCTGCCCGTCGTCTTCGGGTATGGTGACGAACCCGTGGCCGAGATCCGGAAGATCCCCCGCTGCATGATCGGGGCTATTCGCCGTGTGTGCGAGGAGGGGGCGCTGACGCTGTGCGCCGACAACGTGCTGTGCGGCGGCGGAAGTCTCTATACGGCCTTCGCCCCCATGCAGGAGCGCATTCCGGGTTTTGTCTCGGAGGTCGAGCACTACAAGCAGACCCCGGGGCAGGTGCGGGAGTACATCCGCCGCCTCGATATCCGCCCGACGGAGAACCCCTTTCTGAACTTCGTCCGCATGGACCGTCTTGCCTCGCTTGACGGGATGGAGGGGGTGCTCTTCTTTGCCACGCCCGACATCCTGTCGGGGCTCTGCGCCTGGGCTTTTTACGACAACGATGCCGACGATGCCGTCTCGACGCGCTTTGCGTCGGGCTGCTGCAGCATCGTGACCTTTGCCGTCGGGGAGAACCGCCGGCAGGGCAGGAGCTGCTTCATCGGATTGCTGGACCCCTCGGCCCGGCTGTTGGTCCCGGCCGACGAACTCAGCTTCGTCATCCCGATGCACCGTTTCCGGGAGATGGAGCGGACGATGGAGCATTCGGCCCTCTTCCGTAAGGCCTGCTCCGCAGTGAAAAGACGAATTAACGGAGAGATCGGACAATGATACGAGAGAAGCTGCATTCATGCCCCGAGTTGATCGACTGCATCAACGAAGTGGGCTTTCTTCCCCTGCTGCGCATGGGGGTTCCGGGCTGGTCGGCCGAGGAGGTGATGGATGAGGAGTGTCAGTACAGGCGCTTGCCCGACGGGGGCTGGGAGTGGCCGCTGTGGGAGTGGAAGGGGGCTATCCTTCAGGAGAGCGGCTGCGCCTACGGAAAGTTCTTCAACGGCAAGGCCGCCTTCGTGAGCCGCGCATGGTGGTCCGACTTCTGCAACTACCGGAGGAGCGTCTCGCCCGAGCCCGGGGAGGGAAGCATCGAACGGAGCATCCTCGACGTGTTGAAGGTTGAGGGAAGCCTCATTACCCGTGACCTGCGTGCGGCATGCGGCTTTACGGGCCCGAAGATGCGGAGCCGGTTCGACGGCTATGTGACCCGCCTGGAGATGGGCGGCTATATCGTGACGGAGGATTTTGTCTATCCCCGCGACCGCCATGGGCGGGAGTATGGCTGGGGCTGGTCGCTGCTCACCACGCCCGAGACGCTTTTCGGCCCGGATGCCTGTCGTCCGGATCGTTCGCCGCAGGAGTCACGGGAGCGGATTCTCGCCCAACTTCGCAAGATCCTGCCCGAAACTGCCGGGCCGCGGCTGGTCGCTTTGCTCCGATAGTCGATCGGGGCGGAAGAAAACAACGTGTCTCCGGTTGCTGAACTGGCAGGAAGGATGGGGCGATGCCGGTCTGGACTCGAAATGCGTTCCCCGGATCGGTCGCGGTTGTCCGGTCTTTGTCCCGGGTGAGAACGGAAACAAAAAACCTGCAAACTTTAAATTTGCAGGTTTTCAGGCTTTTGTTTGGCCTTCTTGGTGGAGAATACGATAACTGAACCCATATCGTAATCGCCAATATGTCAACGTGTTAAGATTGTAAAAATTTTTAGATACACCGAATAGGCCACAACCTATTTTCGCTGTTTTCCCTTGTATTCACTTGGTTGTTACAAAGTTACGAAAAATCTCCTGATTTTGCAACCGAATTGGAAACGAACCTGCGGATTTTTTTATCGTTTTTGAGAATGTTATGACGTGTATAAACGTTTGTAAATCAATATATTATATACAACGGTTGGACCCGGTGCCCAATCTGATATTTTCAGCCCTTGTAACATTCCCGGAAGGTGACACGGCGGTTCAGTAGGGGATTCGGAAGTAGTCGAGCGTGGCTTAACGGTTATTTTGTGTTGGCGAGCATTAAAAGATCGTGTTACTCATCAAGTTTTGGGTAATTATGTTTGTGTCGTTATCTGTAATAATAATCTTTATAATGCAAGTAATAAATATTCATATATAAATTGTGAACTAGATTATTATCATTATATTTGCATCGTTATCACTTATGTTGATAATGATGCATATTATGGAAAATGATGAGAAATGCTGAAAACAATATCTATTGCAGGTGTTCCTGTCACTCTTGATAAAATTGGTCGGGATAAACTGAAAGGGCTAACTCTTGATCTAATATTGAGTTTCCGGTTTTATTGTGCGGAATTCAATAAGCATCCGTTGTGCCTTGTTGAAAATGCTGATTTAACCCGTACATACACGCCGATGCGGTATGCTCGCATTGCTAATCAGATTGAGCGGATTCTGGAAATTCCGGTTGTATTCATCTTGCAGTCTGCGCCATTTTATATAAGACAGCGACTGATTGAGCAGGGGGTTTATTTTGTCGTATCGGACCGTTATGTGTTTCTCCCCGGTATGCTAATTAATGAACGGATTCGGAAAAAAGAAGATCCGGAGCATCAACTATCCCCCGTAGCTCAATATGTCTTGTTAAATTATTTGCTTCATCCTGATCTGAGCGAATTTACCTTGCAAGAGCTGCAATCTCGTATTCCGTATAACTATTTGGCTGTATCTCGAGCTGTTGGTGAATTGGAAAGAAAGCAATTGCTGCAGGCTCGAAAAGACAGGAAGACAAAATTGATCTATTCCTCCATGTTGCGAAAGGACCTATGGAATAAGGCTATGCCCTATTTTGTGTCGCCAGTTAAAAAGATCGTTTATTCGGACGAGGTAGGAGGTGATTCTTTTTACATCGGAGGTGTCAGCGCCTTGTCTCACTACTCATTCCTGAATGCTGACGACCAGATCACATTAGCTATTTGGGAACGGGATTATGTTTCGGGAAATTATTCTTACTCGGAGTGGGAATCGTCGGATTTCAAGTATAAGATTGAAATCTGGAAATATTCCCCTGAAATGAAAATTGGGCAACAGGGATATGTCGACAGATTGTCGTTGTATTTGTCTTTGCGCGAAGACAGGGATCCGCGGGTAGAAAAAGAATTGGAAAATATAATTCGTGAAATATGGCAGTAAGGGGTCTGGATAAGTTTAGGGAGTATTTTGGAGATTTCCAGGAGAACTATGTGATTATAGGAGGTACGGCATGTAGTATTATGCTGCGTCATGCAGATATGAAACCACGAGCCACGAAAGATATAGACATGATTCTTGTCGTGGAACGGATGACACCTGAATTTGGCCGTCGATTTTGGAGTTTTATCCATGATGGGGATTATGAACAGAGAGAGAAAAAACGAGGTGAGGGGAAAGAGCCGAAGCCTGAATTGTTTCGGTTTTATAGACCTCGGAACGAAGAGTTCCCTTATCAGATAGAACTTCTGTCCAAACAGCCGGAAGTGCTGGCTGTTCCCGCTGGTTGTCATCTGACCCCGATTCCTGTCGGTGAAGATGTGTCGAGTCTGTCTGCAATCCTGATGGATGAAGAGTTTTATCAGTTTGCATTGGCCCATAGTACGATGGAAGAGGAATTGCATGTTGTTGATACGGTAGGTCTGATATGTCTGAAGATGAAGGCATACCTGAATCTTTCCGAACAGGAACCGCCTGCACATAGCAATGATATTCGAAAACATATGTCCGATGTTTTCAAGCTAATGGCAAGCGGTTATATTGCAGAGCCGATAGAATTGTCCGAAAAGATGAAGAGAGACGCAGTTGCCTTTGTGACGAAGATGGAATCATTGATGCCTAATCAACCGTTACAGGCCAGCATACAAAGAGATGCTGCCTTCATCGAGCAAGTATTGCTGGAAATGAGACGCATATTCGCTTTATCATGAAAATACAATACGCTTCCGACCTCCATTTGGAATTCAAGGAAAACAGCAATTTCCTGAAGCATCATCCATTGACTGTTTCCGCAGAGGTTCTTGTGCTTGCCGGAGACATCGGGTATATTGGGGATGATAATTATTCGAGGCATCCTTTTTGGGACTGGGCATCGGAAAACTACAGACAAGTAATTGTTATCCCGGGGAATCATGAATTTTACAAGCAGTTTGATATTAGCAAACTCTATGATGGATGGTCTTTGCAAATACGAGAGAACATATTGTGTTGTTACAATTCCGTAATCCCGTTAAACGATGAAACGGAGTTAATCGCAACGACGTTGTGGGGGCGTATCGGATTGCAGGATGCCTTCCGAACAGAGTCCGCCATTAGCGATTTTCGCCGGATACGTTGGGCTTGTGAGCCTTTGGATTGGGTCAGATTCAATGAAGAGCATGATCGGTGTTTCCGTTTTCTGGAGCAGCAAGTGAATCGAAGTAAGGCAAAGCACATTGTTGTCGCTACCCATCATGTCCCATCGTTCGAATTGGTGGCTCCGGAATTCAAGGGTAGTCCGTTAAATGGTGCATTTGCGGTAGAATTGGGAAACTATATTGCCGCAAGCCCAATCGAGTACTGGATTTATGGACACTCTCACCGTAACATAGACAAAGTAATAGGGAATACACGATGTGTCAGCAATCAATTGGGATATGTTTTTGGTAATGAGCATTCGTCGTTCAATACAAGCGCCTATATTGAAATCACTGGTTGAAAACCAGACAGAACAGAGAATGAGTAATGCCTCGGATGCGTTGCGGTTTAGTGTCGCATAATACCGTGTTTAACGAGATGTGGGCGGTGTCACGGGGGAGCGTGTGGCGTAATATCATCCTGCGTTTGAAGGGCTGTGGTCAATAGGGCGTATGGAGATAAAACTTGTTCGTTATCTGCATAAGAGATTACAGGTCCCTTTATTTTGCTTGCGCCATGATCTCCTCGAATAGCTCAAAAATGACTTTGAAGTAGGAGAAAGAGACCTCTTTGAAAGATCCGGTTTTGTGGAAAATATTTTTTGCAAAATTATTTTTGGATAAGGCAATATTTTCATCGGATCCGGTTTTTCTCACATTGCTATCCAGAATCTTTGGGTATTTGCACCTTAACTGAGCTCGCGAGCCTGCATAATATACCTCTTTAAGTTTGAGATGACACCCCGATTCCGGATCAAACTCTCTGGTCGTATATAACCTGCGTCCATCCTTGTCTTCTTTCAACAAATCTTCGTCCGGATAAAAATGTTCTATGCATATTTCGTTGAAATCACGGTGTTCCGGAACAGGAAGGAGCGCTGAATAGACATTTGCTTCCCAATGTTTGTAAGATTTATCTTTTTCAGCTGCTTTCTGAATATATCTAGGAACATCTCTGTCGAACAGATAGATCTCGATTCGATTGTCCCTTTTGGCTTGTGGCCGAGTCTGGCACATCTGCAGCAAGGTGTCATTGTTGATATCCAAATCGGATCTCCATTTAAAGAAATGTAGATCCAGATCGGAAAATTCTCCCTGTTGATGGAACCAGGATAGTGCAGTTTCCAGGTGAAGAGGGTCTGTCTTGCCTTCACAAAACACGACAGTAGTACCTTCCGGGGCGGGAATATATTCAGGAATCGATAGCTTGATATTCGAGTCGAGTCTCTTGATTCGGTAGTAGAGTGCGATATACACCCGATTGCCTATTCCCTTCATTTGCCCGACGTAATTTAACATGCCGGTCAATTCGTTCTTGAATGCTATTTCTGGGTAATCGGGATGTTTGTGCTTGTAGTTGAACTTCTCAAAGTGCTCTTTCGCTGCCGCTTCAAGACCATATTTTTCCCAGGCATGCAACATGGCCCGGATGCGCATGATATATTTTCGAGGAACGTTGATTCCGGCATTGACAATCAGGCCGGTAACCTCCTGTCTGTTTGTTCGCAGAGCATATCTTGTCTTTTCCTCGTTGATGGTGAATCCATTGTCCTGAAAGATCTTTTGCAATGTGTTGGACAAGACGATTTTATGCTCTTTGATATGACCTACGGCCGTCGGAAGAAACTGTAGATTGGTTGAGAAGGTAATATCATCCGCATATCGGCTGTAATTTATTTTGTGTTTGCGGGCAAAGGCAATCAGCTCATTATCCAGTTTGCGGCAAATGTAGTTCGAGATGACAGGCGAGGTTGGTGCTCCTTGCGGCAATTTCCCGTCATGACAGCAGATTTGCGCCAAAGTCGTGGCTACCTCGTCATTGAATCCGAACGGAGCACTTTTAAATAGACCTCGGACTCGTCCGAAGTTGATGGAGGGAAAGAAATCTTTTAAATCCAGATTGATGACAATTCGCTTTCTTCGATGGATATAAGCATTGGTTTTGATACTCCTCTCTTTGACATAACCATGCACACAAAATTTGGCAGGCTGATAGTTCTGCAAAATATGCGATAAACGTTTCTGAATTTGTTTAATGCCGGAGATTGGAGCATATATCTCGCGCGTCCCTCCGGTTCGCTTGGGAATGTTGTATTTTTTGTATTGTTGTTCGGGTGGTAGCTTGTATAAATAATAAGCGAGTATCTTGAGGGAACTCCCCAAGCGTTCGGCGAGTTCTCTTTTAGTTGTAACCGCTTGGAATGTGGATTGGATGTCTGGCATTTCTGTTTGCATAAAAACAGCATCTGCTGAATATTCTACTTAAAGTGTCAAACGACATCGAAAGCACACAGTCGAAAACCGGGAACGAACAATGTTCTGACATTGTCATAATCGCCGTAAGAATACAGCGAAAAATCAATCATTCAGCAGATGCATATCAAAAATAGGAAATTTATCTCCGTTTTACAAATCTTTCGTTACGTGCAGAGTGTGTGATGTTATAGAATTGGGTCATCTTCTCCTTCTCTGCATCATTATTTTGCTCTAGGACGCAGGCAGCGTCCGACTCGCGGTATCGTCCCTAGTCAAGGCCGTGTGTGTCAAGTTGGTATCTCAATGCATTTTGTGACTGTCGATGATGTGGAGGCAATGCCGATCGTCATACTTTCTTTGAATAGCATGAGCCTTCAGATGGTGTCCTTGCCGAACTTTGCAGTAAGAACCGAACCTAAAAAGCTATTGTCTTATCGGCAAGTTAAGTGGTGATTTCCAATCCCAGAATGATGATTTTTGCCGATACCGGCAAGTTATGGAGGTTTTGCTCCTGCTATCTGATGGACTGCCGGGGACAAGAGACGTCCGGGTTTCGGATCTGAAAAAACATATAATTGATTCAAACACTGATAAACGAGTTTCGGGGTTGTCCCATCTTTGCCGTGGAAACCAAACCCGATATAGATGGAAAATCAACACACGGATGACCTGTCCCGCATTCTGCGGACGGTCGAAGAGATCCTCGAGATCGTACACTTCATGAAGGATCACCGAAGCCAGCTCGAAGGCGATCCGATCCTCGATTTTGCGGAGGTCTGCCAGTTGCTCCGCCAGAGCGAACGCCAGGTGCGCCGCTTCCGCGAACAGGGGCTGCTTGTCGGCTTCAACATCGGCGCCCGGCGCATGTACCTGCTCTCCGAGGTGCAGGAGTTTATCCGCAAGATGCGCCGCCGCGGAAAACTCGAATCGTTGAATCAATAAATCAGTTACCCATGGAAAATAAACAAAATCCCCGCATCTATCGGCTTGTGCCCTCCGAACAGCTCGAACGTCTCATCAAGACGAACTTTCTTTTGAGCAAGGGCTTGCTGCTTTTTGAATACCTGTGCAGTCAAAGCGACGAACCGCTCTTCCTGACGGCCGATGCGGCCTGCGAGGTCCTCGACATTCGCCCCGAAACGCTGACCCGTTACCGTCAGAAACGGTTGATTCGCCCCAAGATCTATCGGCGGCAATTCCTGTACAGCGCCTATGATCTGCTGATGCTCGTTTACCGGATCAACCAGCGCAATCTGCAGAATGCACTGCGGCGTACTCCCCGTATTGTGGTCGGATCGGATGAGCAAAGAGTTTGACAGTGGGGTAGAAGGTTATTCCATAAGTGCCGACCTCGGGCCAAGATAGTGGCGTGCCTGCACCTTGAAGTCCCTTTTCGTACGATCTCCACCCATCGGGGTTGTATCGTCCGAAAAGGGCCTCCGGTTGGTCCCGCCGCTGTGTATCGGCCCGTGGCCGGCACCTTCTTTCCTAAATGGGGTCGGTCCATGAACCATATGTTAAACCTTAAAATGGATTTGGTATGATTGACCTTCAGAAACACATCTGGGAAGGCTGGACCGTTGGCGATTTTGTCGAGCGCTTGGCTCCCGAGTTGGATCGTATTATGTCGGGACGCAGCTGGCGCCGACCCTTTTCCACGAAGCAGGAACTCGCCACGTGGTGCCGGGAGAATCAGCCCTATTACAAAAAGCACATTCCGGGAGTTGTTGCCTATTTTGCCCGGAGGTATCGTTTACGTTGAAGCAACAGGAGATGATTTACTACCATCGCTTTTATGTTGAGAGTCTATATCCCGAGAACCGGCGGAGGATTCTCCGCTGGTTGTTCAGTACTTTTAGCGTCTACTTGTGTGAAGCGACGCCTGCGGGTTATAAGGGGCGATTCTATACGCAGAACATCCGCTTCCCGAAAGCTGCTTTCCGTGATTTGACATTCAGCCTTCGAGGCGACCGCTCGTTATGTCTGTGGGTTATCTCGTATGATCTGCACACGCTCTATCTTGAGCGGAATATTTATGTCTATGGGAAGTGGCTCGATAGATAGCTGTCTTTCTTTGTGGCTATTCAAGCCGCATATATCCACATGCGGCAACATGTGGAGAAAAACTAGTTTTGGTAGAGAAAGAAAAACTATTGCTCTTCTGTAAACTATGTTGAATCTTCCCTGGTGTTATCTTTAAGGCGGTTAGTCTTGTAACACAATTATTGTGCCTTGAAGATTTCAGAGAGGGATTATTGGCTTTATATACTAAATCTTGTTGTTTTTTGTGAAAAAACGAGGAATTAACGTTTTTTCATCGATTCTCTCCAAACAGAGGGAAAAGAGTCAAAAACAGCCTTTGGGGGCCCAGACCAATCTCGTTTACAAGATAAGGCCTGGCGGTGTTTATTTCGCCAAAATTGACTGTAAAATCGAGGGGGCAACGCAGATACTATCACTCGTTAGAAAATATGTATATTCTTTTATTGTTGTTTCCCGAATTTATATGCAACATTAGCTGTTAAACAGAGTAGAGATAAAAATAAAGTCAAAAAAGAAGTTATTATTTCCCAAGAAAGAATTAGACCGGTATCCTTTTTAATATGCGAATTGACAACATATTCTGCATAATTAATTCCAATATCCGTTAATGAATAGGTTTTGGGGTTTTGTGATGAAGATTTTAACATTTCAGTCTTGTCAAGTGACTCATTTAGTTTATCTTGAGGTGGCATCTCGCACTGAAGCTCAATAAGTCTGTCGTGTATTGCTGTCGCATTTACTTCATCTCTCATCTTTGTTAATTCTGTAACATAATAAACAAATAGAACCCCTTTTTTCGTAGGGTTATACTCGTTAAGATTTATTTTTTTTGCATAGTCTTGTACTGAAGTAACGACAAGTTCATCATCTTTAGCAAAATATCTGTTAAAAATGAATGTTGCAGATAATAAAAGGCAAGCAATAGATAGAATCGTAGATAAGGTTTTGTCTATAAATAATTTTTTCTTTTGAAGGTTTATTTTGCTTATTACATCTTTGTCGAAAATTTTCCATAAATCTTCTTTTTTAGATTGTGTTAATCTGTAAGGCGTTTTTCTCATGTTGGGGCCTCTGTCAGAATCAGCAAATATACCGCTACTCACTTTTTGGAACCATTCAGGATTGTCTTTTAGAATATTTTCTACTTGTTCCTTTTTTATCGGGGTATAATACAGGTTACGGGCTCCTTTATTCCTTTGAAAAAAAGATTCGTATTGATCTTGTAATCTATCAGCAATTACATCAGAAATCATATCTTTTCTTAGATGCGCAACTTCGGTTACATAGAACAATATATATGCGACTTGTTCTATTTCTGTTTTTTTTTGAAACTCAATAGTGTCAAAAAAATTATCAGATGTCAGAATTAGATTAGTTTGGGGACTCATATTATAAAATAGTGGATATTATTAATCTAATGTAAGATAATTGCTGTCATGCTGTTGATGATCTATATACAAAGATAGCGATATTTGTGATATTGTTAGGGTATGACATGAGTTTTTTGCAGCCAAAAGAAAAAATGGCGGTAGCCATTTTCCATGGCGCAGCCATCTCGTTTCTTCCCTTATTTTGACTTTACTTTAATGAACGTATATATGAATACGGGGATAAAGTAAAGTCGCTTTTTCATTGGTTGTAAATTATATATTGGATTCTTTGGTTGTTTTGTGTTTAATTGCGATATTTGCGTTACGATTATCATGTAATGATTAAATGGTGTAATATGAAACCCAACAATCCTTTCCTGATAGCGGGCTATCACAGCCCTGAATTCTTTTGTGACCGTGAGACAGAAACGGCTGCTATTCTCGATGCACTCCATAATGGACGTAACGTGACATTGATAGCCCCGCGTCGTATGGGTAAAACCGGTTTGATTCGTCATGCCTTTTATCGCCTGAAAGAGCAGGAGCCCGATATTGTCACGCTCTACATGGATATCTACTCTACGCAGTCAATGGGTGATTTCGTGCGGTTGTTTGCCAATACGGTATTGGGCAAACTGGATACTGCACCTCAGAAAGCGTTAATCCGCATAGGGCAATTTATTCGCAGCTGTCGTCCGGTATTCACCTTTGACGAACTGACTGGGATTCCCAAAGTGACAATTGACGTAGCACCCCGAGAAGAAGAGAGTACGTTGAAAGAGATATTTGATTATCTGGGATCATCGGAGAAACGGTGTTATATTGCTATAGACGAGTTTCAACAAATTGCTGAATATCCGGAGAAAGGAATTGAGGCTTTGTTGCGCTCCTATATCCAGTTTCTTCCCAATGTGAACTTCATCTTTGCGGGTAGCAAGCAACATTTGATGCAGGAGATGTTCATGTCGTCTAAAAGGCCGTTCTATCAGAGTACGCAACTGCTGACCATCGGTCCCATTAATCGTGAGGCGTATGCTTGTTTTGCCATCAGACATTTTGCTGAACATGGCGTGCAACTCCCTCGTGAGGTTTTCGATACGATTTACGATAAATTTGACGGACACACCTGGTACATCCAGTGCCTTCTTAATCGTTTGTACGGTTACAATCGGAATGTGGATCCGGAGTTGGTGGCATATGCGACGGAACAGATCGTTTCCGAACAAAGCTATTCGTATGCGGATCTGCTGAAAGCTTACTCTGCAGGTCACATACGTCTATTGAAAGCCATCGCTAGGGAAGGTTGCGTTAAAGAGGTGTTGGCGGGGAATTTTATCAGCCGACATCGACTCCGTGCCGCAAGTAGCGTCAGTGCTTCATTGAAAAAGTTGCTCGACAATGAGCTGGTTTATCAGACACCTCGTGGGTATATCATTTACGATCGTTTTATGAATGAGTGGTTGCGGCAGCAGCCATTCTAAAGACAAGATATTATGAAAAATGAGATAACTCGATTCTCGGTACAGAATATTATAGAACTACCAACGTAAATTGAATAGTCGTTTTTCAGCATACTCTGGAAATCTAAGTCAAATGAATGCAAATATTGAGTACGAGAAGTTTACCCAAGAGATATATCAAGAATTAGTAAATGCCGATGTTCTTAAGGCAACCCGAGTTCAACATAATGTAAAACTGAAAGGTAAATCTGGCCAAGAGCATCAAATAGATGTTTATTGGGAGTATGAGATAGCAGGTATTCGACATAGGGTTGCTATAGAGTGCAAGAACTATAACAGAAAGGTCGAGATTGGCAAAGTTAGAGATTTCTACGGTGTGCTGTCGGATCTGAATAATGTCGCCGGTATTATGGTCACTAAAGTCGGATATCAAAAGGGCGCAAAGGAGTATGCATCAACATACGGCATCACTCTTAAAGAGTTGCGAGAACCTAACTTTGGAGAGGCTATAGTGGGACAAATAGAGTTAAATTTTGATATGTCTATCCGTCGTTGTTTGTTTCGTGTTGATAAGGATTATGAAGAAACCGACCGATTTAGCGTGGCTGGATACAAACATTTTCTAGACGCAATGAGTCTAGAGATGGATTCCCAATGGGAAAAAGCAACTCATATCCCGCTTGAACTCAATAATGGATATATTATAGATGCTTCAGGTAAACGAATAGCATCTTTGGATGAAATAGAGGCAACGCTTCCTGAGAATTCCGATACGGATATTATCTTCAATTATGAAGAAGCGTATGTCAATACTCGCTGGGGGCTTATAAAGATTAATGAGGTAAAATATGAATATGAGAAAAAGAATCATAAAAGAATCATATCAATTGATGCCAAAGGATTTGTGAAGGCGATTCTGAAAGATGCCATAAATGGCGACATCAAGATGATTTCAAGGTAATTATATTGATATAAATTAAATAGATCTTTATCTGCAAAGCTAGTACAGATAAACATTGTATTTTTGTAGTAAACTATTAATTCATATGACAGAACAGGAATTAGCCAATATAATTTGGAATATAAAGGAAATTATTCGCAATTTGTATGATGATTCGGAAGTAGAAGATGTTATTCTGCCTTTTACTCTTCTGCGTCGTCTTGACTGTGTTCTTGAGAACAGCTATGAGTCCGTTTTGGAGGAGCTGAACAAAAGTGCAGAGAATGTCAGGAAATATAAGCTACAACAGCTCATGCGGAAGAATCATCTGACATTCTTCAATACCTCCGGATTATCTTTACGCAAATTGTTAAATTCGCCCGATCAGATTGGGGACTCATTCAAAACCTATCTGGAAGGGTTTACTGACAATGTAAAAGATATTCTCGTGAATTTTGTACGCGAGGATGGAGATAGTGAAACTGTAGATTTTTCAAGAATTTATTCCCGTCTCGATCGCGGTAATAAATTGTATGCAGTTGTCAAACAATTTGTTGAAAAAGCTGATTTGCATCCCGATGTAGTGAGCAATGCCATGATGGGGACTGTTTTCGAGATGGTCATCCGCAGGTCCAAAGAGTCGACAAACACCAAGGCCGGTCAATATTATACACCTCGTGAAATCGTACGCTTGTTGGTGTCGCTTACCATGTGTGGCAAGGAGGAAGAGCTGTTTGTTCCGGGCAAGGCGTTTACGATCTATGACCCGTGTTGTGGTACAGGAGGTATGTTGACCGTTGGTCGTGAATATCTCCAGGAAATGGCGCAAAATGCCCATCTCAAAGTCTATCTTTATGGGCAGGAACTGAGTCAAAAGACATATGCCATTTGTAAGGCTGACCTGCTGATGAAAGGCGATGATCAGAACCTCGACGAACAGTTGTTTCAGGGCGATACATTGGAGAATGACAAACTCTATGGCAAGAAATTCAACTTCATGCTCGCCAATCCTCCTTTCGGTGTGGATTGGGGTAAAGATGAAAAGGTGAAAGCTGCAGTAGAAAAAGATAATTGTCCGGGCGGGCGGTTTGAGGCAGGTCTGCCTTCAACAACCGATGGATCTCTGTTGTTTCTGCAACACATGATTGCAAAAATGGATGATGTGGCCGGTTCGCGCATTGGTATTGTATTGAATGGTTCTCCTCTTTTCAATGGTGATGCCGGAAGCGGATGGAGTAACATTCGTAAGATGCTGCTTGATCGCAATCTGCTCGATTGTATTGTGGCTCTGCCCAAAAACCTTTTCTATGGTACAGATATCTCCTCGTATTTGTGGATTCTTGACAACAAGCGTCCTGAAGAGCGGCTCAATAAGGTTCTGTTCATCGATGCCGCCCATACTGAGTACACTCAGTTGCTTCCCAAGAATCTAGGTAAGAAGCGTTTTGAGATAAGTCCGTGCGGGGCCAGCGATATTCTTGATATTTATCGCGACTATCGTTCATGTTCCCGGGATATCGTGTACGAGAAAACGGGCGAGACCGAACGACTGGAGATTGCCAAGTTGCTCGATTACGACGATTTCCGTTATACAACCGTGGCCACTCGTAGGCCATTGCGGTTGTGGTTTGCAAATGTTACGACGAAATATGAAGCATTGAGTGCTGACGAAGAGTTTGATGTCAACTTGCCGAAAAACCAAATATTGAAAGAGGTCGTGCGGCTCGATGGTATTGATGAGCAGCGCAGCGATCGTGAATTTTTTCAGTTCCTGAAGGATCATAAGATAAAATATACAACGACACAAACGACTCTGCTCCGCAATACGCTGGGAACAATTAGTGAAGACGCCCCCACTGTTACCAAAAATCCGCTGAAGACTGACTCGGAAATCGTTGCCGACAGCAACCTTAACGATACGGAGAAAATCCCGCAAAAGCAGGATATCGATGAATACTTTGCTCGTGAGGTACTTCCCTATGCTTCTGACGCATGGATGGACCGTTCGAAAGACAAACTGGGTGTGGAATTCCCATTTACCCGATTGTTCTATATTTACCGGCCTTTGCGTAGTGCAGAGGCAATCCTTGCAGACTTGGTTGCTCTCGACCACGAAATGGATAATGAATTGGAAATTATAAAATCGGAGGAGTAACGTATGGAGCGATACGAATCATATAAAGATAGTGGCGTGGCGTGGATGGGGCAAGTGCCAAGCCATTGGATTCATTCCCGGATAAAATTTTGTTTGTCTCGGTCGGTTGCTGGTATATGGGGTGATGATGAAAAAGGTAATAAAGACGATATTGTTTGTTTTAGAGTCGCAGACTTCGATTATTCAAAAGGCTGTTTGACATTTGATAAATTAACAATAAGAAATGTATCCGCTGCCCAATTACAAAATCGTCTTTTGCATGATGAAGATCTTTTAATAGAAAAATCAGGAGGAGGAGATGCTACTCCTGTTGGGCGTGTTGTCCGATTCAATTATAATGATAAAGCCATATGCTCCAATTTTATACATTCAATATCCGTTAAGGAAGGATACTCTAGCAATTACCTGTATTACTATTTTTACGGAATGTATGCAAATAAGGTGAATCTGCTTTATTTTAATCAAACAACAGGTATTCAGAATCTAAAAGTCGGCGAATATTTGTCACAAACAATATATCTTCCAACTTTAGTTGAGCAGCAAGCAATAGCTGCATATTTGGATAAACGGTGTTGCGAGATAGATAAAGCCATAGCTACTCAACAGAAGCGAATCGCCTTGTTACAGGAACTGAAACAAAGTATAATTACGCACGCCGTTACGCGAGGTATTCATCCGGATGTACCCCTAAAAGAGAGTGGTGTTGAATGGATTGGCAAGGTGCCCGAACATTGGGATATTAAAAGAATGCGTTTTTTATGCACAATAGATACTGGAACTAGAGATACAATAGATAAAGTGGATGATGGGGATTATCCTTTTTATGTCCGATCTCCTAAAATTGAACGGATAAATACATATACTTTTGATGGAGAAGCTGTATTAATGGCTGGAGATGGTGTTGGGGCCGGGAAAGTGATACATTACGCAAATGGAAAGTTTGATTATCATCAACGGGTTTATAATATACACAATTATAAGGAAATAGCAACCTTATTTGCTTATTATTATCTACAATCAAATTTTAGATATAAAATAGAAGAAGGAGGTGCAAAAAATACAGTCGATTCTGTTAGACTTCCTTGGCTAAAAGATTTTCCTGTATGTATTCCTCCTCAAAGAGAGCAGGATGAGATATTAACATTCATCAAAAAAAATAACGCTCGTATTAATACGTTGATTTTAAAGGCTGAACGGCAAATTGAACTCCTGCAAGAGCTAAGGCAGAGTGTTATCACAGAGGCAATAACCGGAAAGATTAAAGTGTGCTGATATTATAGAATAATAGAAAACAAGATATGAAAAATCCACTGAATGAAACCGTATTTGAGGAACATATTGCAGATTATCTGGCAAATAGTGACCTCTATAATCAGAGAAAGAGTGCGCAATTCGATATCGAAAGGCTGTGCGACCCGGAGATGGTGGAACAATTCCTGCGCCTGCAACCCCTCGTTTGGAGTAAACTCTCCAAGTTATTCCCCGGTAAAGAGGTTACTACCGTTATCGGGGAGTATAACAAGCGCATAGACCGAGGTGAAAGTATTCTCCAGATCATTCGCAAAGGGTTTACGGTAAGTGGAGCCAAAATAAAATTTGCCCAGTTCAAACCCGTTCTGGAGGGCGCAGGAACGGACAATTATCGGTTGTACCGAGCCAACAGATTCAGTGTGGTGCGGCAGATGAGATATTCGAACGGAGAAGACAGAGGAAATGAACTGGATCTCTGCATTCTGTTGAATGGAATTCCCTTGATAACGATGGAACTCAAGAATGAGGGCAGCGGACAGAACTATACGAATGGCATAGATCAATATAAGAACCATCGGGACCCTCAAAACAGAATGCTTCGTAACTGTCTGGTTCATTTTGTCATGGATAACCAATATGTATTCATGACCACCAAGCTCGCGGGAGAGCAAACTACGTTTCTTCCCTTCAATCGCGAGGCTGTTAATCCTCCGATTGATGGCGAGTATCCTACGGCATATATGTGGCAGCAGATTTTACAGGCCGATTCACTTCTGGACTTGTTGGAGAACTTCATCAAACGTTATGAGGAGGTTTATGAGGACAAGGAGCGCAAGATACAATGCAAACGCATGGTTACCATCTTTCCTCGCTTCCACCAGTTGAGAGCGGTCAGGAAATTGAGACGCTATGTAAGCGAAGAAGGGCCGGGGAATAATTATCTAATCCAACATTCGGCCGGTTCGGGTAAGACAAAGACCATGGCATGGCTTGCCCATCAGCTTGCCAATATGACGAATGCTGATGGCTCGGCCATATTTGACAGTATCATCATGGTAACAGATCGCATCGTGTTGAACCGAAACATGGCAGAAGATGTGGTCAATTTCGAGACAACTGCAGGAACGGTCAAGGATATCCGTAAGGGCTCAAAGAAATTGGCAGATGCACTCAACGGGGAGAATCGTATTATCATATCTACTGTTCAGAAATTTGCCTTTGCATTGGATTATCTGAAACATGAGCATTCGAAAACGTATGCAGTTATTGTTGATGAGGCCCATACGGCAATAGGCAGCGAGGCAGCCAAAGATTTGGTCAAGGCTCTGTCAACTGATGAGGATTTTAAAAAGAATGTCGATTATGATCCGGAGGAATATGACAGCCCTCTCGATGCCTTGATGGCCCAAATGCAGAATTCGCGCAAGATGATGAAGCATATCTCATATTTTGCGTTTACCGCTACACCGAAGGACAAGACTTTTGTGCTGTATGGCAAAGACGGGAAAGAGCCACACGACCTGTATTCCATGAAGCAGGCAATCGATGAGAAGTTTATATTGGATGTCACTCAGAACTACGTCAGCTACAAGACAATGTTTGAGTTGATAGAGAAGAATCCGACCAAAGATGAACAGCAGCTTTTTGAGAAGAAAAAGGCGCTAAAAGTTATCGCCGAATTCTTGGGACGTGATAAATATATCAAACTCCGGAAGGCCAGTATGATCGTAGATCAGTTCATGAAATTTACGATCAATAAGATTAATCATCAGGCCAAAGCTATGGTTGTCTGCGATTCGCGTCAGGCTGCGGCTGATTATAAGCAGATCATAGATCGGATTATTCGCGAAGAATATAATGGAGCAATAAAAACATTGGTCGCATTTTCAGGTGAGGTAATTGATTCTAATGGTCGTAAATGTACAGAAGCCAAAATGAATGACGGCAGTGTTACCGACAACGACATTGCAGAAAAATTTGAAGAGGATGATTACAAGATACTGATCGTTGCAGAGAAGTTCCAAACTGGTTTTGATCAGAAGTTGCTACATACGATGTTTGTAGATCGTTCATTGGGCGGTATTCAATGCATTCAAACTCTGTCTCGATTGAATAGGACGTATTGGCCTTATAAAGAAGACACACTTGTGATTGATTTTAGAAATGATGCTGAAACAGTTCGCAAATCGTTCCAAAAGTATTATACGGCAACTATTTTGACTGGCGCAACGGATCCTCAGCGAGTATACGCGTTGAAAGAGGACGTGGAACGTTGGAATCTTTTTAATGAGGTCGAAGTGAACAAAGTATGCGAGAAGTTGCTCAACCAGGAAGCCGTAGCGGGAGTTCCATCACTTTTAAATAAGATTGTAAATGAGCGGGTGAAGCCTTTGTCCGAAGAAGATCAAGACAAATATCGTAAATTGGTCAATCGTTTTGTTCGTCAGTATGGTTTTTTAGCTCAGCTAATGAATTTCACTGATCCGGAGCTGGAAAAGTTTTATGTATTCTGCAAGGTATTCTATAAATTTCTGCCTTATACCAAGGAAACTTTACCTATGGAATTGCTGAATCTTATAGATTTAGATAAACTCCGTGTGCAATTGTCCTTTGAAGGAGCCTTGAAGCTTGAAGACAAGCCGGAAGAATTGAAAGCTACTCGCATAGGAGAGGTTGGGACCAGGACGGAGGATGAAAAGAAATCTGTTGCAGAGTTGCTCGATATGGTTAATAGTCCATTTGCAGGGATTTTGAATGAGAATGATAAAATCATCAAGCAGCTATGGGAGGATCTCTTGAAAGATCCAGAAGTTTTGGATGCGTTTAGAGCTGGAAACTCTTATGATGTATTGATGAATATCATTAAAGAGAAGTTCGATGATGCAATTGTTGATCAAATCGATAAGTATTTGAATTTTAAAGAGCTGCTGGATAAGGAAAAGAGTTTCTCGTTCACGTTGATTAATAAGTTCGTTCAAGCTGTTGCACGGCAAACGGCTGCTGCATCGAGTTTGGTGTATGATGAAGCGGTACTGAAAGAGAAAATTATCAGTGCCATGCAGGATGAATTTGCTGTTGTCTGCAAATATATGAGGCCATTGTCCGAGATAGTAGATAATCTATTCTTTATTTTAACGACGACCAGCATCCCTAAACTTGATGGGATCGATGCATTGCTAAAAGAGGCTCTTAATAATATTTACATGAATCCGAATATCACTCCGATAGTAAAACAAGCGTTTTTCTATTCGTTAGTGCAAAAGTATGAAGCCTTTCTTAAGAAGATATACTATCTGATACATGATGAAGAACTCGAAGGTCAGGATGGTAAAGATGCAACATTGTCAAATGCAATTCATGCATTCAAGTGTCTGTGGAATTTAAAATATGCAAAGGATGAAGATGGGCAAAAATTTGCTTCATATTTGCAGATGCTGAGGGATTGGAGAAATGATGAGGCACATAATGCCCCCAATTCGACGGAGGAAGAGGTAAATACAGCCATCAAGGTAGTTGTGGTGATGTATTTATTTGTAACAGCTTATTCCATCACAGATTTAGAAATAGCTTTAAGATAATTTATAGGTAAAGATGTTGTCTAGTGATAGGCATAGTTAGTTTGATTTTTTGAAATATTTAACTTGAACCTTGAAGTAATAGGATATCATTTCTAATGAATTTTCGTATATTTGTATATTGAATTCTGTTAGAAATATAACAATAATAATTCTCAAGATGGCGACCAAACAAAAGTTACTTTCACAAAATGTTGTTATTGTGACACAGGATGTCAGTACGACAATGTTTAATCAATATTGGTTTATCCATAATGGTATATTTAGTCCAGAGGAAATTTTAGCAGATTCGATTTTTGTTCCAGGATTAACCAATTTGTCAACGCAAGAATGTAATCTTATAATTACTCCTAATCAGTTTCAATTCAATGTGAAATCTGATGATTCTACAACGGGCCGTAAATGCATTACGGAGAGATTGATGCGGATAGTAGAAAAAGTGTCTGGAGCCGGAATTCAAATGAAAGCTATAGGGCTGAACTTTATATGGAAAATATTTGAGGAAAATATTGATATTCCTCAATTTAGTAAAAGATTGTTTTATTTGCCAAGTTCACATTTGCATCAAGTTTTTGATGTTAAGGATGCTAGATTTGGTACATATGTAAGCAAAGATTTTCTCCAATCTAGATTAAAATTAGATATTAAACCTGTAATATCTGATGGAACTGGAGAGCCGAATGAATTTATATTAGCTGCCTTTAATTTTCATAGAGATTTGACAATTGATAATGGCGAACAATCAACTGTTGAGTTACTTGAACAATTAAAAAGCTGGAATTTGTATTATGACGAATCTGCAAGAATAGTATGTTTATTACAATAAATCTACAAGAAACAGTGCAAGATACAAGAGGTCAACAAGTATTTTATGACTTGTTAGATTCGTTGCCTATTTCTACTAGTAGTGTGATGGCCGAGTATAATAAGATTGAAAATACTGTCGATCATTGTGCGACTGTAGCTGCATTACATACTCCTATATCTGCGGATATCAGTGATATAGTGCTAAAAAACAACAGAAGTTTTTTTGCAGCTCTTGCTAAACCTGTTATTGATGATGAATTGGAGATCCGTAAGGCCATATCTAAAATAGTAGACTATCAGAGATCTGCTCGATATAATGATGCCTCATACTGGATATATAATAAATTTATGGATCTGTATGCCGAGAATAAAATATCTGTTTGTGATTTATTGTTGCGTACTATTGATGCCGATAAATATAATATTCGAATACTTTTATCGCTATTAATAGCTACTTATTCGTTCCGAAGTAGGCTAAACTATAGGGCAGAGTTCTATTCAAAGGTTCAGTCCTTAATATATATGCAATATTCCAAAGAAGAGACCCAACAAATATTAGGAAATCTTGGTAGATGAGTGATATATCATATATATATAATATTCCAGACCTGCCGAAACAAAATAGAGACTTAATTGGAGTGGTTATTTCTTTGAATAAAGAACATAAGCAATTCCATTGTGGTATTTCATTTGATTTAAATTCGAATGAAAAAGTTTTGCATTTGCAATGGCATAATGATTTAGTATGTGATGATGGGTTAGATAAATTCCAATGTTGGATCAAGCCCCATATCCATATGCTTATACAAGAACAAATGTCCATTCTTTGTAACGCAATAAAAGATAGAGAAACCCAAGGAAAGAATGTGCCATATGGTTTTCTTTACGATGGATCTGCACAATATAGCAATGTTGGGTTATTAGCATTGGGCTCTAATATGAGCGGTTTAACCTGTGCTACATTTGTTTTAACAATATTCCATTCTTGTGGGGTTGATTTAATTGATGTTAATACGTGGCCCGTTCGTAGTAGTGATATTTCATGGCAACAAAGAATTTGGGAACTTTTGTGTAAATGGGCACAACGAGCTGGTGTGCCATGGTCTTTTAAGCATCTTGAAAGAGAACTTGGGTCTCCAAGATTCCGACCAGAAGAAGTGGCTGTAAGCAGTGCATTATATAATATTTCAGCAGCAGAGGCAGGGCGCATTCAAGAAGAAGGGATGAAATTAAATCAGTATTTGTGGTCGTTATGTTAATATTGTATTACTTTCCATATATTTTATCCTAACTAGGCCTAAAGTATATTAATAACCTCAATGGAGGAGGTGTTTGTAATGCTGAAAGTTTTGGTAGTGTTTCGAAAAGTGTGTCTGGGAAGGAGCCTTCAGATTCTTCAGATATGCAAATATAGCGATTCTTGGTTTAGAACAACACGCCGCGGCGTGTTGTTCTTATTTTTGTGTTATAGTCTTCACTCTAGGAATAATTCCCGATCCAGGTCGATTCGTGGCACCGGCCTCAGGTAGGATTTTTTATCCATGGCCGTTTTACCCATCAGCAACAGGACCGACTCCTCGCTGGGCATGGCTCCCCGCATGCGTGTAACCCGTCGAAAATCCTTCTGCAGACGCTCGATCCAGTTCGTTGTGTAGATCATCGACTGAATCCTTGCCTCGTAGTTCAGATAGGTGAAGTAGGCTTTGTAGGCTGGGTCTTCGCCCCGTCGTCGAAAACTGCGGTAATCCTGCCCCCATTTCTCACAGAGCGCCTGCCATTGTTCCCAGGCTCTCTCTACCGTATAGCTGCGATCCCCCGTACGGAAGAGCTGCCGCAGATCCTCGGCCAGCTCTCCCTTGTCGCCGTTGCGCACGCAGCTCAGCAGATTGCGTTTCAGATGCGTCGTACAGCGTTGCAGCGGCGTCCTGGGAAAGACCGCACTGATGACATCCTCCAGACCCTTCAGCCCATCGGCACACACCAGGCCGATCTTCCGAACGCCTCGTTCCTGCAACTCTGCGAGCATCTCGCCCCAGCCCAGGGCGCTCTCCGTGGGCTTATTGAAGATCCCCAACACCTCGCGCCGCTTGTCTTCACGCACGGCGAGCACTACATAGAAAGCTTCTGTTTCTACGCTCCGCTTGCGGTGGATCTTCATGTGTACGCAATCGATGAAGACGATGGGGTAATAAGCCTCCAGAGAGCGCGTGAGCCATTGCGAAACATCTTCACGAAGGTAGTCCAGCATCCGCGAAATGCTCGCTTTGCTGTAGTGCTCACCATAGATATCCTGGAATACCTCACCGACCTGTTCCTACGTAAGACCTTTCGTATACAGCGTTCCCGTAAGGCGTTCGCATTCATCCTCCTGATGGCGAAGGATCGCCAGAATCCGGGGATGAAAATTCCCCTAGCGACTCGAGGTATCCGGAACGTCAGCGTACGGCCATGACCGTAACTATGTCCTGGGCGAAATCCGTTGCATTTGTTCCCTGATGCGGAGTTTTCCCGGAGATATTCCCGGCGTTCCGAGACCATCATACTTTCCAACAAGATCTCCAACAGATCCTGAAGACCATTTTCCCGCTCCGAATGTTTGCATATTAATTCGGAAAGTTGTTCCTTTGTCAAGTCCATAAGTCAACTCGTTTTTTTGTTGGTTTGTCACTACAAATCTAAAAAATCTGTAGATTTTTTATCCCTCCAGACACACTCTTTGGAGCAGTATCTGATTCCTCCATGTATGTCAAATTTCTATCAATGATTTTTTCTCCCGGTTGCCGTCGGGGAAGATAGTCATGCGGAAGGCCGCGAGCGGCCCGCCGTCCTCGGACGAAAAATCATCCTCGCCGGGGCTGCGGTATTTTCGCCGCTCCGACGTCGCCGCATGACTGTGTCTCTTCCCGAGGCAACCGACCGCGTCGGGAATAAGTCCTCATAACATAATTATTCATTGACTATGCAGTCTGTTTTGGATTGCATGGTCCCAGAAACGTGAGACACACGGTAAAAACTGTTTGATGTTATGCAGACTTCCAAAGGTGAACCGAAAACGAAAAAGAGTAAGGCCAAAGCATCGAAAGCCGCCACTTCGAATCCGAATCCCGACGTGCAGGAATCGCCGCAGGCTGCCTCCAATCCCGAAACAGCGGAACAGCAACCGGCTCCGGCTGTTCAACTGTTGGATCTGAACAAGATCGTCAATAGCACCTATAACCCCCGCAAGGATTTCCGTTCGGAGACCTTGCAGGAACTCGCCGACAGCATCCGCCAGGTCGGGGTTCTGCAACCGATCTGCGTCCGACCCAAAGAGGATGGTTTCGAGATTGTCTATGGCGAACGGCGTTATTGGGCCGCTGCAATGGCGGGGCTGAAATTCATTCCGGCCCTTGTCCGTGAGTTGTCGGATGCCGAAGCCGAGGATGCCGCCATTACGGAGAACCTCCAACGCGAGGACGTGACACCCCGCGAGGAGGCTGCGGCCTACAAACGGGCGCTGGAATCGGGACGTCATACGATCGAGAGCCTGGTCGGGAAGTTCGGAAAATCCGAGACCTACATCCGCTCCCGACTGAAACTCTGTGATCTGATCGACGCCCTCGCCGAACAGCTCGACCGGGAGGAGATTTCGGTTGGCGTAGCCACCGAGATTGCGAAATACAATGTAGAAGTTCAGCAGGAGGTGTACGAGGAGCATTTCTCGGACGGATGCCGCCTGTCGTGGAAAAATGCCCGGATCCGGGAGATTGCCCGACGGCTCTACGACCGCTACATGACCCGCCTGGATACCTATCGCTTCGACAAGACCGAATGCCACACCTGCCACCACAATACGGCCAACCAGATCCTCTTCAAGGATGAATGTGCGGAGGGCTGCGCAGGCTGCCAGAACCGGAGCTGCATGATGCGCAAGAACGACGAATACCTCGTTCAGCAGGCCTTGCAACTGCTGAAGGCCGACCCGCGGATAGTCCTTGCCACGGTGGGGGATACGCCCGATTCAGTGATCGAACATCTCGAAGAGGAGGGCTATCGGATTCAGGAGTTGGATTACTACCTCGATTACTACGATATGGCCCCCGAAATGCCCGAAGCTCCTCAGGCGGAGTGCTACTCGTCGGAAGAAAACTACGCGGAAGCCATGAAACGCTACGAAGCGGCGCTGGCCCGGTTTACGGAGCAGACCCGGCAACTCGAATTCGACGTTACGGAGGGCCGTGTCCGCAAATATGCCGTCATCGGCATGTTCGACGTGGAGATCCGCTATGAGGACATCCCGGAGGAGGAGCGGAAGGTCGCAGTCGAGGATGCCGCAGGGGAACGGACGGTTTACGTCACGATGGTTCCCGCCTCTCCGATGGAGAGCCTGCTGCGGCAGGACCACCGAAACCGGCAGCTTTGCTACGAGCATATCACCGCCGACATGAAGACGCTGTTCCGCGAATCGAAGGTCTCGGGTAGCCCGCTGACCGAGGAAGAGCATCAGATGTTCTACTACGCCGTGATCCGACACATGGCGGACGATCGGCTTCGGCAGTGCGGCATCGAGCCTCAAAATCAGTGGCGTGTCACCGAGGAGGAGCGCTTCGCGGCTGCGGGGCTGCTGACACCCGAGCAGCGGGCGGCCATGATCCGCCTCTTCCTGCTTGACTTCTTCCGCACGACGGCCCGGGATTACAACTGTACGGACGAAGAGGTGGACACGCACCTGATGTGCCGGTTTGCCGATCTGAATTTCGAGGCTCAAAGCCGGACCCTGCAGGAGAAGTACCTGGCAACCTACGAACGACGCCGGACAAAGTTGCAGGAGCAGATCGACGACCTGAAGGCGCAGGAGGAGGCCCGGGCTTTGGCCGAATCCCGGGAGTCGGTTGCAGAATCCATTCCCGAAGAACTCCCCGAGGAGCCGGAAGCGACGCCCGACACGGAGATTCCGGCACCGCCTGCCGAGCCGCTGATTATCCCGGCCGATCCGGAGCTCGGCCCGAACGAAACAGCAGAATCGCTGGCCGCCTGATCCAAGTAAAACCGACGGAGCAATCAAACGATTGCTCCGTCTTTCATTTCCGACCTGTTTTCAATCTTTCCAATCCCATCCAGCCATGAAAAACCAGAATCTGATAGATGCCATAGCGCCCCGACTGACGGAGCTGATGATCCAACGTATCGAACACCTCGACCCCGACTGGCAGAAACCGTGGATCACGGACCTTGCGCACGGTCTTCCCCGCAACCTGCGCGGCACGCCCTACCGGGCCGGGAACATCCTGATGCTGCTTTTCCTTTCGGGAATAGCGGGCTACCAAACGCCGATCTTCATGACCTTCCGGCAGGCCAAGGAGGAGGGACTGAATATCCTCAAGGGCTCCCTGTCGTTCCCGGTCTACTTCTGGAAGATCTGCATCCGCCACAAGGAGACCCGCCGCAAGATCGACCTCGAGGAGTATCGCCAGCTTCCGAAGGAGGCCCGCAAACAGTACGAGGTCATTCCCATCATTCGCTACTATTCGGTCTTCAACCTCGACCAGACGGATATGCAAGAGAAGCAACCGGAACGCTACGCGGCGCTGACGGCCCGTGCCGAACAGAAAGATTACTCCGACGGAATGGTCTGCGAGCCGATTGACCGGATGGTCGAGCAGCAGTCGTGGCTCTGCCCGATTGAACTCCGCTACGGCGACCGGGCCTACTACACGCGCCTGCACGATCGGGTCATCTGCCCGCTCAAGGAGCAGTTCCCGAAGGGCGAGGCCTTCTACGGGACACTGCTGCACGAGATTGCCCACAGCACGGGCCATGCCGAGCGTTTGAACCGCACGATGGGGACCTGCTTTGGCGACGAACAGTATGCCCGCGAAGAGCTGGTTGCGGAGCTGACCTCGGCGCTTTGCGGTGCCATGGCTGGCTTTGCCACGACGCCCCGCGAAGAGAATGCCGCCTATCTCAAAGGGTGGCTTTCGCAGTTGCGCCAGGAGCCTACCTACTTGTTCGATATTCTGGTCGATGTCAACCGGGCCGCCCGGATGATCTTCGACCATTTGGAGACCGGAGCCGACGAAATTGCAGAAGAGGAGACTGAAGCTCCGGCAGCATAGATCTTTGTTGCCGATTGTTGAACCATGCCGCAGTCTTCGGGCTGCGGCTTAACTTTTTCAAACCATGAAAACCATCCATCCAATCTATGACGTCTACTTCCGCATCGAGGCGGGCTATAACGACGGCCGTATGTCGCACGAACAACACGACCGGTTCTACACGGAGATCCGTGCGCTCTTCTCCCGTGCCGGCTTTACGATTCTGGAGAATCCGCCGGGATGTCCCTCCTTCCAGTTGGAAACGACCTGTCTCTACTGCCACCCGACGGAGCTATCCGGTCCGGTCGAGGAGCCTCATATTGCCCTTGTTGAAAGAATCCTGCGACAGGGGACCTCGTTTCAATATCAAACGACGGACCGTTACGACCGACTCTATGACTTTACCGTCGAGGAGGAGTTGGCCTACTACCGGCAGCACTATTCCGAGCAACTTTTTCTTGAAGCCTTCCGTACCTCGGCCCCGTCGAAATACCACCTTCGGGATGAGGTTCTCGAGGAACTGGTGCGGCAACTGATGGTGCACACTGTTCGCGCACCGCTGGGCTGTTCGTTCGATTCGCCGTGCGTGCACTTCGTTCGTGGGACCTACGCCTCGCTGGTCCAACGGGGCCTGCTGATCGAGATCCAGCGCCGGAAACCTTATGGAACCATGACTTATTGTCGAACCAGATAACAGATCACGCTATGAAAATCATGTGTCAGGAGTATTATGATGCGGTTGTTCGGTATGCCGAAAGCATCGGCGATTGCACCTTGCAGGAGTGCCTCGGCAGGCTTGAACGATGGGGACAAAACGCTCGTCAGGCGAGCGAAATAGAACTCTATCGGGATTTTGCTCCCTACTCGTTCCTTTTTAAGCAGCGCTATGCGGACGGTTCTCTCGGAGTTGTCGGCGGTCTGGTCTATCATGGCTCGCCGGATCGTTCCTGTTGCTATACGCTGGAAAAAATCAATGGATGGACCCTTCACACTTGAAAACCATGAAAACAAAAGTCTGGAATTATGCTCCGGATCGGGACGATTGTGTCGTTCAGACCGAAGAGAGCGTAGTGTTTGAAAACGAACATGTCGGTTGGTTCGTAGCGAATCCGGATCCGGACGGACGCCGGAGACTGGATAACATGGGTGTTGTAGAACGGGTCGGAGATGTTGTTTTTCTGGCTTGTTTCAGCAGCCGAAATGCTCTTACACCCGAGTTTCTCGGTGCTGTGAAAGATGAAGCCACACACTTGCGTCAGCGCGTGCGGGAGCGTCTGGAACGCCGGGAGAAGCTGCCTCTGACCTATGTCGCAGCGTTCAAGGCGCTGGGCTGGAAGCCGGATTGAGTTTCGCATCGGCGGATAAAATTTGTAATATTACCAAATATTGGTAACTTTGCAGAAAAGAACCCTATTATGAAGACAACATCGGTAGCATTGGGTGGATATTTCGAAGAGTATATCCGGGCCAAGATTGCGGAAGGAAGGTATAACAATGCCAGTGAAGTCATTCGGGCGGGGCTCCGTTTATTGGAAGAGAACGAAAGCCGCCTGGTAGAGCTTAAAGCCGCCATTCGTGCCGGAGAAAAAAGCGGGGAGGCCGTGGACTTTGATCCGGAGCAACACTTGAAAACCCTGAAATCCAAACGTCGCAATGGGTAAAGTGCGCTTTTCCAATATGGCAGTCGAGGATTTGACCGCTATATGGAACTATACAGAGGAAAAGTGGTCCGAACAGCAGGCCGACAGCTACTATGAGCAACTGATTGCCGCGAGCCGCCGCATTGCTGACGAGCCGTTTCTGCCCGGAAGTAAAAAGTACGATCATATTGAGGCCGGTTTATGCGGATTCAAAATCCATAAACATATCCTCTTTTATCGCGTGATTGACGAACAATCCATTTTCATTGTCCGAATCCTTCACGAACGAATGGATATAAACAATCGACTGATTGAACCCGCTGTCGAATAATTGAGAAAAGCCACTTCCGAAAGAAGTGGCTTTTTCCTGTCTATGGCATAATTCATTCCTTATAATGCCTTTGCTCCGAGCAGCTCTTTGCTCGAAATTTCGAGATATTGGTGGCGAGCCCCGTCTTTCTCGGCGATCTCCAGCAGGAGAATCTTGTCCTCCTCAAGAGTCAGTTTCGGAAGGGCAAAGACGATACGCTGGCGCTGGTGCCCGCGCACAATCGAGGGGTCGTTGCAGACCCGCAGCGGTTCGATGATGCGCTGCTGTTGAGCCGTGCGTTTGGCCGCCTTGCGGTCCGCGACGACAAAGCGGCGATAGTCCACCTCGAAGGAGATGTTCGTGTTGTTGGCGATCTGCACATGGAGGTAGATCACGTCATTGTGGACGTAGATACCCCGCACCTCGACCTCCACGCCATATTTCCGGGTGTGAATTCCCCTTACGTCTGCGCGGTTCTGGCGGTATATGTCGCTCAACACGCGCTTCACTGTGGCAGGGTGTTCCCGCCCCACCTCGCGGAGCAGCACGCGCCCCTCGTCCGCACGAGCCGGCTCCGAGGCTGACGCGGACTGTGCTGCCGGACTCTCCGCGGCCGCAATCTCGATGGTCGACGGGGTGGGGTTCTCGGCGTACCGTGCATCGAAGGTGTAGAACCCGCCGTCCTCGGTAATTATCGTGAGGTTGGTCTCCTCCGCAAAGTCGCGCACGGCGGCCTTCACCCGCACGACATTCTCCGCGCCGTCGGCTTTCCCGGCGATGATAGCCATCGAGCCGATGTCGATGTAGGTTACGGGCGTCGGAAAGAGGATATGCACGGTCTTCGTAAATCCCACCTCGATGGTGCGGGGCGTGAGCCCCTGCCGGGACGAGGTTCCGTCGTTTTGGGCCATGACTTTGGCTGCGGCAAAAAGAGCGGCCAGAAGGGTCAGATAAATGAGGTCTCGTTTCATGATGTTGTCGTTTAGTTTTCTTTGGAGATTAACAGAATCTGGTGGTTGGCCTTGAGGGTGATGCGTACCTCACGGAGCTTCTCGGAGAGGTAGCGGGAGGATGCCTGAATTCCTCCTCGTGCCAGCTCTGCGAGGACCTGCTGCCCGGCCGAATGGGTGATGTTCACGCTCGTCCCGGCCGTCTGTCCCACGGAGGCCAGCGCCTCCTTCAGGGCAGTCCGCTCGCGGGAGTTGGGGACGTTGATTCCCGGCTGGCCGTCGAGATCATACGCCTCTGCCTGCACCTGGAAGATGCGTCCCCGGTATTCGATGGAGGTTATCGTCACCCGCAGCCGGTCGGTCGTTACGGAGACGGCGCCGTAAAGCGGCGTGTTGCGGGGGATTACCTCGCCGTCGATGCGTACCGCCTCCAGCAGCCGGAGGGCGATTGTCGAGCCCACGCGCACGACCTGTGTCTGCGCGACGCAGGCCCGGATGGTCGGAGCCGTATCCATCGGAAGAACACCCGCGGCCGTCAGAAACCCGATGTTGCGCTCCCGCGCGGAGTCAATCCGCGGATTGAGGGTCGAAGCCCGGACGTCGCCTTCGCGGACGGGACGCATGACGCTGAAACGTCCCGAGGACTTCGCGGCGTCGGCCTCGCTTGAAACCCCTGCCCCGCCTCCGAGGTAGCGCTGTGCCAGTCGGTACTGCTCCTCGGCCACCTCCATCGGGTCGGGCTGCTGCCGCTCGATGTCAAGTTGCTGCTGCAGGGAGGCCACCTGCTCGCGGAGCTCTTCGACCTCGGAATTGCGCGGCGGCGCGGCGTAGAATTGCCGGGCCTGCTGCTGCATGGCGCGGTTTGCCTCGGCAGCCCGGCGCACGGGATCATCGGTCGGAGACTGCGGCTCCGTGTTGCGAAGCTCTTCATCGAGCAATGAGAAGGAGTTGTCCCCAAGGGTCATCATCCGGTTGCGGGACTGCTCCTCGCTGGCCACGCGCTCCGCGGCCTTGCGTTTGTCTCCCTCGATCTTCGGGGCCTTGCCGTCGGGCAGCGTCGTGTTGATCCCTGCCTGCCCCTCGCCGATTGTGGGCGCGGGTTTGAAGAGGAACCAGATGAACGCGATGACCAGACAACTCCCGACTGCGGCCACCAGGATAACTTTCCTTTTTCGCTGACGCTCGAACGCCGCGGCAGAATCGGGCGTCGGTGTGTTTTTTTGTCTCTCTTCCATGGTTATCGAAATTTCAGATTTTCCAAAGAGGGAGGTGCCATCCTCCCGAAATCGAATCGCGGTGCCGGGCCGAAGAGCAGCAGCCCGTAGAGCCCGACCAGCAGCAGAAACATCCCGAGGAGGATGCACCGCCGGGTTCGGGGCGAGAGTCGGTCGTGCCAGCGCCGGATGCGTCGCCGCAGCCAGCGCACGCGGCTTTGGATAAGTGCTTTAACGGTCATAGGTCTGCAGGTCCTTATTTTCAACGATCATCAGATCCTCGACCAGAAACCCCTGCGGGTTGTTGTCCGAGCGGGAGACGTTGACCAGCCGGCAGGTCGTGACGAGCGACCGCTCGGTGATTGTGTTCTCGCGCATGATGCGCTGCCGGGCGTAGGTCGTGGCTTCGTAGGGATAGCGGTCGAAGTTGCAGCGGATACTGTCCACATGGACCATCTGCGAGACATTGGCGGCAATCAGCCGGTTGAAGAACCCCTTCTCCTGCAGGAGCTTGTAGTAGGACAGAGCGCTCTTGTCGGCCATCTGCAGGGCCCGCTCCATGTTCGACTCGATAGCCGCCTTGTCGGGCGAGAGCGAGAAGAAGAGTTCGTGGAAACGCCGCACATGCTCGCGGGCCTCGACGGGACGGTTTTGGGCAAGGTCCTGCGAGAGGGCGACCATGAGCGAGCGGCCGTTGTCGAGGACGTAGATCTTCTCGCGCTGCCGCTCGGCAAAGGCATACGAGAGGCAGACGGCCGTGATGGTTACCACGGCGCAGATTCCGGCGAAGACGAGTGCGTAGAGGCGCAGTTGCCGGAAGGAGGTTTCGATGTTCAACAATGATTTGAATTCCATGATGCGATTACTTTTTGAGGATCAGGCGAGCTGCGGAGGCCAGCCCCTTTCCGGCGGCTCCGACCGTGCTTTTGGCCCCGGCCCAAACCTTCCCGGTGATCCATCCGGCACCGCCGCTCACGAGCGACGTAGCGCGCGAGATGGTCCGGTTGTAGGAGGAGAAGCCGTTGGCCTGCACAACCCACGAGGCGATCGAGGGGATGCAGAGATAGCCGCAGATGGCCACGAGGATGAAGATCAGGTTGATGCTGTTCGACATGTCAAAATACCAGTTGTAATCCTGCGCCATCATCTCGGCATCGTGCTGCAGCGAGAGGGTTTGCAGCCGGGCGATGATGGCCGAGAAGAGATCCGAGATGGGGAGCCACAGGTAGATGGAGATATACTTGGAGAACCATTGCACCAGGGTATTCTGAAATCCGTCGAAGATTGAGATGGCGAAGGCGATGGGCCCGAGCAGCGAGAGGACGATCAGGTAGAAGGTCCGCAGCACGTCGAGGATCACGCCCGCCGCAGCGAAGAAGAGCTCCATGATCGCGGTGAGGGCCTTCAGAATCATCCCCTTGATGCTCCACGACTTCCGTTCGCTCTGCATCCGGTCGAGGGCCTGCTGCGACTGCTCGTCGATGCCCAGGGCCTGCAGCTCGCGCTCCTTCTCCTCGTCCTCGGTGTAGTAACTCTCTGCCGGAAGCCGCTCGCGGCTCTCCTGTTCGAGGCGTGCACACTCCTGCCGCCACTCCTGCATATTGAAAGTCTGGCCGACCATCAGCGAGTGGGTGGCCTGCACCAGCGGGGAGAGAATTCCGTTGAGCGATCCGAGCACAAGGGTCGGGAAGAACATGATGCAAATGCCGATCGCCATAGGTCGCAGCAGCGGAAAGAGGTCGATGGGTTCGGCCCGGGCCATCGCCTGCCAGATGCGGTAGGCAATGTAGATCAGGGCCCCGATTCCGGCTATGGCCGTGGCAACTTTGGCCATCGGATAGCAGAGAACCATCATGTCGTCGTAGAGAACGCGGAGAATCGTGTGGATGTTCTCCGAAATGGAAAGTGCCTGTACCATCGCTACCAGTATCGTTGTTCGTCGGTTCCGTAAAGAGCCATCACGCGGTCGAGGTCGTTGCGCCGGGCGCCGCGCAGCAGTGAGATGGAGATATTCTTGCGCGTGTAGTAGCGGGCCAGATCCCGATGGTGCCGCAGCACGCCGTAGACCCGCTCCACCACGTCGATGCGGTCCTTGTCCGTCAGTGACATGTCCGTGGGGTTGACAATATCCTGCAGCTCCTTGAGCTCCCCGGCCGACTCTTCGATGATCCGGGCATATCCCGTGGCGATGGCGGCCAGTTCCGAGGCCGAGAAGTTGTCATCGACCACCATGCGCTGATAGCCGTTGACGTAGATGTCGGAGATCTCCCCGACGAGCAGCATGCACTGCTGGACCTTGCGGGCCGAGCGGACCAGGTTGTTGACCGCCTTCAGCGCGTCGTAATACCGCTTCCCCTGCTCGTAGATTTTTACGGTCTCTTGAAAACTTTGCAGGAGGGTCGAGCCGTTGCGGGCCGCTTCGACAATCTGTTTGGTGGAGTTGATGATTCCCTGTGCGAGGTTCGTAGGGTCCGTGACGACCCATTGTGCCTGCGCAGCCCGGGCTGTCAGGAGCAGCCCGAGGCAGAGCAGGATGATGCGTGGTTTCATGGTTCGGTCGTTTTGAGGGTGGTTCAATGTCTCAATTTGCGGGGAGCCGCTTCGACGGGCTGCATCACCGCGGGGTACTCCCGGCGAAAGGAGGTGCGGCCCGGCTCCCGCTCCGGTTGTGCGACGAGGAGGTCGAGTTCGTGCACTCGGGCTTCGCGGCCCGTCAGCCGGACAAGCCGTGCATCGAGCTCCCGGAATGCCGCCTCCGCCTCGGCACGCTGCGCCTCCGGGGGCAGACCCGGATGGATCTCGTATTTGTCGAGAAACTGCCGGTTTGTGTGCGGATCGTCGATGCGCTCCGGAGCGCGGGCCAGCCAGCCCAACGTGTTCAGTTCGCTTTCGAGACGCTCGACATAACTCCGCGGGACGGGCATCTCGTACATCCCCTCGATGGTGCGCTCGGCACCGCGGACCAGGTGGTTCTCCGTGCGGAAGATCTCCTCCCGGAGCTGCTGCATCCGCCGCGGATCGGCTCCGGGCGTCGCCGTATCCCGCTCGTGCCGCATGGCCTGCAGAATCTCGCAGTCGACATCCCAACCGTAGAGACGGGCCACATAAAAGGGCGGCTCCATCCGGGTCGGGGCCTCCGTCATGCGGCACAGTTCGCGGAAGATGCCCGTGCGGAAGAGCCGGTCGACAAGACGCATGGCCGCCTGCACCTCCCCGGTTGTTGGCTGCCGCATCCGGCTCTCGGGATGCCGCTCGGGATAGGCATCCACGAGGAGCGTGTGCAGGGCCAGCACGCCGTGGACCGGATGGGAGCTATTCCCGGGCAGGTTGGCCAGCTTCCGGCCCGTATGCTTCATGGCGGGCGTCCTGCGCAGGGCATCCATCAGTTGCAGCACCTCGTGGCGGGCCGCCTCGTCGGGCGAGGTGAGGAGCTGCGGAAGACGCGCCATCATCTCCAGCCCGATACCCCGCGACAGCAGCTCCGAGTGGCGATGCTCCCGGACCAGATCGGTCAGCGTCCGGAAGTCCCTGTCCTCCAATAGCTGCCGGGTTCGCTGCAGGGTCGGCTCCCATTGTTGGAACTCATCCCCGGCTGCAGGGCGAAAGAGCCCTTCGAATAATTCGCGCCACTTCATGCCTCGGGTTCATGATCCGTGAAACACTCCTCGGAAATGCTCTCCTGCTCCGCGCGCCGGCAGGCCCGCTCCTCCGAGACAAAGCGTCCGTAGCAGCCCAGCAGCAGCGTGTCGCTCTCGGGGTCGAGTTCGATGGGGTGCATGTCGCGCGGATCGTCGCGGCTGCCGAAGAGCAGCGTGCGTCGCTCGGCCGTGATGACGGTATCCTGCACCAGCCGCCGGTAGCAGAGCGTGTTGTCGAAGATCAGCATCCGGTAGGTCCGGGTGCAGATGCGGCGGATCGTGGCCGAGAGGTTGTTCTCCGTCGAGAGCCACGAACCGCAGATGCGGTCGTAGGCAATCTCCTCCTGCAGCGAGGTGATAAGTCGCACAAGCTGGGTACGCTGTCGGATTTCGGCCCGCAGCGACGTGAGCGCCTCCGCGGGGGTGATGTTTGGGGTACTACTCATGGTAAGTCGTTTTGAAGGTTGGACAAATCGCGTTTGAAAATACCTCCCGGAATGACCAGCAGCAGGTCGGAGCCAGGGGTGTGGAAGAGGTCGACACGCGCACGGCCGTAGTCCTCGTAATGGATGCACGAGGCATACTTCAACGGGTGCATCTCAAAGGATTCACGCCCGGTCCGCGGGTCGTAGCGATGGATGCGAATCCAGAAGCCATCGTCCCGATGGTCGATTCCGAGCCGGGTGTCATTCCGTGTCGAACGCCACTCGCCGCACAGCGGGCGGATCTTGTGGTATTCGAAATCGTAGAAGAGCCGGAATCCGCCGAGCAGAGCCAGCAACGCCAGCAGCAGCCCGGCACAGCTCCAAAGGATCTGTTTCATGGCTGGGAATTTTTAATGAGATTTTGGCCTTCCCGCTCGCGGGCCAGTGCGCGAATGGCTGCCTGGATGTCGCCGCCGAGCTTCTCGGCCCGGGCCATCACCTCCATCTTCTCCCGCTCCTCGGTGGTGTAGCAGAGGTATTCCTCGGTCGAGACCTCCGTAGCGTAGACCGCCGACTGCACGCCGCCGAGTCCGATCCAAACCTCCTTGTAGGTGCGGCGGGGATCGTTCGCCTGGTTGATCGAGAGGATCTGCGCCCGCTCCTTCTCCGAAAGGCCGAGCAGCGTCTGGATCTGGTCGAACTTGTTCATGTACTTGCGCTGGTCGAGGAGGATCTTGCAGTCGGCATTGTTGATGATCGACTCCTTGACGATCGGCGAGGAGATGATGTCGTCGACCTCCTGCGTGACGACGACCGCCTCGCCGAAATACTTGCGCACCGTCTTGTAGAGATAGCGGATGTAGGTCGACATGTTGGCCGAGGTGAGGGCCTTCCAGCACTCTTCGATCAGGATCATCTTGCGGATGCCCTTCAGCCGCCGCATCTTGTTGATAAAGACCTCCATGATGATGATCGTCACCACGGGAAGCAGCGTGCGGTTTGAGGAGATGTTGTCCAGCTCGAAGACGATGAAGCGCTTCGAGAGCAGGTCCAGCTGCCGGTCGGAATTGAGCAGGTAGTCGTACTCGCCGCCCCGGTAGTAGGGCTCCAGCACGTTGAGCAGATTCGCCAGGTCGAAATCCTTCTCGCGGACGTGCTTCTGCTCCAGCAGCCGCCGGTAGTCCGAGGTGAGAAACTCGTAGAAGGTGTTGAACGAGGGTTGGATTGAATCGTCCGTCTTGAGCTTCGAGAGGTAGAGGTTCACGGCGTTCGACAGGGCCACCTCCTCCGCGCGTGTCGGCTCCTCGGATTCGCGTTTCCAGAGCGTCAGCAGCAGGGTCTTGATTGACTCGCGCTTCTCGATGTCGTAGACCCCGTCCTCGACGTAGAAGGGGTTGAAGGCGATGGGCTCCTGCTCGGTGTAGGTGAAGTAGATGCCGTCGCGTCCCCGCGTCGTGCGGTGAATCAGCGAGCAGAGCCCCTCGTAGGAGTTTCCCGTATCAACGAGCAGGATATGCGCCCCCTGTTCGTAATACTGGCGGACCATGTGGTTCGTGAAGAAGGACTTTCCGCTGCCCGAGGGTCCCAGGATGAACTTGTTGCGGTTGGTGGTGATGCCGCGCTTCATCGGAAGGTCCGAAATGTCGAGATGGAGCGGAATCCCCGTGAGCCGGTCGGCCATCTTGATGCCGAAGGGCGAGAGCGAAGAGCGGTAGTTCGTTTCGCCGTTGAAGAGGCAGACCCCCTGTTCGAGAAAGGTCAGAAAGCTCTCCTCGGCGGGGAAGTCGGCCTCGTTGCCGGGGATGGCGGCCCAGAAGAGCACCGGCACGTCCACCGTGTTGTGGTGGGGCGTGCAGCCCATCGTGGCGAGTTGCGACCCCACGTCGTTGCGCAGCCGCTTGAGCTCCGCCTCGCTCTCGGCCCAGACCACGACGTTGCAGTGGCACCGCACGGAGCGCAGCCCCTGCGAATGGGCTTCGTTCAGGTAGAGGTCAATCCACTCCTTGTTCAGGGCGTTGCCGCGCGAGTAGTTCGCCAGCGAGTTCATGTTGCGGGCCCGGGCTTCGAGCCGCTTGAGGGTCTCGTCGTGGTTGTCCAGAAAGAGATACTGGTTGTAGATGTGCGAGCATCCGAGCAGCAGCCCCGCGGGGGCCGCGAACGAGAGCCGACACTCCGAACGGTCGGTCGAGAGACGCTCGTAGCGGAAATCCGTCGCAACGCTCTGCGGCAGGAGATCCAGATCGGAGAGCGTGTGCATCGAGAGCAGCTTGTCGCCGATGCGCATCATGCCCGGATCAAGACGTATATCCTCGTTGACTATAGCCTGCCGCTCGTCCGAGAGCGCGAAGTAACGGGCCAGCAGCCCCGCATCGGAATCCGTGCCGACGATCTCTGCCTCCGTGAGGCGGTCGACCCGCAGCAGCCCCGAATCGTTCAGGATGCGCTCCATCTGGGCGACACTCTCCAGAAAACGGGTCACGGCCTCCCCGTCGCGGATCTCCTGCGGAATGATGAAGCCCCGGCACAGCACGGAGGCGGCACTCGTCTGCCGCAGCCGCTCGGGAGTGCTCTTCGTGATGAAGAGGTGACAGGTGTGGCGCAGAAAGGGACGCTCGTTGAAGTGGCACTCATAGGCCCGGGAGAGAAACGTGCGCTCGGCCTCGGGATCGGGTGTTTCGTAACGCTCCTCGATGAAGAGGTCCTGCTTGTGGACGACGGTGTGGTCCGGGAGGACCTTCAGCGCCTTGACCCAGGTGGCGTGCAGCGCTTCGTACTCCTCGGCCGTCAGGGTGAAGAGCTCCGGGAGTGTCACGCGGAAGGCGGCCGTCACGTCAGCGAACTTCGAGAGGATGCAGTTCCCCTCGACGGCCAGCAGCGGGAATTTCGACTCGAGGGTCGAAGTTTTCAGGGTTCCTCGCATGGCTTCAGCGTTTGGGTAAGGTTCGACGTTCGAGCAGGCGGCGCACGCTCCGGCGGTGGGTGATGCGGCGCGGATGCTGCCGCAGGGCGAGGAGTTTCATCAGACCGTGGGGTCCGAAGCGGCGGTTCAGATAGAAGGTTGCCCAGGTGAGGCCGATGCCACCCGCGACGGCAAAGAGGATACAGATGCCCTGCGGAACCCCTCCGGCGTAGAGGCTGACAAAGAGCAGGAAGATGCCCAGCAGCCCGGCGACAAAGAGGATCAGATAGTGCGAGGTCAGCCCCTGGAACTCGACCTGTCGGTCGACGCCCTTGTGGATGGTGTACTGTGCCATGTCAGAGGAAGAAGGAGCGTAAGACGGTGCCGACGATAACCAGAAAGACGCACGAGAGGAAGAGCGCCGTGGCGGACTTCGAGGCGTCGGGATCGCCGCTGTTGAACTTCGAGTAGACGCGGACCCCGCCCACCAGTCCCAATACGGCAGCCACGGCAAAGATCAGTTTGGTGAGCGGGTCGAAATAGGAGGTGACCATGTTGGTCGCCTCGCTGATTCCGGCCATGCCGTTGCCCTGTGCGAAGGAGGCAAGCGATGCGGGGAGCATCAGAATCAAGAAGATTGCGCTTTTTTTCATCGGTTTTGCAGTTTGGTAATGGGTGTGAAAAAGGCCGCAGCCCGCCTTTTGAGGCAGTCTGCGACCGGACGGAAGCAACCAGTTGCTTCCCACAGCAAATCATCAGGGCGTCAGCCGTAATTCCGATTCCAGTTCATTGTGCATTCGTTTTTTTGAGGGTCAGACATAGTTTCGCAGGTCAAAATTCTCGATCTCGCGGCGCTCCTCCTCCGTAACATCCGGCGCGAGGATGCGCTCGTCCGCTTCGGCACTCCGGAGCAGCGCCTGTACCTCCGGATCGTGCAGCTCGCCGTTGTTCGGCAGGGACGGAGGCCGCAGCGCTGGCCGGGGCTCCCGCGGCTCATCGGTCTCGCCGTTTTCGCGGATCGGCCCCTGGAGGACCAGCTCGCCCCAGCCCTGCATTGAGACCGGCTTTTCTGCCGGGGGCGGAACAAATGTAGCAGCATCTTCGGGCTTTGATTCCGCAGGGGTCGGAATGGCCTTCCGAGGCCGCAGATGGCCGGTAACCGCGTAGTGTTTCGGGATAATCAGCAGCGGTGCCTCTTCCCGACGGGACTCGGCGGCCTGCCTCGAACCGGCCTTGCCGTCCGGCCCGTCGGCCCGGGATTCTGCGGACCTGCGCCACCGCTGCGGAAGCCACCGAGCAATTCGTTTGAGAGGGGAAGTCGGGAAGCCCATCTTTACACCAGATCCTTGAAATTCCGGGTCCGATTGATGCGGTTGATGTCGTCCCGATAGAGATCAAGATGATGTCTCATGATGTTCTCGACATAATCCGTAACGGTCAGATTCCCTTCGCCAATCCGTTGGACGACACTGTGAATCCGTCGCTTGGTCTCCATACTGAGATAGACACTGCCTCGTCGTTGGAAGGGTGTAGGATGCAGAAAGGTTTTCCGGAAATCGGGCTTGACAGCGCCTCGTTTCGTGGAGACTGGAATCGGTGGCATTATCTCTTCCACTCGGGCAACCTCCTCAGCAAGAACAATCCGGACAGGTTCCTCGTCCGGAATCTTCTCGCCCTGTTCGATGGAACCCGAGTCCTCTTCTTGGTCCCTAACGACTGATCCCGACGCGGAATTTTCCTTCGGCTGGGTCTTCTCCCGTTTTCGTCTAACGAAGAAGAGGGTGAAACACAGGATAAGAAGAAGGATACTTGCAAGGATGAGCAGAGATGCTGCCCAATCGGTTGAAAAATGAAATGTGTTCATGGCTATAAAAGATCTTTTGTACTTCGTTCCTTGTAGATGCGGTTGATCTCCTCCTTGTAGAGGTCGAGATGCTGCCGCAGAATTTGTTCAACATAAGAGGTGGCGGTCATGCGCTCGCCTCCGATCTTTTTGACGACCTCGAGAATCTTGCTCTTCGTCTCGAGACTGACATAGAGGGCTCCCCGAATATGTATATCCAACAGCGACATGAAGGTCGGCTCGAATTCGGGGACGACCACCGTTCTCCGTCGACGCGATTCGGTCGCATGCCCCGTAGTGCGCTCTTCGGAGGTGGGTGGCGAGGTTTCCGCTGGCGGTTCATCTGGAGGTTGTTCCGGTTGCACCACATCCACGGTTTGCGGAACCAGCCCCGCGATCATTCGGCGCATGGCCTCTTCGTCGACCTCGATTTTGTTCTTGCGGACCATATTCAGAAAATTTGAAGAATCGAAAGAATCTCGGCCGCAAGGTTCTCGATCTGCGCTTCGCGGGCAAAGATCCGTTCCGGAGCCAGCAGGGTCGAGCGTCCGATTCCCGTGCCGTCGGCCAAAAGTTCCTTGTTGAATTTGGACCGGTAGGGAATCTGTGTCTTCAGGACAGGCAGATGAAGCTGACGGATGATCGCCTCATAGCGTTCGTAAAGCGGGGTTCGCTCGCGGCGATCGACCATCGTCCAAAAGAGGTGGAGGCTGCGCAGGCGGAGATGGTCATTACAAACCATGCCGTTATAAAGGCTACGGGCAAAGGAGAGCGAACTCTCCAGCACGACCTTGTCTGCCTTGATCGGGATGAAAAGGGCATCCAGCGAGGAGAGGATCTGCAGCACCCCTTCGGTATTGACTGTTCCGGGCAAATCGTAGAGGATAATCTGCGGATGATAATCGCTTTGCAGTTGTCGCGCCGTCTTCTCAAGGGCATTGGAAGGCGTGCTGCTGACGATAGGCCAGAATTTCCGATCGGTTCCCTTGAACTGACGGGCGACCATCAGTTTGTGATAATCACTCAAATTGAGGATCTCCAACTCGCGGGAGCGTTGATTGTAGATTGACCATTGGGGATAGTCGCAGTCGACAACCAGCACGTCCCGCTGCAAGGTGTAGTGGAGATGGCTGGCAAGCAGAACGGTGAAGGTTGATTTTCCGACGCCGCCTTTTTGATTGCATACGGCAATGCTTACAGGTGTGTTTTCCA